>Ga0255051_10000951_pt1 | contig 10567 bp, 13 predicted proteins | sample JV7_2_9_MG_FD_181719 | JGI IMG/M metagenome (GOLD analysis project Ga0255051, IMG submission 181719) | Seawater microbial communities from Jervis Inlet, British Columbia, Canada - JV7_2_9 | ecosystem: Environmental > Aquatic > Marine > Inlet | place: Canada: British Columbia | collected 2016-10-06
AGAGATAGATGAGGCAAGTCTTGCCCGACAATCGCGTAATACGGGCGATTTTCTTATGTGGATCTACATGGGCACCGACCAGTGGGACAAGGCACAGGCCATGTATGACAAACTTACTCCGCAGCGCCAACAGTCCACCCTTAACCTGGAAGAATTATCGGTCATGTTGACAAGTAAGGGGCAATGCGAACAGGCTCTGGAAAGCCTCCGCGTCGCTCATGGTGGTGAAGTCAGAATCTACGGGATGATCGACCCGAACGCCAGGCGCAGCAATAGTAATCTTGCCCTCAATCGTGTGCACTGCCTGCGGCAATTGGGCCGATCTACCGAAGCGGAAGATATTCTGGCGCTATTGCGTGAGTACATCGACACCCTTAGAGAAAATACTGTGTACGGCTATTTCATGCTGGACGCGAAACTGCGGCTTCTGGATGACGATACCAAAGGCGCGCTGGATGTGCTGGAGGCAGCCATTCGGCGCAATGAGCTGAGTTGGTCCGATCGCTACGATCCGATCCTGCGAACGCTGAGCGAGAAACGTCGCTTCCGGGCTTTGTTTGAGGAGATAGACCGGGATATCGATTCGTTACGCGCGGAACTTGGAATGCCGCCACTCGAGTCATGATGCGATCGACAGCGCACTTTATGCGTTTGTCACCGGATGTTCGCGCTAGAATCTTCACAACTTTTGGACAGGACTCCTGACAATGAACCGCATTGCATTATTGGTAACGCTGGTATTGGCGAGCATCGCAGGTGCTGAAAGCTATCAGGATGCCGTCAACCACCCTGGCAGGCCATCAGTGGACCGTGAGGATGACGATCGCCGCAAACCTGCCGAGGTCATGGCATTTGCCGGTGTGTCCTCTGGCAACATCGTAATAGACATTGGGGCCGGCGGAGGCTACACCACCGAACTGGCCGCCAGATTGGTCGGCACGAAAGGAAAAGTCTACGCCCAGGGACTGGATCCTGCCAGGGTAACTGGCAACAGGCTGCCCAACGTGATTTCCCTGCCCCGTCACCTGCTCTTCGAGCTGGATGTGCGCCTTGAAGATGCCGGCCTTGAAAAAGGCAGCGCCGATCGGGTGCTGGCCTTTTTTACCCTGCACGATATGTACCTCAACACCGATATCGACAAGCAACGTCTGTATCGCACGCTACTCGGTTTCCTGAGACCCGGTGGCGAGTTCATTGTGCTGGACAACACCGCCCGCGAGGATTCCGGGCTTGCTGATACGCCAGCCCTGCATCGTATCGATCCGGAATTTCTCAAGGAGGATATCCTGGAGGCCGGCTTTGAATATGCCGGCAAGAGCGACGCATTACGAAATCCCCGGGACGATCTGCAATCCAGTTGGAACCGGGATACGGAAACTCGCGCCCGCGGTTACCATGACCGCTTTGCATTCAGGTTCCGCAAACCGGAAGCGGATTGAAGGAATACCGCTGCGACTTCTGAGAGTCGGTTGAAATGACCGTGTCCGAAGATGCCGCCGCTTCTGGATGTCATATCTGAATCGCAAGATCCGGGCGATCCAGGTGCTCCAGAATCACGTTGAGCAGATCGGCGTCGTCGTCGAATCCGTAGACTGATTGAAGGTCACCGTCCTCATCATCCTTTTCGACGAAGTAGTAACACGCTGCCTGGATCAGTCGTTTACGATGGTCTCCTTCTCCATCCCATTGCTCATTTACAAGCGTAAGACAGCAGCGGGCAATGCAATCAGCAAGATTTATGTCCAGGTCGCCGCGTCGGCTAGCAGCGCGCTCGATCTCGTCGGCATAGTCGTTTATTAGCTCGATTAGCTCGCGTTTCGGAGCCAGCGGCATTTTGTAAAAATCGCTAACTGGCTGGCGAAGCGCGTCAGGCAAGTCCTCCAAAAACCGTTCTGGCCTGATTCCTTTTTCTAAATTCATACCGTGTCCTTGATTCAAGCAATTCTAGATCACCACCAACGCAGAGACTAGCTCGCCCAACGCTTTTTGAACCGTATTCAGGAAAACCTTGAAGAGCCAGTCAAAGCGCTACTGTAGAGCTGATCTGTAACCACTTTACTTGTCGTCCGACAATCGCGGGCGACGGATGCCGAAATCAAGCGTTCCCAGACTTACCAAGAGTAGGCTTTGCCGGAATTTTGCCGGACTGAGTTGCGCTCAGTTGTGATTCGTTTGGATAAATTGTCCGCGGGCGACTCCAGCTGTTAACTAACAAACAACTAGTTACGCGCCTTCAAACGAAGAAAATGGCGCGCCCGACAGGATTGGCCAGAATCGCTCCTAAGCGATTCTGGGGTCTGCGACCCGTCGTCGCTCTGCTCCTCCGCCCAAAACGCTAACGCGTTTTGTCGAACAAGGTCCGCTTCCTTAACCGAACAAGCCAAACATAAAGGGCCCCTCGAGGGGCCCTTTATGTTTGGCGCGCCCGACAGGATTCGAACCTGTGACCCCTGCCTTCGGAGGGCAGTGCTCTATCCAGCTGAGCTACGGGCGCTTATTGTTCCGATACTAAATCTAATTGTGCCTTTATTAAGCGGTCGCGCTACGGGCGCTGCAGAACACTATTGTAGCTATGTTGTAAGAAACATAGGCCGAGCGTCTTGGGGCTTAGGCGTCCTTGATCGCATCTCGTACGCGTTCATAGCCGAGTTTCAATTCCTGCCCCAACTGCTCGATTGCATTGCCTACACCTTCGCCAGTTTCGTCTAGCCCGGCTTTGTCCGTGATGTTCTTCATTTTCTCCTCAAGTTCTTCCCAGTCGTCTTGCACGTCCTTCGATGCAAGGTGTATCTGAACTCGGAGCTCGTCGCGCATTTGTTTTAGGGTATCAACAACGTCGTTGAATTCGTTCACGTGAGTATTCCTATGAAAAGAGGGTGCCTGCTCTTACTATATAAGTGTTTGGACATTGAATTGCTATATAATGCGTGGCCCCGAGCCCCGTATCGTCGGGCCTGCAGTACCTCATTCGGAGCAAGATTTTGGAGCGAGACCGAAAATCTCTTGACGCGTATTCAATCTTCGGAATAGCACTCGCTGTTGTCGCACTATTGATCGTTGTCCTGGCGATCGCCATGCCCGATCTTACGCTGCGGATGTTCGCGGCTGATGCGAAGGAGTTTCAGGCATCTGCAGACGAACGCATCAAACCCATGAGCCAATACTATTTGCCGGGCGAAGAACATGGTGCTGCGGAGCCCGTGGTCGCGTCGGCTGTGCCGGTTGCACCAGTGGCAACCTTGTTGACTGGCCCGCAGGTATATAACGAGGCGTGTATTGCCTGCCATGGGACTGGCATTGGCGGCGCACCGAAATTCGGCGATGTTGGTGCCTGGGCACCACGTATTGCTCAGGGCATCGGAGTCCTGCGCGAACGCGCGATAGCCGGTTTTCAAGGTTCTACCGGCTACATGCCGCCCAAGGGCGCACGTGTTGATCTGTCCGACAAGGAAATCGATGACGCTGTCGACTACATAGTCGCCGAGTCAAGATAGTACATTCAGGTCCCGCCACCACGGTCGAGCTGCCGTAGGCTCAGTGCCTCGCTGACGTGGCGGGGAAGAATTCTATCCTCTTTGTTTAGATCGGCGATTGTTCGCGCTAACTTAAGCACCTTGTGATGGGCGCGAGCTGACATGGAAAAACTGTCCATCGCTTTTTCCAGTATCTGCCAACCTTGTGGCGTTAGCCTGCAATGTTCGAACAGCTTGTCTCCCTCAAGTTGCGAGTTGCATAGCCCGGCGCGTTCAAGCTGAATCTTGCGGGCACCCTGCACGCGCGTTGCAACGTCCTTGCTGGATTCACACGATGTGGTACCTGGCCGCAAACTTTCCTTGGGTGGTCGCTGCACTGCCATGTGAACGTCTATCCGATCGACTAGTGGCCCCGAGATCTTGCTTCGGTAGTTCCGTACGCGCTCAGCACTGCAACCGCAGTCTCCGCGAGGGTCACCAAGATAGCCGCAGGGACAGGGGTTCATTGCAGCAACGAGTTGAAAGCGCGCCGGAAATTCTGCCTGTCGCCCGGCGCGAGCTATCGATATGAAGCCGGCCTCCATTGGCTCGCGCAGTGCCTCGAGAACGCGGCGGTTGAACTCCGGCAATTCATCGAGGAAAAGAACACCGTTGTGCGCTCGCGAGATTTCTCCCGGGCGGGGGTCCGCGCCTCCCCCAACGAGGGCGGCAGCCGACGCAGTATGGTGCGGCGCTCTGAAAGGACGCACTCGCCATTCACGCAGATCGAGTTCGCGACCGAGGATCGAATTTACGGCGGATGTCTCGAGCGCCTCCTGTTCGCTCATTAATGGCAGGATGCCTGTCAGTCGCCGGGCCAGCATGCTCTTGCCGGTGCCCGGCGGGCCTATGAATAGAATGTTGTGACTGCCTGCCGCCGCGATCTCAAGGGCCCGCTTGGCGAAATGCTGTCCCTTGACCTCACTAAGATCGGCAGCGTCCGGACTACCATTTCGCGGCCGGAGCGGCTGCTGCGGTTCCTGCGTCTCGAAGCCGTTCAGATGAGACGTTACTTCCAGCAGATGCCTCGCTACGAATACCGTGCTGGATGACAATCTCGCCTCAGATGCATTGCCATTGGGGACGAAAATCGAGCGGCCAGCTTCTTTCGCTTTCAATGCGGCCGGCAACGCCCCAGGAATCGGACGAATGTCTCCATTGAGTCCAAGCTCCCCATAAAACTCGGTCTCGTTCAACGACTCTTGAGGGATAAGGCGGCTCGCGGCAAGGATGCCAAGCGCGATGGGCAGGTCAAAGCGCCCACCGGTCTTTTTCATGTCGGCGGGCCCGAGGCTGACGGTAATGCGTTCCTGCGGAAATTTGAAACCCGAACTGATTATTGCGCCGCGGACACGGTCTTTGCTCTCACGAACGGCGGCCCCGGCCAATCCGACAATATTGAATTTTGGAAGGCCGCCGGACAGCAGGACTTCGATGGTTACCGGCGGCGCCTTAATGCCGAGCTGGGCGCGGCTTATTAGAATTGCAGGTCCCATCCACCCTCCATGGCAGTGGCAATGACAGACTATGTCTTTTTCGCTATCGCCTTTTTCTTTTTCGCTGTCGCCTTTTTCTTTTTCGCTGTCGCCTTTTTCTTTTTCGTCTTCGCCTTTTTCGCTTCTATCGTTTGAAGCCGTTCCTCCAGTGAATCGAGTTTTTCTCTCGTTCGTGCCAAGACGGCCTCCTGCACTTCAAATTCCTCGCGCGTCACGAGGTCGAGTTTTCCAAGACCGGAACGCAATACCGAGGAGAAGTTCTTCTCCAGGTCGTCTTTCACGGAGCGAATACCCTGCGGTACGGATTCCGCGAGGCGTCTTGCGAGCTCGTCAACTGATTCGAAGGCCATGTGGGTTTGATACCGCAATGGACGGGAAAAGGCCAGCGCCCAATCTCTCGCATGCGATCAATTAGCCGTACCCGGAACCCCGAAAATGCTGAATTATTTTGTTCAAAAGAGGTAAAATGCGACCACATAACCCCAGAGCTGCAGTCGGGGAGCCTTTGAGACGACTCCTTCCCCACCGATTGCGGAACATAATTAGCGGACCCCCAGGTCCGCTTTTTTTTGCATACCACGACTCAAAAAGCGCTGTGACCAAGGTCACGCCATTACCGGGAATAGCGTGGTGTAATGGGTTATCGTTCAACGCCTGAAAGGTGAATGCCTGTCGCCACAGGGTCTTCGGCGGCTGGCACATGGGGAACTCTCATGAATCGCAAAAACGTAATTACATGTCTCATCATGTTTGTCGTATCGGCTTCAGGGATAGCGTACGCGAACGACATTTACAAATGGACCGATGAAAACGGAAACATTCACTATGGTGATCGGCCGACGGGCGACGTAACTGAACAGCGACTGGCCATCAGTTCCAAGCCGACGGATTCATCAAAAGTCCAGGCACGAGCCCAGTCGAGTTATGCGGCCAGGAAAGCGGCTGAAGAAGCGGCAGCGGGCGAGCCTAAAGGGCCGACCAAGGATGAACTTCGCGCGAAGGCTGCGGAACGCAGGCAAAAATGCGATACCTACAAAGCCCGACTGCAAAAATTTGTTCAGTCCCGACGTCTGTACAAAGAGGACGAAAACGGCGAGCGAGTCTATCTTGATGAAAAACAGAGTCAGGACGCACGAGAACGCGTCGAGAACCAGGTCCAGGAATACTGCACCTCCTGACTCGAGATCGTACGTAATACCGTGCGCTTGAGCCGATAATTCGCCCCGCAACTCGCGCTACAATGCCGGCACCCTATGTAAGGAGGACCGGGATTGGCGTCTCGACCCCCAGAAGGCGACAAAGAAGCCCAAGCGTATCTACCTGATTTCTGTGCCGCCGGCGCAATCTTCGTTGTTGTGCTTGTTGCAGAACTCATCGCGATACTTCTGACGCTCGCTTCCCACACTACGCCGGGCACATTCCTGACCGAACTGGCGAAGATGTCGATGTTCATACTGTGGCTCGCTTTGCTAGGGGCAGCCATACTTTGCAAGATTCGCCCGTGGGTCGAAAAGTTCGGTGGAACCGAGGCCTTCGTCTTTGGTTTTCTGCTGTTGTTGCTGCTAAGCCTCGTTTTTGCGGAGCTTACTTATCAACTGACCCGAATCTACGGCGAAGCGGTCATAATCAACGACTCGCACGCCGGTTTTATTTTTCGCACCTTTGCGATCAGCTCGATCGTTATCGCACTTGCGATGCGCTACCTGTATGTCTCCAGCGAATGGCGCCGAAGCATCGTGCTGGAGGCACAAGCGCGAATAAGCGCGTTACAGGCACTTATTCGCCCGCATTTTCTCTTCAACAGCATGAACACGATCGCGTCGTTGACGAGGACCGATCCGAGTCGTGCGGAAGAGGCTGTCGAGGACCTGGCCGACCTGCTGCGTGCAAATCTCGGTGGGCCGAAGGATCGCACCACCCTCAAAGAGGAACTCGAGGTAGCAGCTATATATCAGCGCATCGAGAAGCTCCGCCTCGGTGATCGACTCAAAGTTGACTGGAATGTCGGTGAATTGCCGATGCGGGCGCTCATCCCGAGCCTTACGATTCAACCATTGTTGGAGAACGCCATCTACCATGGCATCGAATTGCTACCCGGTGGCGGAAAGGTCATCGTCAACGGCGTGCGATCCGGCGACGACCTCGAGATCGAGATACGGAATCCCGTTCCGCAGGACAATTCGGTTGGCAAGGGCGGCAATCAAATGGCGCTGGCCAATATTCGGCAGAGATTCGAGCTGGCATATGGCACCAGGGCCACTGTGGACGTGGAAGCGAGTGATGATGCGTTCAGCGTCAAGCTCAGGTTCCCCTGTGAAGAGCACCTGGCGTGAAGGTTTTGATCGTTGACGATGAAGCGCCGGCCCGCGACCGCCTGAGCAGCCTGCTTGCCGAATCGAGCGAACATGAGGTTGTCGGCGAGGCGGGAAACGGTGAACAGGCTCTCGAAATCGCCGGCACGTCGGCGCCCGACGTGGTCTTGCTGGACATCCGCATGCCCGGCATGAATGGCATCGAAACGGCTCATCATCTCAATACTTTCGAGTCCCCGCCGGCGATTATATTTACTACCGCGTACGACGAGTATGCGATCGAAGCGTTTGATGCACGGGCCATAGGTTATGTTTTGAAGCCCGTGCGTCGGGAACGGCTGAACCGGGCCCTCGAACAAGCGGCTCGCCTGAGCAACCTCACACTAAGTGAAATCGCGAAACGCTCGGGAATCTCGGATCGGCGGAAGCATATCTGCGTGCGCGCCAAGGACGAGTTGAAGCTCATTCCAGTGCGCGACGTGTTCTACTTTCATGCGGATCAGAAGTATGTTCGCGTACACCACGGGAATGGCACTGACCTGATCGATGACTCTCTCAAAAACCTTGAGGAGGAATTCGGTGAAGAATTCGTTCGCATCCACCGCAGTGCCCTTGTTGCGGTCAGGCAGATCGATTCCCTGAAGAAGACGAGTGACGGGCAATCCCTGGTGATGCTCCGCGATGCAGCGCAGGATGACGAAGCCAGCTTGATCATCAGCAGGCGCCATGTCGCCAACGTGCGTCGCCGAATCAAGGGACACGCGTGAAGATTAGAATAGCAACGCGCAAGAGTGTGCTGGCGCTCTGGCAGGCCAATCACGTCGCCGTCGCATTGAGGAAACGGCCCGAAGTGACCGGAATCGAACTCGTACCGCTGACCACCGGCGGCGATCAGGTATTGGACCGAAGCCTGCAGAAGATCGGTGGCAAGGGACTCTTTATAAAGGAGCTGGAAATTGCGATGGAAGCAGGTGAGGCAGATATCGCCGTGCATTCCATGAAAGATGTTCCTGCAGAAATGCCGGATGGATTTTGTATCGCTGCGCTGCTTGCGCGCGCGAATCCCGCGGACGCGCTTGTCGGCGGGAAACTGAGCGACCTCGGGTCTGGCGCCCGTGTCGGTAGCTCGAGCCTTCGCCGGCAGGCGCAGCTCCTGGCGCTGCGGCCCGATATTGTCGTCGAATCACTTCGAGGAAATGTAATCACAAGACTGAAGAAGCTCGAGGAAGGTCAGTACGACGCGATCGTCCTTGCCTGTGCCGGGCTTCAGCGGCTTGGCCGGGGATCGCAGATCAGCGAGTCCTTCACACCGGAACAGATGTTGCCGGCGGCAGCGCAGGGCGTCATTGGCATCGAATGCAAGGATGACCGGACTGACTTGCTGCAGGTACTGGCTCATCTCGACCACGCCGAGACGAATGTAACGACTACCGCCGAGCGGGCGGTCACGTTGCGCCTGCAGGCGGACTGCCATTCTCCTGTTGCGGCCTATGCACAGATCGTCGCATCGTCCCTGCGCCTGCAGGCAATGGTGGCATCATTGGAGGGCGATCAGATTATCCGCGAGCAGTTGACCGGGTCGCTGGACGAGCCCGAGACGCTCGGCACAAGCCTCGCGGACAAGTTGCTCGACTTGGGGGCTGGTGATCTCCTTGCACAAAGCGGAAACCCTCAATGAGTGAAAAATTGCTCAAAGGGTTCGGTGTTCTTGTCACCAGGCCGGAACATCAGGCTGGCGAACTTGTTTCGGCTATTGAAGAAGCAGGCGGCGAGGCGATTCGATTTCCCGTTATCGACATCGAGCCTCATGATTCCGTGGACGTAAATCACTCGCTTGAGGCCTTGCCGGCCTCGGACATCACGATCTTCATCAGTACGAATGCCGTCATTTTTGGCCTGCCATACGCAAACAGTGATGACGCTGCTATTGCCGCTGTTGGGCCGGGCACCAGATCGGCCGTCGAATCGGCCGGGCTGCAGGTGGATATATTTCCGGCGCAGGGGTTTGACAGTGAACATCTGCTTGCTGAGGCCGAATTGCAGGATGTTGCCGGAAAAAATATCAGGATCATTCGTGGCGACAGTGGCAGAGAATTGCTGGCAGATACATTGCGTGAGCGTGGCGCAACGGTCGATTATCTTCCCGTTTATCGCAGACTGGCTCGCATCTATTCGCCGAATCTTCTAAGCGGCCTCGAGCACCGGTGGCGTGATGGCCAGGTAAATTGTGTGATTGCGATGAGTGTCGATTCGCTGGACAAACTTGAGGAAATACTACCGGCCGGCTGCCGCGAGCTGCTTTCCAAAACGCCGTTGGTCACCCCCAGCACTCGTGTATTGCGAACGGCTTCGGATAGAATCCCGGAAGCGAAGGTTTCATTGGCTGAAAGCCCGAGAACATGTGACATGGTCCGGGCATTGATTGCGTGCCGGCAATCGGAAGCCGGATAGGTCCTGATGAGCAAGAAAACCACTCCAAAATCAAAGGCAACGAAGAAAACGCCCAGGAAGAAATCGGCAGTTGCCGAGAAGAAGCTCGAGCTCGAGGCTGAAGTAACGAAAGAATCCAAGGCGGTCGACGTTCCGGCCGAAAAGCCCAGCGACGAGGTGCATGCAGAAAAACCGGATTCATCAGGACCGCGATTCGAGACGCCTCAACGTGAGCCGCAGCAACAACGGTCAGGAACCGGTGGGCTCTCTGCTTGGCTTGCCCTTGTTCTCGCTTTGGTCGCACTAATCGGCACGGCGTACCTGGTTTTCGATAATTGGCGCGCCAGTTCCTCAGCAACGGACAGTGATGCGGCGTTGGCAAGCCTTGGTGACGCGCTCAGTGCCACCCACGATTCTCTGGACGGCCTCGAGCAACGGCTTGAGAGCCTGGCTTCCAGAGACGTGGCAAGCGTCGGTGATCTACAGTCCACGGAACGGAGGCTCAACGAACGGATCGCGAGCCTGCAATCATTGCCCGGTCGGGTGACCAATCTCGAAAGTTCTATTACTGCTTTACAGGGGATATCAAAGGGAGCTCGTGACACGTGGCTGCTCTCTGAGGCCGAGTACTACATGCAAATCGCAAACGCTCAATTGCAACTTGCGGGAAATCCGCATCTCGCGAGTCTTGCGCTCGGTTTCGCCGACGAACGATTGTTGCAGCTGGCGAATCCGGCGCTTACCGAGGTGCGCCGCGCATTGTCCGATGAGTTGCGGGCTCTTGAAGCCATGGATAAACCGGACATTGAGGGAGTCA
>Ga0255051_10000952_pt1 | contig 10560 bp, 11 predicted proteins | sample JV7_2_9_MG_FD_181719 | JGI IMG/M metagenome (GOLD analysis project Ga0255051, IMG submission 181719) | Seawater microbial communities from Jervis Inlet, British Columbia, Canada - JV7_2_9 | ecosystem: Environmental > Aquatic > Marine > Inlet | place: Canada: British Columbia | collected 2016-10-06
CAACTAAATGTGTAACTTCAGTAAAACATAGGTGGATAAATCAAAATCCTTTTCGCTCCATGTATTGGGTAGTACAGGGGATGGCCGCCGAATTAAGTACAGGGGCCTTGGTAATGTCAGAGATAAGGGATAGTGACCACAATATATCCATGCTTATCGCCAACAATAAGGCGACTTTTTTAAAGAAGGCGACGGGAAGGATCAATTTTACCTGTGAGGACGGTTTGCTAATTAAGCATGCTATTCAAAAGACCATTGAAACCGGTGAAGGACAAACTTGCTGGATGAAAGCGGAAGGGATGAATAGTGAAGGGATCCCGGTGTCTGTATTTGAATTTGAATGGACGGTAAAATTGAAAAATCTCCCTTCAAAATAAAACTTTAACACGTTTTAACACTGCAAGTTGTCAACAGATTTAAATATATTTAATTTTTTTTAGTTATATTTAGAACATTAATTTAAAATCTCCCGCCTATAAGTTTAGAACTACGTAACCGAACCCTAATTAATGATATGGCTAGAGCAATGTTTGATTACACTAAAGCTGTGCTTAAGAAAGTAAGTTTTGATGTAAATCTGTTCTGTAAAGAGTTGAAGAAAGCGTTGAAGAGATTACTTCCTCATGAAATCGAGGAATTAAAGATTTGGATTAATTCGCTCATTCTGCAGAACCCCCAATTAAATCAATGTTTAATTTATTTAAAAGAATAGAAATAGTAAAGCCTCCGGAAATGGAGGCTTTCTTTTTTTAGTTCCGGGATAAATTACTTCACTGGACTTATGATCTTCACATCCTGAAATCGGATCGCGCCCCGGACTATGCCCGCAATTACGTCATACATCGCATTGATGATCTGTAATTTCAATTCGCTCTTATTGTAGATAATACTTACTTCCCTGGCAGGAGATGGTTCTTTAAAAAACCGAAGATACTTTTTTTGATCTTTTGAAACATCAAGCGTATGCAAGTAGGGTAGTAGTGTCATTCCCAAACCCTCATGAGTCAATTTGATCAATGTTTCAAAACTACCACTCTCCAACTGAAACGAATCATCCTTAGACATTTTTGACGATTTACATAGGTTTATAACTCCGTCCCGAAAACAATGGCCATCTTCTAACAGCAAAATGTCGTCAATATCCAGGTCACTGCTTTCAATTTCCTCCTTATTGAATAACCGATGACCTTCCGGAATATACCCAACAAAGGGTTCGTAGTACAATGGACGTTCTTTTATTACATCATTGCGCAAAGGCGTAGCGGCTATGGCACCGTCCATATGACCATCAGAGATCTTTGCAATGATCTCATGAGTGGCTACTTCTTCAATTATAAGCTGAACCTTAGGGTATTTTACGGTAAAGGTCTTTAAGTACATAGGCAATAGCGTAGGCATGATCGTAGGGATGATCCCCAACCGAAACTCTCCACCTATAAACCCTTTTTCCTGATCCACAACATCCTGCATTCTAGCTGCTTCATTGACAATATTCTTTGCCTGATTTACGATCTTATTGCCGACTGTCGTTAATTCGATGGGCTTTTTGCTGCGATCAAAGATCAAAATATCCAATTCTTCCTCCAATTTTTGAATTTGCATACTCAGAGTGGGCTGAGTAACGAAGGTCTTTTCGGCTGCTTTGGTGAAGTTTTGATGCTTAGCGACCGCTAAAACATATTTTAGTTGGGTAATCGTCATCCTTTAATACCTTTTATCAAAGATACTTTTTTGTATCGATTTTATCTATAATTTCAATTGAGTTTTAAGAGTATCTCTATAATAAAAAAGCTATCCTTATCGAAGGATAGCTTTTTTATTTTAACGTCTAACGTCTAACGTCTAATATCTAAAGTCTAATTTCCATTTCTAATGATTCTGAGGAAACCTCAAACTTTGCGTCATTCCATTGTGGAGGACCATAGCTCATGACATTATTAGAGACCCCGTACATTTCCTTTGGCATACCATTGGGTTCGAAATCCATTATTTTGTTTTCGTTTTTATCATGGAATAAAGTAATGCCATAGATGCCAGGTACAACGTTTGTAAATGTAACAGTTACCTTTCCGTCTATTATTTCGCCTTCCAACCCTTGAATGGGTGCCGATTTCATGAAGGTGTCTTCGTCGTACAGCCCAAAAATTACGTTGCCCTCAGTACTGGATAGAGGGACGGTTACTGTGATGGAGGTTCCTTCTATTGAGGCCACATCATTGGTTTGTGCTTTTAGAAAAAAAGTAGAAATTGCTAATGCGATAGTTAAGATGATAGTTTTCATTGTATTCGGTTTTTTGTGTTTAATTGTTTTGAACACGTCAAAAGTGAAAAGAAAACTAGGCAACTGAAAATTTCATTTACCGAATTGTAGATTTTGAATGATGAAGTGTAGGTTCCCTTCGATCATTTAATTTTCAGTAAAGGTAAATAACTTCTGAGATGCCAAAGAATTAGATAGAGATTACCTAAGATCATTAATGATGTGATAATAGGTGTGCCACGCATATGCAGAGATATGGAGACGAGAAAGATATTGATGGTGACCGGGAAAATAAGTAGAGGAGTTAATTTCTTCCACCATGGAGTCATCAAAAGTATACCGACAAGGATCTGATAATAGCCAATGAAATTCCAATAAAAACCGGTTTCATACATCCCTTCAAAGAATAATCCCACGGGATCTGAGATCGGGATCGAAGTAAATTTAACTCCCGGAAGTTTTCGAGCACCGGAAATAATGAATGCAAACCCTAAACCGATCTTCATCGCCCAATAGGTGAATGCAAAGAATCGCTTTCGATGAAAATAGTCAATTAATAGAATCATATCGGCTTTAATAATAGGACGATGGACTGAAAGAATTGTAACATTAGAGGAGCCCTCGAGCCTTTATCTCCAGGTACTTATTAATGGTGTTCACCGTTAAGTTCTCAGGAGCCGTGAGGATTGTCTGGATACCGTATTTATGGAGTTCATTTACGATGAGTTTCTTTTCATATATAAATTTTTCTGCAATTGTTTTTTCGAAGATCTCTTGGGTTGAATTGGCTTTTTGATAGGAAAATTCGATCAACTCGGTATTTTCAAAGAAGACCACAACCAGTAAATGGTTTTTATTCATCGCTTGTAAGTAGCTCAATTGACGATGCAAGGCATCGAGGGTTTCGAAATTGGTGTATAATAATAATAAACTTCGTTGACGAATATGTCTTTTTACATCCACATACAATCTGGCGAAATCACTTTCTGAAAAATCGGTTGTGATATTATATAAGGTTTCCAATATTAGATGCATCTGGGCTCTTTTACGCTGAGCTACTACCCGGTCTTCTACTTTTCGGGAAAATGTGAACATACCTGCCTTGTCCTGTTTTTTTAGCACAATATTCGATATCACCAGAGTTGCATTGATGGCATAATCCAATAAGCTCAATTGGTTAAATGGCATTTTCATTACCCTTCCTTTGTCGATTATGGAATAGACCGGTTGCGATTTTTCTTCCTGAAATTGATTTACCATCAGGTCATTCTTCTTGGCTGTTGCTTTCCAGTTGATATTTCGCATATCATCTCCTGACACATATTCCTTGATCTGTTCGAATTCCAAGGTATGACCAATACGCCGAATTTTTTTCAGGCCAAAAAATTTCAAGCGATTGGAAAACGCTATAAAGGCATACTTCTTTAACTGAAGAAAAGACGGATAATTCGGTACCATGGCTTCCGCAGAAAATCTTTGCCGTCTCGAAGCCAGACCTAAGAATGTGGACACAAATACATTTAAATCTCCGAAGTGATATTCACCGCGTTCCGTCGGACGTACCTGATAGGTGAACTTCTTTTTCTGTGAGGGCTTTAGGATACTCTCGAGCTTAAAATCCCTGCGTTGCCATTGTACAGGCAACTCATCAATAATTTTGGAACTCACTCGAAACTGAAAGCGGTTCACGAGTTTAATCTCTATACCATTGTCATCCCCGTTCGATAGTTTCTCAGGCAAAATGCGCTCCGCTTGCACCCCGGTTTTATTGCGGTATAATAATAAGATATCAAATAGTAGGGTGGCCAATAAAACAAAGAACAAGAGTTTTACCGGGCCGAAAAGGTTAGGTAAGAAAAATGCGAATACAAACATTATCGCTATTGAGAACAATAGTGTGAAAAATCGTTTGGTGAGATATAAACTCTTAAGAAATCGCTTCATTTCTATCTTGGTATTTCAATGGTTTCAACAATTTGCTGGACTACTTTATCCGGAGTTAGACCTTCCATTTCGCGCTCCGGTGTCAATATAATTCGGTGACGTAATACGGAGGGTGCTACTTTTTTTATGTCATCCGGCGTGACAAAATCTCTTCCAGTCATTGCCGCGAGGGCTTTTGATGCATTCATTATCGCTAGGGAAGCCCGGGGTGACGCTCCCAAAAACAGATTCGAATTCACACGCGTATTATCAGTAATTGCTGCGATATATTTCATCAAATTATTTTCAATGAGTACCTTTTTAATTATATCCTGATACTCGGTGATCTGGGCGGCAGAAAGTATAGGTTCAACCGAATCCAACACATTTTTATTTTCACGTTTGTGCTCGTATTCCAATATCATAAGTTCTTCTTCAACACTGGGATAGGGAACATTTATTTTAAACAGGAAACGGTCCAATTGGGCCTCGGGCAACGCATAGGTTCCTTCCTGTTCTATTGGGTTCTGTGTCGCAAATACCAAAAAAGGTGGTTCCATATCATATTTTACACCGTCCATTGTGATTTGGCGTTCTTCCATTACTTCAAACAAAGCCGCTTGTGTTTTGGCAGGCGCCCGGTTAATTTCATCGATCAAAATAATATTTGAAAAAATTGGGCCTTTTTTAAATTCAAATTCGGAATTTTTTACATTGAAGATCGATGTTCCCAAAATGTCACTTGGCATTAGATCCGGCGTAAATTGAATTCGGCTAAAATCAACCGACAGGGTCTTTGCGAGTAATTTTGCCGTGATGGTCTTGGCGACACCCGGCACTCCTTCTATAAGCGAATGTCCGTTCGTAAGGATAGTAACGATCAACATTTCAACCATATCATGTTGCCCAACGATCACTTTACCCAATTCGGTCTTAATTTTCTCCACGGCCTGCCGGAGGTCTTTCAAGTCGATCCTTGAACTAAATTCCAACTGGCTTTCCCGTGGTGGAGTCTCCGGATTCGATGATGATTCCGGTTGTGGTTGAGTTTGTTCGTTTTCATCCGGATTTTCTTGTGATTCTTCCATAATTTATATCTTAAAATCTTGTGTTTTTTTATTCAGTTCAATTAAGTCTGCTTCATTATGGAGCGACTTTCCTTTTAAATGATTTATATAGTCTATGAGTTTTTTGGTCTTAGCCAGGTCGTTACCACTTTTGTGAGCCAATTTAGTAATGAATTCCTCACCTAATATCTGTGTACTCAAATGGTAACGGGAACGTATAAGTTCCATAAAATAAGTAATTTTTTTGGTAATGATGTTGGTAAAATCTTTATGTTGAAAATACAGGTCACCTATAGTTCTCGTAAATTCTATGGACGTATTTTTCAATGGTTTGATGACTTTTATGATGCGTTGTTCCCGTTTCGCCATGAACAACACCAAAAGCAGAAGTCCTGTCATTGTCAAGTAATAGAACCACCTCAACGATCTTTGAGAGAGTACAAAACGCATAGGGGAAGAAACAATTTTTCGTCCGGATTTTAAGTAACTATCCCAATAAATATGTTCTGTTTCAACATAAGAGAGTACTTGTGCTGCGTACTGTTGATTTCCATTGAGCATATAATAATTGGTAAATGCCTCAGGAAGTGTATGGAACAGGAACCGGCCCTCACCAATTTTCACCGAGATATAATTGAGCTCATCTAGCTGTTTCTCCTTTGTATCAAAATAGCCTAATGCCTTGGTGTTTAGCGTGTCGATGTCATCAAAAACAGTTTTATACACTCCTTTTTTGAACTCAGGCAGGGAGTCCATTTTTAATTCTGAATTGAAAAAGTTGGTAGCGACAGATTCTTCCAATAACTCATAAACTGTAGACGGATATAGGCCCAAGGAGTCTTCCAGGATATAACCATAATTATTAGCCGACATAAACGCCGTATTTCCTTCGGAAACATATTTGATCAAGGCATCTACTTGATGTTCATCCAGAAAAATAGAATTGTTAAGGAAAAAATAAGTAGAATTATGAATGTAATTACTGTCTATGATAAATTCATAAGGGTCCCTGGTTATTTTTTCTATACGCGTATCGCCAAAAATGGATGGCAGTTCTTCAAAGAGAACGTAGCTGCCGAAAGGGATCTTCTCCACAGCTGTATAACTTGGACGCCAGTTAATAGGTCGTGGTCGAATCACTTCAGAAAGCAATATTAAAAGCAACGCTATTCCGAATACGATTACGATATTTTTAGACCGTTTATCCAGCATGTTGCATATTTTTAGTAAAACGATCAAAATCCAGTTGAGCATTGGCAAAACCCACCGCATCCAGGTCAAACTCACCATACCAAACATGATCATATAGATAGGACACCTTCTTGAAATTGTCCTTGAGCTGAGGATCTACAATTTCCTTGTAATAATCCCGGTTGGTTTTGTCGAAGTGCCAGGAAATTAAATTGCGGAAAGATAGTTCTTTCAGTATTTTGAGATACATATATCGTACGGCGAGGCGGTAATTATTCTGTGCCAATGCATCCCGAATAAACTGATCCAGATCAACACTTTCTATATGCTCTTCTTGAATATTTAGAGGTGCCAGTTGACTACTCTTATCACTGAAGAATGATGAAGCTTTTGTGCCAACCAATAATCGAACAATGATATATAGCGCGATTACGATCAAAACACCATAAAACAGCAACTCGATGATCTTGTAGGTCCCCGGATCAATTTTGAACCCAAATGTATCGGCTATTTTATTCATAAACCAATAAATGGCCCTGGCAATAAAATTTTGTGCTTCGCCTTCCATTGACGATTCATAATCGAACTCACTTTCCTGATATTTTTTTGAAAGATCTTCGGAAAATTGCTTCTCTACCACCCGGCTGCTATCAATTTGTACCTTCAAACTGTCTTGCACAAAAGCCTCTGCCGGTATGAACGTCAGAAAAACAAACACGAATATATAGAGTGCCTTATTCACTTACACCAATTTGATCAATTCGTTTACGGGTGTTGAGATTATAGGTCTCTTCATGCAGTGAGAAATAAAGTACACCATTGCCTAATTGAGTAAGAGACTGTACAAAAGTGTACAATACCAAAAGAATCGATAAGGCAATGGTCCAGACAACGGTGGCGACCGGTGATTCGGCCAGATCGACTCCATTTTCCAACGAATGGAATGCATAAATACCAATGATGACACCCGGAATTATGAGTACCAGGATCGATAATACCAACAATAGAAATCCAAGGACAAAATTAAAAAAAATGCTCTTCCAAAAATATTTACTCACCAATCGCCATCCTTCGCCAAAGCTATCTGTCACGTCCTTGTTTTCATCAATTAAAGCCATAAATCCAACACCCATCCACGCATTATAACCCAATCGAATAAAGATCTGTCCAAAAAACCCGATCAATGGAATAACACCTACTATAAAACTCACAATGGTAATAGGAATAAGTAATAGGATGAGTAAAAGGATAAATACAATGATTTTACCCAATTTTTTCATTAGCAATGACCAAACCGCTGTTGTTTCGACAGATTGTGTCGGGTTTTTTTCATAATTAGTAATATAGGAAGCTGCCAGACTGTAATTCATTATTGCGGTTATAATATACAATCCTGCAAATCCCAGAAAACCTAACCCGATCATCAGGTCATTCGACGAATCATTGATAAGGGGGTTAAGTTGAGAAGTACGCATGGTCCCAACAAAGCCGGTTACCATTAGGTAACTCACTCCTAAAAAACCCAAAATAAAGATGCCGTTATAGCGAATAAAAATATTTAGATATGGTTTGAGATGAATTTTAAAAAAATCAAAGAAGGTGGTAATGGTCTCGCCTATATCCCTTCGTTGTTTTAATTCAATGTACGGCTGCGGCATATTCTTTTTTTAACTGTATCGGGTAAATGATATAATAGAACACTATAAGTGCTAAGGAACTAAAGATGATCGTCATGGCTAGCCAAACAGGCATATTGCTATAACGAGTGATAAAACCTTCAATAAAACCGGCAATAATAAAAAATGGGAGGGTACTTATCATTATTTTCAAACCATCTTTGGCGCCTTTTACAAAAGAAACCATTCTCGAATAAGTCTTCGGAAACAATATGCTGTTACCCATCACAAAACCCGCACAGCCGGCGATCACGATCACTGAAATTTCAATTGTCCCGTGTAACCAAATCGATTTGGAAGATTCAAAAAGTAGATCTCTATTGTAAAAGAAAGTAAAAAAAGCGCCCAGCATTACCCCATTGTTGAATAGTACCCATGCTGTGCCTATCGAAATTATGGCACCCAAAGCATAGGCAAGGATAGCAACACGAATATTATTAATCGTAATCCCAAGGAAAGTACCAATCTCGCTACCGCTTTTGTATATGGCCGTTGGATCTCCATTTTCAATATTGTTGAGGGTTTCATTCACATATCTGTCCCCTAATATGAGTCGGACAAAGGAATCGTCGAAATATGTGGAAATAACGCCAACACAAACCGCCAATACAAATAGCAAAAAAGCGTAGAACAGTGTTTTATGATACTGCTGAAAAAACAGTGGAAATTCATATTTCCAAAAACTAACGATTCTGTTGCTGCTTTCTTTTTTATTGATATAGATCTTTTGATGCGCTTGAGACGCAATGGAATTTAGATACAGTAGGGTTTTACTTTCAGAATAATATGTTTGGGCGTAAGCCAGGTCATTGGTAAGTTGGATATAATAATTGGCAAGGTCATCGGGGTTAATTTTGGAATTAAGTGTGATTGCTTTTTCAAAAGCTATCCATTTTTCTTTATTTTGCTTGACGAAGGCAGCCTCTCGCATTTAAAATTTTTCTTTAAATATAACCACTTGCATTTAAATGGCAAACTTAGCGATCAATACCACACAAAACGTAAATCTGGATTACAAAATTGTAAGCGTAGGTGAACGGATACTGGGATTTTTTATCGATTTCGCCATCTTTTTATTGTATTTCTATATCGTTGAGGTAATTACCTCTGCACTTGAAATGGCGCTAAGTGACAGATGGACCGTTTTCGGATTGCAGCAACTGCTTATTTTACCGGTTATGTTTTACTCTTTATACATGCATATACTCTTCAACGGGCGTACCATTGGGAAGATGATCATGCGAACACGAGTTGTAAAGATCGATGGTAGGCAAGTACATTGGTCCAATTATCTAACTCTTTGGATGTTGCGTGTTCTGGATATTTGGATCTTTGCCGGATCTATTGGGCTGCTGACCTGTCTTTTTTCTGAAAAGCGCCAGCGAGTGGGGGATATGGCAGCAGGAACCGTAGTGATAAGCACTAAGAATAAAGTGAAAATTTCGCATACCATCCTTGAAGAAATTTCCGATGATTATGAACCAAAATTCCTAATGGTAACGAAATTGACCGATAAAGATGTACGTCTTATAAAAGAAACCTACCAGATCGCGATTAGGAGCAATGACTTTAAAACGCTAACACTCCTGCGAAAGAAAGTGGAATCGGTGTTAGAGGTGAAATCCGAATTGTATGACAGGCAATTTATAGACACGATTTTAAAAGACTATAACTACTATACACAAGAAATGTGAGTTTGACTCCGATATACGACAATTATAGTAATTCTAATCCCTTAACTCAGCAGTGATATAAACATTCTGAAGTGGCCAATCTCCCTCGTCTGATGGTAGATTGGCAATGGTCTCTACCACATCCATTCCTCTTGTAACTCTTCCGAAAATGGTATAATTCCCATTCAGATGTCCTGTAGAAGATTTAGGACCTAAAAAGATAAAAAATTCATAGGGCGCCGATTTTTTATCAGGGTTTTCCCGGTATTCTTTGGCCCCGCTTACAGTACCGTAACCATGCTTTCTTCTGTTGGATAGCTCTGCCGGAAGTAGATAATTCTTCCCTAACTTACTTCTCTTTTTTGGAGTATCTCTTGTGTCACTATTTCCCGCCTGAATGATAAAATTGGGTACCACTCTATGAAAAAAAGTTTCGTCAAAGTAATTCTGTTTTACCAGATAAATGAAATTAGCACGATGTAAAGGAGTGTCTTCATATAGTTTGATATCAATATCACCATATTGGGTAGTTATACGCACTTTGGTTTCGGGGTTTTCCACACCGTATTGGGTTAAGAATTCGACCACGTTTTCATCATTGATCTTAGGGTAAACCAATTCCTTTGCTTTTATGTCAACTTCCTTGGTAAAGACATTGGAAGTGGAGTCGGGATTGATCTCAGCAACAACCGGGTCTTTCAATACTTCTTTAGGAGTTTCTGTTTTTTCTTCGGAAGTCTTTTTTTTATCTTCACAACCCCATAAAGTGA
>Ga0255051_10000961_pt1 | contig 10506 bp, 9 predicted proteins | sample JV7_2_9_MG_FD_181719 | JGI IMG/M metagenome (GOLD analysis project Ga0255051, IMG submission 181719) | Seawater microbial communities from Jervis Inlet, British Columbia, Canada - JV7_2_9 | ecosystem: Environmental > Aquatic > Marine > Inlet | place: Canada: British Columbia | collected 2016-10-06
GCTCACGCATGATTTCGCCATCGATCTAGAGTTTCAAGCCGAGATCGCCGCGATCGCGAAGCGTACCGGTCTGCCTGTATGGGCGGGGATTGCGGTGAAGATGGCCGAGACCGGGGCACTGCACCTCCAGGACGGCCCAGAAGATTCCGGAGAGGCCCTAAGGACAGCCATCGAAGCACTCCTGGCCGAAGGCGTCGATGTGGCGGGGATTATGCACAGTGAAGTCGAAGCCACCCTACCGGCGCTCGATCTTCTTGAGCAATACTGGTCAGGTCCGGTCGCGGTCTATCCCAACAGCGGTCAATACCGGCGCCCCGTATGGTACTTCGACTCAATGATCGCACCCGACAAATTCGCTGCCGACGCGATGCAATGGGTGCAACGCGGTGTGAAGGCAATCGGCGGGTGCTGCGGTATCGGTCCAGAACATATTATCGAGCTCTCTAAAGCGCTCGGTCGAATGACCTAAGTCAGATGGCACGGCAAGGAACGCCTGCGCGGGCTCCGGCGCTTTTCTCTATCAGCGCCATCGGCCCGAGAAGACGCTACTCTATCAGTTGGTCTCGAAGCACTACCCCGCGAGTGACCGCTGTTGGCCGTACTCAGCCGCCCAGTTAGCGCCTACCAGCGTCTCCTTTGGAGAAAATAGATTATAAAGCTGCGCTTATTGGTGCGGCTATGTAGTATCAGACTGCATGCGTTTGTTATGTGGCAATTGGATATTAAGAAGCTACGCAGCTATGCTGAAGAAGGGTTATCGCTGGTAAGTACATTGATATGAAATTTCCAGCTACCATCAGTTTGCCGCTTAAAGGCGTTTACTGATTTACCCGTCTCGGTGAAGACCGACCCATCATCATTATCATAGTCTTCGGAGTAGGTAACCATCGAATATGCCAAATCGTTGTCGATTGATAATTCTAAGTCAGTAACTTTCTTATTCTTTGCGCCGGCGCTGATCGAACAAATGCGTTAAGCGACGTTTGTCTCAGAGGTGCTTGCGCATGAAGTTTTCGGTGACCGTGGTCAGATAAACCGGTGTTTCCTGCATCGGGTAATGCCCGGAATTGGGCAATACCTGAAGCTCGGCATTCGGGTACCACTCCATGTAGGTCTGTTTCATGACGTCCGCGGTTAGCGCGCCATCGTGTTCGCCAGGACAGATCAGAAGCGGTAATTCCAGTCCCTTGCTCTCGTCGGCAAAATTGGTTTGCGTCCATGCCACCAGATAATCGGCGTAAGCCTCGACCGTGGTGGTTTCGCGCGAACGGCGTACGTGCAGATCCAGCCAATGCCCGGACAACCGGCCACCGGTAGTAAAATCCAGTATCGCTCGTCGGTTTTCGTCATTTTCAATCGCACCGTTGAAGAGTGCGGCACTATCCTCGTCCAAAGGTACACCAGACGGTGGCACCGGTGCCAACGCAACCCCACTTTTCACACGCTCTTGTTGATCAGTGGCTATACGCATTAATGCCATTCCCCCCATCGAGTGACCGATCAGGTGAAATTGGTCCCAGCCCAGTTCGTCGGCGAGTGCAACCGCATCGTCAGCAATTTCCCGCATCGTGTGTTCCCCGACAATATCGCGCGAAAGGCCGTAGCCTCGATAATCCATGAAGGCATATGTAAAGGTATCAGTATCCAGAAACGGTACTACCGGATCGAAAACCGTATGATCGCCAAACCACCCGTGTAATACGATGACGCCGGAACTACCTGATCCATGATTTTTGTGCCCAATCACCATTTTGCCCCCCTTATAGTTTATTGGTTCAAGATGATCTCACGGAGGAGAAGGGGCAAGAATAAAACCCTGTGTTTTTAAGGTATTGACATGGGTCAACCGGCGACTAGTTGCTATGGGGCCAATTTTAAAGTCGATTTAGTAAACACATTTGCCCAGACGGGGAGTCAGCGTCGCTTTTTGGCTGAAGGTTGCCACTGAACGCTGCGACTTCGGTGTCTCCTTACGAGAAAGCGGACGCTCAGAAATTAAATTTGAGGGTCTGCTTCCGACCCACAAGAGACACTCAAATAATTCAAATACTAATATGAAGATTATTGGCTGGACTAATAAAAATTACCTCGCTTATTTCCCAGTTTCCACTGAATAGCCCGACGCTTTCCATGTATCCAGTCCCTCCACTTAGGTAGTAAACCTTCTGGAACCCGCGATCTACCAAAGTGAAACGAGTCACGACCACTACCAAGTAATTCTGTAGGCTTTTGAAATTAATAGGCTTTTTTACATTTCTTGCTCTCCAGTTGCTCCAATATCTTATGTCTTTTTTGCTTGAATTGAAGAAAATTGTGTTTATCCTGACTTAAGCTACCAGGTCGTTACTAACAATCATCTCTATATCATGTCCGAGCATCCAAATCTTACCCAACTCCTTGTTGATTGGCGCGCGGGTAACGAAAAGGCACTGAATCAGTTAATACCGTGTATACATAGCAGTCTTCGGCAGATGGCAGGCAGGTATATGCGTGGTGAGAACGCAGGACACACTTTACAGGCGACAGCCCTGGTTAATGAAGCCTTCATCAAATTGGTGGACGCAGATATCGCCTGGCAAAACCGGGCGCACTTCATGGCCCTTTCTGCGCGAGCGATGCGACAAATACTCGTTGATCACGCTCGAGCTAATCGGTCTGACAAACGTGGTGGAAGCGCTATCGCGGTAACGTTACATGAATCTCGTCTTGGAGATCAGGGTCAAACCGACCTTGATATATTGGCGCTTGAGAACGCATTGGAGCAACTCGTACAGATTGATCCGCGCAAGGCGCAGGCCATCGAATTGAGTTTTTACGGAGGCTTGACCTACAACGAAATAGCCGAAGCACTGGCGATATCACCCGCAACCGTTGACCGTGAGATACGTTTTGCCAAAGCCTGGCTGTATAGCCAGCTAAGTGATACCCAGCAAAGCACAACTGGCTGAGTACTGCATCTGTTTCATTCGTCCAGAATTTTCATTGCGTTAACCAGACTGCGCCGCATCCGGTTAAATGATTCCGCCAACGATGCCACTTCATCATTGCCTTTAGGTCTGTATTCAGGCACCTCTAGCTTACCCATGCTTACAGCATGAGCAATACTGGACATTTGCCGAACCGGCTTTATAACCACGTAGTGCAGCAGAATGTTGAGTATACCTATTACAGTTAGGAAAATGACACTGGCGGCAATCAAAAACGTCCATAATGTACCTTGTGCGCGCTCCAACGAAACACTCATCGGGATACTGACAATCTGGCTTCCAACTATCTCCTCTAATTTCCAGCCGAATCCATTTGATTCACCATATCGTGCGACCATCGTTGCGGGAGCGGCTCGCCTTTCTCCATGGCATTCTAGGCAGCTCTGGTTTTTGACCTGTATGGGCCGCGCCACATACAGGCTTGGCCCGGTCGCTGTTTTGCGAACACCAATAAGTTTCTTTTCTTCGGGATTACTGCGGAAGTAGTCCACAATCGTGCTTTCCCAGTCCGTTGCCCGTGAAGCCGGATTGGTGGGATTAAGAGTCGCTTCCTTATAGGTATAATCCGGATAGTTTTTGCGTAAGCGCTCAATATTTCTCCTCGCAGCGTAGGCGGGTACAGTTTGCGGCAAAAATTCATGCGCAAGTTGGGCGTTAAGTAGTGGGCGAATCTCGTCAACAGTATATCCGCGAATCGAGGTGGCGCTTTCCATCATCATTTCAGCAATGTGTAAAATTTCTTCTTGGGCATTGCGTTGTAAAACCTCGTAGGAAACAAAACCCAGTCCTGCCATCCCCATCAAATAAGCAAGAACCATGATCAAATTAAATTTTGCTCTCAAGCCCACGGTCCGCCCCCTCTTTTTTGATATTAATTATTAGCTTTAACAGCAACTTTCTTAAGGAAATTATTTGCATCTTGTTCATTGTCAATGTACTGACTTAATTGATTGCAGAACGCTTCCCAATCTTTCGCGTTTGCCGCTACACGCCGGATCAAAATAGCTGCAATTGGCCCCACCTCGGGCAGGAGACTCTTCTCAAGCATAGCCAACTGTGACGGGCTCAACTCGAAGTAACTCCCTGGTTCGTTGTTGGCAAGATTCCGGGGTGCCGGTGGATTGGTTTGCATTGCTGCCTTTACTTTGATTTGTTCGCTAATCGATTTGCGCGCCCCATCATCCGGAAGTACATCCATTAGATATTGAATTAGATCATCCAGTGAGTTAGATACGTTTGCATAGCGTTGTACCATCTTGGGCGTAATTGGACCCAACCACGGCAGAAGTATTTCGGTCACTTTATTAAGAAAGTCGGCATCCCATTCAAATCCGGTATTTGACGATTTCATCCTGGTGGATATCTCCGGACGAAGTAACACATCCTGACCCTCTATACTTGTGCGGATCCGAATCAGATCGTCAAGCATTACAGCCATATTTTTGTATCTCAGATGCCGGTCTCTGTGTAAGGCATTACCAAGAATCAAACAAATCTCTGGTGAGATATGATCTGGCAACACAGCGAGTGGATCATAATGCGGATCAAAAACCAGTTTTATTATCTGTTGCAAGTCTTTACCGGGAAACGCCGGCCTGGCCGCCAACATTTCATAAAAGGTGGCACCTGTGGCCCAAATATCAGCGCGTGCATCAACGGGCTCGCCATTCAATTGTTCTGGTGCCATATAGGCAAGCGTTCCGATACCCACACCGGTTCCTGTCAGATTTACATTCGCCATTTTAGCTACACCAAAATCGAGGATTCTAACCAGGCCATCCTGTGCGAGCATGACATTTGCGGGTTTGATATCGCGGTGTACGATGTCTTTATCGTGTGCGTTGGTCAGGCCATCACTGATTTGCATCGCGATATCGATCGCATCGCTAACTGGCAGTGGGCCGCGTGATATTCTGGCTGCCAAGGTCTCACCCTCATAAAACGGCATGGTGATATACATGTTGCCTTCAGCCGTTTCGCCGATATCATGAATGGCACAGATATTTGGATGGTCCAATTGAGAAACGGCACGTGCTTCTGCCATGAAACGCTGTTTGACCAATTCATCATGGTTCACTTGGTTCGACAAGAATTTTAGTGCCACCTGGCGCTGCAGGCGGGTATCGAAGGCCCGGTAGATGACCCCCATACCACCGGCGCCGATTTTCTCCTCGATTTTATGTGGCCCAATCACCTGGCCGACCTCGGGTAAGGCCAAATTGTCGATGTCATACATTAATCGTGAGGGATTCGGTGACAGGTTTTGCCAAAGATTGTCGACGCTAACATGTGACTCAAGTAAATTGCGTACTTCGCACAAGAGCGCGTCATCGCTTTCCTGTTGTCGTAGGAACGCATCCCGCTGTTCGACTGGCAGTCCTAGCGCTTGTTCGAACAGCAATTGCATCCTATCCCACCTTGCTTGTTCCACTACTCCCCCCAACACGCCAAACCGATAAACCCACAAAAAGTAAGGCTTTTCTCCTTCATATTACATTAACACATCCCCTATTCAATGCGCATTTTTCCTAAGGTTTTAAGAGGAAGTCGGATTTCGCTAAAACTTAATTCACTAGGCGCAAAAAAAATTTTCTTCCTCGTGAGGGAATTCCGCTGTGCTTTTCGCTTAACACAATGAGAAGCAAGAAAACCACCAATATTTGAAATTTAGGAGAAGAAATCATGAAAACCCACACTCACAAAATGCGCTCAACTATCACAAAAGCTGATGAATCAGCGGAGGAAGTTATGAAATGTTATACCGGAAAATACACCGCCAGGAGGGTTCTCTTCATAATCCCTATCTTGGCTATTTTATTCACCGTTAGCCCAATTCCTGCACAGGCAGGTGTGATCGATACGGTTAACAACAAGGTAACCACTATTCTGAATAAAGTTAAATCGATCGCTTCCAACACCAGTGGCTTACAGGAGTTCATTACAACCCTGCGGGATATCCGTGACAGTATGGGCGGTGGTATGATCAGCGATATGCGGGAGACCCTAGGTGAAACACAGGACCTGCTTCAATTCATCAAAGATCGTCGACAAAGTGCGGGACAGACATCGCAGTACCCCAGCCTACACGTTTTGGTTGAAAGCCTGGGCGGGATTTCAGACGTACTAACTGACCGCGATGGCCAGGGTGGTGCATTCGAGGGGCTATCGGCGCTACTCGCCGTGCTTCCGGATAAAGCGATCGCTCCTGTTGCTAGAACAATTTCTAGAGTCGGGGTAGATGGCAACTTCGTTGCGAAAATCAACCAGATGGCGATCGATTTGGTCGATCTTCGCGAGATTCTGAAGGAGATTGACGCTCGAAGAGACGCCGCAGTCGAGGCCCTGTATATTGCAGAATTTGGATGCCATGTTCATGATCCACTTGAACTGGTCAAGTTAAGTCGGGACGCGAGAGCAGTAAAGACAATTGCAAATTTACTGAAATTATATGGCGCGATATTAGAAGCAAAAGGTTCGGCAATAGATCTCAAGACAGGGGCCGGAGTCTGGGGTTGGCTCAGCGTGGAGGTAGACACAAACCACCAGTCGGCCATCGGCAAATTGTTGGTAATAAGCGGTGACGGGGCGCTTAATTTAGTAGCCAGGGCAGAGAAACATGTCGATAAATGTAAGGATAAGTTTTATAACGATGAAGCATAGGGATAAACCGCACTTATTTGCTTAGACACAGGAATTAGAGGTGCGCGCCCAGTACATATCTGTGTACTGGGCGTCTGCTATTGGCCGAAGTACGACCCTGGTATTGCCAAATTGAGTGTCCGCTAACGAGAAAGCAGACGCTCAAAACTCAAATTTCAGCTTCCGCTAACGACCCACAACGGTCATTTGATTTTTATTAGATTCCATTGACCCCCACCACTAGGATTAGACCAAGTTCCTACGAGCTTGCTACCATCAGAATTGACCTTCCACGTACCCTTGATATCGTAACCAGATAGTTTGCTACCCCAAAATAAGAATTTAATGGTGTCTCCCTCTCGGGTTCCTGAAATTTTTAAGTTAACTGAATCGTTGATACCAGTAATGCGGTTACCTTTCTGTTCGAAGATAATTTCGAGTTCGCGGTTGCTCTTTTTATCAAAAGCCGAAGGCCAAGATGAGCTTGATGTAATATCGGAAATGTAAGTGCCTGTGATGTCATTACCTGATAAAGGTTGCTCGTTAGGATTTGAACCTCCTGTGGAACCTACATTCTGAGAATATAATTGATTAGCACGCAACTCGATATACTTGGCTTTTCTTTTTTGTTCGTCACCCTCTACCATCACCAGAGCTTTCGACCAGAGATTTCTATTATATGAATTAGAGCTTATCTCCTCTTCTGCCACACCATAAAATTCAAAGACTCCATCTTCACTAGGTTCTGCTTTTGCAATGGTATTAGTTTGGATTACCCCAGTTGCATCTCTAGGAACCACTGTAAAGATTAAAGGTTCAAATTTTTGGCCCTCAAAGATGCTGTTTCCCGATACATCGTCAGCCCTGATGTAAAATTCCAGTTTATTGGAGACAGCTTGGCTTAAAGATAACTTCACCGTGTAGACATTTGAAACTGTATTGGACCGTTTCATTACCTTAGATTTAAATTCAACATCGCTCATACCCCTGTAAAAGAAGGTGACCTTTGCAACACCGACATTATCGTCAACGGCAGCTGTGAAAGTTTTTATGCCTGCTTCGATTTCAGAATCGCGCTTGTCAAAAATGATTACTGGTGGTTCGACATCCGGCACTGGCATTACAAGCGATTCGGCAGCAAACACTGGCGAAATGATCATTTTCAAGAGAAAAAATATACTGAAGACACAGCCAATTACAGATGCATTTCTGATGGTGAATTTATTTAAGAACAAAATTAATTCCCTGGCATTAATTTCCGCTTACCAAAATCGTGTAGGTCAATATTGTTTGTAACTGGTCCTCCCGTGAAATTTATTCCGGGATGCTTCGAAGCACGCCCTTTGCCACTAATAACCAGACTAGAATTGTAATAGCGAGATTATATCACACACTAAGTTTCATTCTAAGGTACCTATGATTAGGGTCGAAGGTCCGCTTCTGGCCGAAGGTCGCCGCTCGTTTCTTTAATTTGAGTGTCTGCTTTAGAGAATCCACGCACAAGCATAGCGAGTGGTTTGCCGGACTACATGCGCTTGTTAGAGTTCATCCATTGCCTGCGCCCGTAACTTCTTTGGAGAATAAGTAATCCGTTTCGGCGGCTTGCTTATGGCATATTATACAGTCTGGTAGTTTCCCTTTATCCAACATACCCGTACCCGATGCATTGTATATGCCGTACCACCAATCAGCGTTCTCTGGGTCGTAGCCAGGAGACATTTTCACCATGATGGTCAGTTTTCTTATATTCGTACCATTCGAGTCAGTGTAGATAGGCTTTACAATTTTCGCACATACCTGGTATGGCGTAGAAGCCGATAGATAAGTTGCTTCGGCCAGTTTATTGACGTAGATCCCCACCCAGTTGTTGCTATGCCCCTTTGATCTGACTGGTTCCGGTGTAACGCTGGTCCAATCCCGCCAATCTTCAAATGTCATTATCGTGTCGCCGCAGCTTTGCGTGGTAGAGCCGGATTCCGCACCCAACGCATTTATCGCGTTCAATACCAACGCACCTACGAGAAAAACCATTAATCGTGACATAAGATCCTCCTTTTGAACTCTAGCAGCAGCAGTATAAGGTTCTGACCTGATAACATATTATCACTGTTGCCGAGCGTCCGCTTCTGGCCGAAGAACGACACTGGTGAAGTGAATTTGAGTGTCCGCTATCGGGAAAGTAGACTCTCAGATAGCATTTTTCAACGTCGCCTACCGATCCGAAAGTGACACTCGGAGTGGCTTCGTACTTCACCATTGATGTCCCCTGTGCGATCAATCCGATGGCCTGAGCACATACGGACTCAACGCTGTATGATTATTAATTCGAGGACAATTCGGAGGCAGAACAATGATTGACGACACTATTTCGCTCAACACTGGTGAAGTCGCTGTCGTCGGTTATGGATCGCTAATTTCACGTGAGATCATTGGACAGACCCTTGGGCACGACTATGATGGACCATTCGTCCTTTGCAATATCAACGGATGGCGCCGATCTTGGAATGTAACCATGCCAAATGCGGCGTTTTACTATATTGAAGACGAGCGTCGTATCTATCCACCCAAGATTCTTTATCTAAACGTACGCCGTGACCCGAATACTCTGATGAACTGCTCCGTGTTCGTTGTCGGGCCTAGAGAACGTGATGCAATGGATGGCAGAGAGTGGATCTTTGAACCTACAATTGTCACTTCCGACTTGCGTGGTGTAAGCATCGAGGGTGGCGACGCAATAATGTATATTGGTAAATCAGATCACGCTCTCCAAACTTCTGAGAACAGTCACAATGTAGCGCTGCGTCGTTCATTTTTGCGCAGTCTTTTCGGCGTGCTAGATGCAGAAGGCCCATCTGTCCGCGATGAGTGGCAACGAACTACGGACCCAATTCCGGAGCATCTTTTGGTTGATGACAGGCTGGATGCCAGTCGACCAAACCCTTGGGAGGCAGCGGGCCACGCATTTCCACAGTCGCACAATTAGGAACATTAGGGAACAGACCACGTTTTCTAAATTGAGAAATATATGGGCGCGATTACCATAAAATTACGAACGTCCGCTTCTGGCCGAAGGCAGAAGTTCAGGTTGCACTTTTCAGTGTCCCCTTTGGAGAAAATACCAGCGCAGAGAGTGCTTTGTCCGACTGCATGCGCTTGTGATATTCAATCTTTCAGAAGTTTGTAGTGAACCCTAATTGCACCGTGCCCGAGCTTCTCGTTATCTACCAGTTCAAGCTGTATGCATCTATCAAGCTCGCCCAATAACGGAGTTCCACTTCCAAACAAGATTGGCTGAATATCGAGGACGATTTCATCAATCAGACCATCTTTAACAAATGCCAAACCAAGTTGACGACCGCCGCCGACAATTACGTTTTCAATACCACAAGACTTTAAATAATCGACAGCCTGTTTGGGACTTGGAAATTGCACCCATGTGTCGGCCAGGTCCAAGTCCCGTGATGAAACCACGACTTTATGACCCGGATGCAAAATATCGGATGCGTCAATTTGCGTGAGTTCGGTATAGGTTTTTCGCCCGACAATTAAATTATTTGAAGTTGTACAATGGTCACACCAACATTTCCAGGCACTCTCTGACCACTCTGAATCTTCATCCGATACTCGATTTAATGTTGCGATTAGACCATCTGCCGAAATAGCGAGATACAAACTTGTTGTCATGGGTCTCTCCTCAAATGATTATAACGGTCTATTTAAAAGGATTATGATCGGGCAACATAATATCACTCTTGCCGAGTGTCCGCTTCTGGCCGAAGAACGACACTGGTGAAGTGATTTTCAGTGTCTCCTTTGGAGAAATCGCCTGGTTACTCAGGGGAAAATTCTTAAATTTTAGATTTAGCAGTATCCATCGGCA
>Ga0255051_10000962_pt1 | contig 10500 bp, 9 predicted proteins | sample JV7_2_9_MG_FD_181719 | JGI IMG/M metagenome (GOLD analysis project Ga0255051, IMG submission 181719) | Seawater microbial communities from Jervis Inlet, British Columbia, Canada - JV7_2_9 | ecosystem: Environmental > Aquatic > Marine > Inlet | place: Canada: British Columbia | collected 2016-10-06
GCTGATCCTGCAAAATATCTGCAAAATTCGTTCCCTGAATTCTCGAAGTCGTGCCCAAGAAACATCGGCTGACGACATCATCGTGCATGCCGACGATCTCGAATAACTGCGCACCGCGATAGCTGGAGATCGATGAGATGCCCATTTTCGACATGACCTTGAACAGGCCCTTGCGGATACCTCGCCGGTAACTGCGACCGAGTTGCTGTTGCCTGTCGAGGTTGCCGCGCTGAGCGATGTCGTGCAGCGACTGATAAACGAGGTAGGGATACACGGCCGTCGCGCCATAGCCGATAAGGCACGCAAAGTGATGTGAGTCCCGCGCGACACCGGTCTCGACGATAATGTTTGCATCACAGCGCATGCCGAGTCTCACGAGGTGATGGTGGACAGCGCCGGTCGCCAGTAAAGCGTGCAGCGGCAGCTTGCCCTGTTTGAGGTAGCGGTCACTAAGCAGCAAGATCAGCTTGCCATCGCGCACCGCTTTCTCTGCCTGATCGCAGATCAGGTCGAGCGCTGCCGGCAGGGACAGTGTGTCGTCGACATTGAGATCGATGAAACCGTGGCTGCCGCCGAACAGGTCATCGCCCAACAGTTGTCGCAGTTTTCGCTGCGACAACACGGGTGAATTCATGATGACCTGCCTGGCGTGCTCAGGACCAATATCAAATAAACTGGACTCGCGGCCGATGTTCGTCTGCAGTGACATGACTATGCGCTCGCGCAGAGAGTCGATCGGCGGATTGGTTACCTGCGCGAACTGCTGTCGAAAATAATCGAACGGCGAGCGCAGCTTTTGCGACAACACGGCCATCGGTGTGTCATCGCCCATCGATCCGACGGCCTCTTGTTCCGCCTTCGCGAGCACCGCGACGATATCGTGCAACTCCTCACGCGTCAGGTTGAACATTTTCTGGTAGCTAGCCAGCATCTCCGGATCCATCGGCTCCGCCGCTATGTGGGTATCGATCAGTTCGGAGTCGAGATAGCGGACGCCCTGCTTCAACCACTTCTTGTAAGGCGCTCGTGTTTTCAGAATGTCGTGAATGTCATCGTTCTCGAGCAACACGCCGTTGACCAGGTCGACGGCCAGCATTTCCCCCGGGCCGAGGCGGCCCTTTCTGACCACGTCTTTCTCGTCGTAGTCGTAGACGCCGATTTCCGACGCGACGGTGATATGCCGGTCCTTCGTGATGACATAGCGCGCGGGGCGCAGACCGTTCCGGTCAAGGCAACACGCCGCATAACGGCCATCGGTCAGCACGATGCCAGCCGGGCCGTCCCATGGCTCCATCTGGCAATCGAAAAACTCGTAGAACGCCCTGACATCGGGGTCAAAATCGTCGGCCGCCTGCCAGGCTGGCGGTATCAGGATGCGCATACCCTGCAAGACATCCATGCCGCCAGCCCGCATGACTTCGAGCATGTTGTCGAGACTCGATGAGTCCGAACCGACTAGCGAGATGATCGGATCCAGATCGGAAATATCGTCAAGCTTGTCGGAAATAAAATTCCTGGCTCGGGCCTGCGCCCAGTTTCGGTTGCCCTGGATCGTGTTGATCTCGCCGTTGTGCGCAAGAAAGCGAAACGGCTGCGCAAGCCGCCATTGCGGCAAGGTATTGGTCGAAAATCGTTGGTGAAATACACACACCGATGTTTCGAGTCGCGGGTCTTTCAGGTCCGGGTAAAACTCCGGCAACGCACGCGGCATGATCATGCCTTTGTAGCTGATCGTGACCGATGACAGGCTTGCAACGTAGGCTGCCCCCTCGCCAATCTGCTTCTCCGCGCACCGACGGGCAAGGAACAGGCGTCGATTGAAGCGGCCGCGGGGCATGTCATCTTCAGCATTGACGAACACCTGCTCGATACGTGGCAGCGTACTGAGTGCCTGCTCCCCACAGACCGACGGGTCAATGGGTACTCGCCGCCAGCCTGCGACCTCAAGTCCGAATCTGGCAATCGCGGCATTGATGGTCTCGCGGGCATCGGAAGCGCGCGCCTCGTCCTGATCCAGAAACACGGTTCCGGCGGCGAAGCGATCGTTCAGATTGAATCCCAGTTCTTCGCCGACAACTCGCATGAAGACTTTTGGGAATTTGATCAGCAATCCACAGCCGTCGCCGGTCTTGCCATCGGCCGCCACGGCGCCACGGTGCGTCAGCCGGGCAAGCGCGGAGATCGCCGTTTCGACGACCCGGTGGCTCGGCAAATCATCGAGATTCGCGATCAACCCAAATCCACAGCTGTCGCGCTCGTACGCCGGGTCATAGAGACCTTGTCGCTCGGTCATAAACGCCCTGGGGATCGCGCCTTCGGCGCGCCCTTATCAAAAACTACACTGAGGCGGCGCAAGATGCGCCAAATTGGGCCGCAAGCAAGAAAAACGCCGGAGCCGCCCGAACCGTCGAGTATATGCCACGACTCGCCGGGGCCGCTACTGCACCGCAGCATGACTGTTGCAAGTAGTGGGATTCAGCGCTTTTTGGCCGGATTCCGCCGATGCTACGGCAGCGCGCATTTTGGTTGCGCGCGTAACCAGTCGTTAGTGGCCGCGCGCCTGCAAACGAATTTCGCCACTTGACCGGAAGCTGACGGGTTCGGTGAACGGGATATCAACACCCAGCTTGCCTTTTAGCTCGTACGGTATGTCCTGCTTTGCACCGTCGCGAACGATGAACAGCAATTGCGGCGCTGTTTTTAACAGATTGAGCTGTACCGATATCGCGAACTCACCGTCTCCGGAGGCTGGCACGATGAAACCGCCCTCCGTCTTGCCTGTCGCAAAGCGGTGGCCATCCAATTCGACACCGTAAGACACACGACTTATCGGTAACGGAAAAGGGTTCGGATTGGTCACATCAAAGCCCAGCAAGAATGTCTGTCCGGAAAAGCTCAGTTCGGTCAGTTGCACGTTTCTGAGGCTCACGTCCGGCGCACTGATCACATTGCCCGTACTGGCACAAGCCGCCAACAGAGACGCGCCCAGCAGCAGGGCTGTGTAACGCATCGGTCTCCATTTGTTCATACAGCGGTCCTCCGGGTCAGATTAGTGCAGATCATCTCCGAGTTCGCCCCATCGGGCCGAGGTCAGCAGCCACTCACCGTCCTGCAGCTCGAACTGCATTTCGAAACGGTAGGCATCGGCGCTAAAACCGAATGTGCCGTCGTTCGTGCCGGCCATACCTACAGCAAGCACGAGTTCAGCGGCAGAATCTCCATATACATTGAGTTCTTCGATCCGTGTAATAAGCGCCACCTTGTTTTGACGCAGGAAATAGAGCCGAAACAGGTTCTCGATATCGTCACGGCTGTTGCCACGGGCATCGGTGTACGCCGGCGAAATCATGTCGACGAGCTCGCGACGATCCCTGGCTTCTGCGTGGTCCTGACCCTGACGAACCCAGGACCGAATCGCCTCCTCAGGCCCTTCAGCCGGGCTACCACAAGCGGTTAGCCACACGCACGCAAGGCCTGTGCAGATAGTTCGGCTCATGGTCGCGTCCTGAGTCCTCATCATCTGCTAAAGTCTACTGAGAAACGTCACCATAATTGGCCAGAAAGGCCCAAATCGTGACCTGGTTCGCATTACGGATGGCTTGCGGCGTCACAACGCCCACGGAAATCCCGCGGCGAAGCACAACGGGACTAATACGATGTCGGTAAAACTACTCAGCGAGAGCATGGACGCCACGATCACCGATGACGATCAGATTCGCATCGACGCCATTCTTGCCTTCTGGTTCCGGGAACAGGAGCTTTCAGCGCCGCAAATTGACTGCCGCATGGACATCTGGTTCGGCGAGGACGAGGTATTCGATCACGAGTGCAAAAAGGAATTCAGTGACGAGGTGAGCAAGGCGAGCGAGGGCAAGCTCGATCACTGGGCGCACGAGCCGCGCGGCCGGCTCGCGCTGATACTGCTGCTCGATCAGTTCCGTCGCAACATCTACCGCAACACCGCAGAGGCGTTCGCCCTGGACAAGGCGGCACTCAAGCACTGCGTAGAGGGCGCGATGGAGAAAAAGGATAAAGGACTCACGCCTATCCAGCGCGCGTTCTACTACATGCCATTGCAGCACACGGAGTCGCGCAAAGTGCAGGCAAAATCCATAGAAATCTACCGGCGCCTCGCTGACGCTGTGTCGCCTACGTATCGCGAAACTTTTGAGACGATCGCACAATTCGCCGAGCTACATCATGATATTGTCGAGCAGTTCGGTCGTTTTCCGCATCGCAACAGTTTGCTCAACCGGCCAAACACGGCGGAGGAAGACGAATATTTGGCCGGTGACAGCCCCGATTTCGGTCAGGGCGGCTAAACCAAGAAAAACAAAAAGCACGAAACCAGGGGGATTCCAATGCGCAGACGTACATTCTGTAAGTCCACTGTAGCCGCCGCAGTAGCGGCCACTCTTCCCGCTTGCGGGTCCGATTCATCGACCACCGATGTCGGCAGCCTGATACCGGCGGTCACTGGCGCCGGCGAAGAGCTCTCGCTCGAGTCCGCCGCTGTAGCCGAACTCGCAGGTAGCCTGCAGGGGTCGCTTTTTCTCCAGGCCGACGAAGGTTATGCCGCTGCCAAACAAGTCTGGAATGGCATGTTCGACCACAAGCAACCAGCGATGGTTGTGCAATGCACCGCAGTCGAAGACGTCGTCAATGCCGTGACCTTCGCCCGCGAGCGTGACCTGCTCGTATCCGTGAAAGGCGGTGGACACAGCCTGCCCGGCAAGTCGACATCTGACGGCGGCATGATGATTAGCCTGGCACAAATGCACAGCGTCGACGTCGACTCTGACAACATGACGATGCGGGCGGATGGTGGCTCGCTGCTCGGGCATCTCGACGTCGCTGCCTCGGCACAAGACATGATGACCACGACCGGCATCGTTTCTCACACTGGCGCGGGAGGTTTCACACTTGGTGGCGGAGTCGGCAGGACGGATCGAAAGATGGGCCTGGCGGTTGATAACCTGCTCGCTGCTACCGTCGTTACCGCGAGCGGTGACGTCGTTCGCGCAAGCGCGGACGAGAACGCGGATCTGTTCTGGGGCTTGCGCGGCGGCGGCGGTAATTTCGGCGTCGTCACCGAGTTCCTGTACAGGCTGCACCCGTTCAACCCAACGGTGTACGGCGGCGACCTCTTTTATGACATCAACCGGGAGTTTTTCGAATTCTATGCCGAGCTGCATGAGACCCTGCCCGACGAAGCTAATATTGAACCTCAACTCATTAAGGACGAACAGGGCAGGCCCGTTATCATGGTAGAGGTCGTGTGGTGCGGCGACCATGCCGCGGGCGAGAAAGCACTCGCCCCGCTGCTGGCATTTCCCGGGCTCAAGAGTGGCGCGCTGGCCCCGTTCCCCTATAGCGATATACAGACACGATTTGACGGTCCCACCGCACACGGCGTCAACGTTTACCTCAAATCGAGCTTCCTTAAGGAACTGACGCCTGAAGTGATAGAGATCATTGTCGACTACGGCAGTCGTGACAGCCTCGCCGGTTCGTGGTTCCAGCACATGGGCGGTGCAAGCGCCAGGGTGGCGCCGGATGCGACTGCGTTTGCACATCGTGATGTCGCGTTCAACTTCGGCATCATGTACGCCGCACCCGACTCGACACAAAACGATGCCGGAAAGGCAGCCGTTCGTGAATACTACAACGCGATGGAGCCGCACTTCGCTGGCTTCTATACCAATCTGCACGACGACGATGAGAAAAAGACCTGGGGTAATTACGGCGAGAACTACCCGCGGCTCGTTACTTTAAAAGACCAGTACGATCCGACCAACCTGTTCCGCCTCAACGCAAATATACGTCCGAGCACATAGGGTAAGCCTGCAACACGCGCACGGCCCAAACCCGAGACAAGAACCGCTGTCACTCGTTGGCAAGTCCGCGATATGACACGAGCGCGTAGCGCCATGTCAGTAGTATCCCGGCGATTGAAAGGCCAATGACGAAACCACCCCAGACGTAACTGGGCGGTGATTTGAACGTCACTGCAGCCATGTAGGCCAGTGGGAACGCCATCACCCAGTACGCGAAGATATTGATCGCCATGGGCATACGCGTGTCCTTGTAGCCGCGCAATGCGCCTGCCGCTCCGATCTGCGCGCCGTCGGCCACCTGAAAGATTGCAGCCATCAACAACAGGCTGATGGCGATACTCGTTACCGACGTGTCGTTCGTGTACAGCGTAACGACGGCATCCCGAAATATCAGCAGGAACGTCGCCGACACAGACATGAATAACGCGCAAACCACTATGCCGAGCGCGCCGCTGAATCTCGCCGCCTGTGCATTGCCGGCGCCGAGTGCGTGGCCGACTCGAATCGTTATGGCGGAACTCAATGCAAGAGGTACCATAAACATGGTCGCTGCAAAGTTAATCGCTATCTGATGCGCCGCCGCGATAGCCGCGCCTCGAGTGCCCATCAGAATTGACACCGCGTTAAACAGTCCGGCTTCTGCCGTAATGGTTATGGCAATGGGCACACCCAATACGAGAATTTCCTTGAGTGTCCGCGGCCGTAATGGAGACACGCGCGAGAATATTTGTAATGGTTTATGCACCGCGCTCAACTTCATGTACGTCACCAGGACAATCATGATCAGCCACATCGTGATTGCGCTCGCGAGACCGCAACCGACAACTCCGAGCGCGGGCGCACCGAAATGACCGAACATTAGGACGTAGTTCAGGAACACATTGCAAACGAGAGAAAGAATGGATGCGTACATAATTGGCCGCGTGTGGCCAATTCCTTCAGTTGTGAATCGCAGTGCGAGGAATACGAAAATGGCCGGCGCGCCGGGCACGATGGCGAGCACGTAGCCCACCGTCATGTCGCGAAAACTCTCGTCGACTCCAATTTGAGTAAGCAGTGGATCGACGGTCAGATGCGCCAGCAGAATCAGCAACAGGCCGAATGCGGCACCAAGGTACATGCCCTGGCGCGTGTAGCGACCGATCAATTCAGGTTTTCCACCACCGTAGTGACGCGCGGCTATCGGCGAAATCGCCATGAGCACACCAAGGCATATCGCGAAACCGAAGAACCACACGCTGGCCCCCACTGCAACGGCCGCCAACGACTCCGCACCGAGACGCCCCGCCATGACAGCATCGGCAAATTGCATACCCGCAATAGCCAGGTTGTTGACGATAAGCGGCCCTGCCAGCCGCAAGAGTGCTGGAGTCTCTTCTCGCCAGTTTCCGGATCTCCACATTTGGCCAATGTATCGTATTCGAACCCACAAGAGGATGCTGGCGCGTTAGCGGGCTCATTGCGAGTTCATTACAGCGCGCGAATCGAGCATGTAATTCGTGTAAAGTGACGGTCGCAAACTCAGGTCTATGAGTCTATACGGAGGAAAGTATGCTGCATGATGGTCGAGCTATGCGCGTCGCCGTAATCGGGGGATCCAGGATTCCTTTTTGCAGGTCGCATTCGATCTACCGGCATTGTTCCAACCAGGATTTGATGACCGCCGCACTCAACGGTGTCGTCAACCAATTTGACCTCAAGGGACAGACGCTTGGCGATGTCGCACTGGGCGCGGTCATCAAGCACTCGCGCGACTGGAACCTGGCGCGCGAGTCGGTGATCGAATCAGGTCTGTCGCCGCGCACACCGGCCGTCGACCTGCAACGCGCCTGCGGCACCAGCCTGGAAGCCTGTGCAATGATCGCTAACAAGATCGCCCTCGGGCAGATCGACTCCGGCATAGCGGGCGGCACGGACTCAATCAGTGACGCGCCAATTGTCTACAACGACGCGTATCGTTCGATCATGCTCGATGCTTATCGCGCACGTTCGCCCTTGCAGCGCATTCTGCCCTGGTTGCGTTTACGACCGTGGCACTTCAAGCCCGAATTTCCAGGCGTCACCGAGCCACGCACGGGTCTTTCAATGGGCGAGAGCATGGAACTTACTGCGCAGGAATGGGATATTCCGCGCGAGCATCAGGATCAACTCGCCCTCGCGAGTCATGTCAAAGCCGCAGCCGCTTATGACTCGGGCTGGTACGAGGACCTGGTTGTACCGTTCCTTGACTGCGAAGAAGACAACAACATTCGCCGCGATACGACCTTCGAGAAACTTGCCGCGCTGAAACCCGTTTTCGATAAAGGCGAAGACGGCACGATGACGGCCGGCAACAGTACACCGCTAACCGATGGTGCTGCCGCCGTGTTACTTGCGTCCGAAGACTGGGCGCGCAAAAAGAATCTACCCATTTCTGCATACCTGACGTTCACGAAAGTGGCTGCGGTCAATTTCGTCAATGATGAGGGGCTCCTGATGGCGCCGGCCTATGCCGTTTCCGACATGCTCAAGGAGGCCAACCTGCGGCTGCAGGATTTTGATTTCTACGAGATTCATGAGGCGTTCGCGTCGCAGACAATAGCAACGCTCAAGTCCTGGCAATCCGAAAAATTCTGTCGCGATCGTCTCGGCCGGAACGAGCCGATGGGACCGATCGACCTGAGCAAACTCAACGTCAAGGGCGGCAGCATCGCAATGGGGCATCCTTTCGCGGCCACGGGCGCCCGCATCGTCGCGACGATGGCGAAATTGCTGAGCGAGCAGGGCTCCGGACGGGGTCTGCTCTCGGTCTGTACAGCGGGTGGTATGGGCGTCACCGCAATCATGGAGGCTGCAACTGACTAGCGTGGCCCGGTTGGGCGCCTGATTCGAGTGTTGCTACCCTGATTTCTTGCGCCGGCGTTGCATGGCCTGCATCGCCTTATCGATTCGTTCTTTCGCTTGCGCGCTTACACCACCGCGCTTGTATTCGTCGACGACGAATGACTCGACGCGCGATACTATTTCATCGATGTCGGCATTGCCGAATTTGTATTCGTCGACTACTTCGGGTGGTGCATTCCTGATCGCGCCAAACAAGTTAATCCAGCGCTCACTTTGTTTACCGGCGCTCACCAGGGAATAGAACTCCGCACCAGGCTTGCCATCCGTTGTTTTCGATAAACTGACGATGCCGGCGATCAACGATGCCGGTACCAATATCAGGTCACGCAATCCATCCACAATGAGTTTTACCTGCAATACCGCGATATCACGGATCAGGGTCCAAACGGGTGGGTGGGTGTGCTCGCTTTCCGGTAGAAATTCCATAGGTCACGCCGCGCAACAAAAGCCAATCAAGACAATGGATTATAGCCCGGCTTGCTGGCACAGGAACGACCTTTGGTTTACTGTTACGGCGTCTGACAGCTGGCATCCAACTTATGCCGACGTATAAATCCACGGCACACTACGAACACGGGCTACCCGAGTCGCTGGGTATCCTGCTGGTTAATCTCGGCACACCGGATGCGCCGACGCCAGCAGCCGTGCGGCGTTTTCTCCGCCAGTTCCTGTCGGATCCGCGCATTGTCGAGCTGCCTCGATTCTTGTGGTGGGTCATATTGCACAGCTTCATTTTGCGCGTCCGGCCCGCCCGGTCGGCCAGGGCGTATCAAAAAATCTGGACCGAGGACGGCTCGCCGCTACTCGTGCATTCCCGGGATATTGCGAACTCGATCGGCCTTCAATTGAGCGCGCGCGTCTCCGGTGCGGTGAGCGTTGAACTCGCCATGTCCTACGGAGACCCGTCCATCGATACGGCCCTTGATCGCCTGTATGCGCAAGGGGCGCAGCGCATCGTCTGCTTGCCCTTATATCCGCAGTACTCCGGGACGACGACGGCCTCCGTGTTCGACGCACTGACTGCGGCACTGAGTCGCCGGCGCTGGGTGCCCGAGTTCCGGTTTATCAATCACTACCACGATGCGCGCGGCTACATCGCAGCACTGGCGCAAAGCATTCGCGAGTACTGGGAGCTACACGGCCGCGGGAACAAACTGCTATTTTCGTTTCACGGCGTTCCCAGGGACACACTGCACAACGGCGATCCGTATCATTGCCAGTGTCAAAAGACTGCCCGGCTCATCGCCAATTCCCTCGAGCTTAATGATGAGGAGTGGGCGATCACATTTCAATCGCGAGTCGGTCGCGGCGAATGGCTGCGTCCCTACACCGATGAAACAGTTGCCGCTCTCGGTACAAAGGGTTGCGAACGGATCGACGTCGTCTGCCCGGGGTTTGCGGCAGACTGCCTCGAGACCCTCGAGGAAATTGCGATGCAGAACGCTGAAATTTTCGCCGAGCATGGCGGTGGCTTGTTGCATTATATTCCTGCGCTCAATGCGCGCGACGATCACGTCCAGTTTCTGGCCCGGCTGATTGAAAAGCACATTGGCGGCTGGCCTGAGTCGTCCACCGACTGGAGCGCCAGCGACATCGCGCGCGAGCAGGACAAGTCGCGGCAACGCGCCCTCGCGATGGGCGCGTCGTCATGAGTGGTTTCGGACAGTTCCTCGAGTTCAGCGTTCGCACGCCCAACATTCTCGACTCGCTTGGGTATTACAAGACACTCGGTTTCACGGAGCTCGAGATCGGTGACGTCTGGCCGCACAAATATGCGGTC
>Ga0255051_10000965_pt1 | contig 10490 bp, 10 predicted proteins | sample JV7_2_9_MG_FD_181719 | JGI IMG/M metagenome (GOLD analysis project Ga0255051, IMG submission 181719) | Seawater microbial communities from Jervis Inlet, British Columbia, Canada - JV7_2_9 | ecosystem: Environmental > Aquatic > Marine > Inlet | place: Canada: British Columbia | collected 2016-10-06
CTCTCGGTTTTCAGTGCACGTTGCAACACGCGCTGAAAACCGAGAGTTGGCTGCGTATCCCTTTCCTCATCGGTCATTAATAACGGAGTATTTTGATCAACAAAGATTTCAAGCTCTTTTTTTATGATGGCAACATCGCCGCCACAGGCTTCCAGTACCGCCGAGGCCGCATCATTATCGGTCAGCATCAATAGCAAGTGTTCGACCGTAATAAATTCGTGCCGCTTTTCATTGGCTTCATGGAAAGCCTTATTCAGGGATTGCTCAAGTTCTTTATTTAACATCTCTCAATTTCCAAGTCCACAGAGTCGTGTCTACTCTATATAGCTTATTTGACCTGTTTATTTATGTTTAATTCGTCAACCTCAATAGCGAAAATTATCTTTTAATAAATAATCCGGACAAACCCACTTTAGTATCTAAGTTTCTTCCATATCACATAATAATGGGTGTTTATTCTCTCGTGAGTAGCTATTTACCTGGGTTACTTTGGTTTCGGCTACATCACGTGTATATATGCCACACACGCCTTTTCCTGATTTGTGTACATTCAACATAATGCGCGTGGCATTTTCGCGGTTATGGCCAAATATCGCTTCGAGCACATGGACGACGAATTCCATCGGTGTAAAGTCATCGTTAAGGATAATGACCCTATACATAGCCGGTTTTTTAAGTTTAGGCCTGGTACGCTCGATTAGCAGCGTATCATCATCGTCCGGGTCGTTGTCGAACTTTTGGTCAGACATATTTAATACTTTCATTAACGATAACAGTAAAGTAATGCGAGCCCTGATACATTTCAAGGTTTGATTGTCGTTATTTTACCGAAAGCATAGCCGAATAAGGCACGGCACTGTGAATATAATAGGCCTGCAGACGCAAAATGTTCGTTCAGCTTGCTACAAATTATTGAACTTAAGTTCACAAGTCCTGTTCTAATGTCGTGTATTACCCTTTCAGATTATTCCGGGGGCGGGTTGTTCCTCCCCGGAACTTTTTCTAGTATATAATCCTCTACCCAAAATCCCCTTCTAACACTTCGATATTGAGAGAACTTATGAGTTATCAGCACATAAAAGTGCCTGCCGAGGGCCATGCGATTTCGGCCAACGAAGACTTGAGTCTCAACGTTCCAGATAATCCCGTCATTCCATTTATCGAAGGCGATGGCATAGGCGCCGATATTTCCCCGGTGATGATCAGAGTCGTAGATTCGGCTGTAGAGAAAGCCTACCAGGGGAGAAAGAAGATTTCATGGATGGAAATATTTGCAGGAGAGAAGGCAACCCGGGTGTATGGCGAAGACGAATGGCTTCCAGAAGAGTCGCTGCAAGCGATGAAAGATTACATCGTTTCGATTAAAGGCCCATTAACTACACCGATTGGCGGTGGTATCCGCTCGTTAAACGTATCCATCAGGCAACGACTCGACTTATTTGCCTGCGTACGGCCGATACGATACTTCCATGGCATAGAGACGCCGTTGAAGCGACCGGAAGATACGGAAATGGTCATCTATCGCGAAAACACTGAAGATATTTATGCTGGCATCGAATGGGAAGCAGGTACAGAGGAAGTAAAAAAAGTGATCAGGTTCTTTACCGAGGAGATGGGCATCACCAGCATTCGATTTCCCGAGACCTCTAGTATCGGCGTCAAACCGGTATCATCACAAGGCACCAAACGTCTGGTTCACAAAGCACTTCAGTATGCAGTGGATAATGATCGAAAATCGGTGACTCTGGTCCACAAGGGCAACATTATGAAATTCACCGAGGGTGGATTTAGAAACTGGGGTTATGAGTTGGCGAAACAAAGCTACGGCGCCGTAGAAATCGGAGCTGGACCCTGGTGTGAATTTAAAAACCCGAAAACAGGCAACACAATCACGGTAAAAGATGTCATTGCTGATAATTTTCTCCAGCAAATTTTACTACGTCCCACCGAGTACGATGTTATTGCGACGCTCAATCTAAACGGCGATTACGTATCTGATGCGCTCGCGGCACAGGTAGGCGGCATAGGCATCGCGCCAGGTGCTAATATCGCTGATGCAATCGGCGTATTTGAAGCAACGCATGGCACAGCCCCAAAATATACCGGACAGAATAAAGTGAATCCGGGTTCTATAATATTGTCGGCCGAAATGATGCTGCGTTATATGGGCTGGATCGAAGCCGCAGACCTGATCATAAAAGGCATGGAAGGCGCTATCGGCGCCAAGCAAGTTACCTATGATCTGGCGCGTAACGAACCCGATGCCACCGAATTGAGCACCTCTAGTTTTGGTGAAGCGGTAATCAAATTTATGGGCTGAAAACCTTAGTTGGTTTGCTCCACACGATGTAATCCCGTGTCTTCTACGATGCGGGCGGCTATTTCTTCTACTGACATCGTTGTCGTGTTTAAAAACCGTATCTTGTGTTTGTAGTACATTTCTTCGACTGCTCGTAGTTCATAACGACATTGTTGAAGCGATGAATATCGGCTGTTGGGACGTCTTTCCTGCCGAATATGGCAGAGGCGATTGGCGTCCGTGGTCAATCCGTACAAACGACTGGTAAATGGGCGTATAGGTGCGGGAAGTAATTCCGATTCCATATCCTCCTCGGTGATCGGGTAATTCGCTGCTTTCAGGCCAAATTGCAACGCAAGGTAAAGGCAACTGGGGGTTTTACCTGTCCTCGATACGCCAATCAAAATTATATCGGTTTCATCGTAATTCCTGGTTTTCCCACCGTCATCGTGGATTAGCGAGAAATCGATTGCATCTATTCTCGATTCGTAAAGCGAAGGATTTGCAGTCCGGTGCGAGTGACTCGCGTGTGCGGATGTGGTATTCAGGATTTTCTCTAGCCGGGGCAAAAAGTCAGCAAATGGATCCAACACCAGCGCCTTGCTCTGGTCAATAATTTTTTTCAGTTCGAGGTCGGCCATCGTCGAAATGACAATTGGTAATTCATTCGAATCACCAACCTCGCGGTCAATTTCCCGGTTCACGGCTAAAGCTTTTTCAACCGAATCGATAAATGGCATCGTTTTGGTTTTGAAATGCAGCGCAGGAAACTGGGCTAATAAACTGTGACCCAGAGTCTCTGCGGTAATTGCGGTACCGTTGGACAAAAAATAAACCTGTCTAATTCCAGCTTGCATATGATCCCGGATGATAGCCAATATTAAAGCGATTTACGATCATCAAATGTATTCGCAACAATACCGCCTGTTATACCGAGATTTCTATCATCACTGACTTATCGAATATGATAAAGTCCTGTTTTTCATCTGCTGGATAGAGAAACCTCGAATGTCGAAAAATATTGTGCCCCTGGATCAACTGGGAATGGCAGACGTGCCTTTAGTCGGCGGTAAAAACGCATCATTGGGAGAAATGCTAGCCAATTTGGCAGGCCTCGGTGTCGCGGTACCGGGTGGATTTGCGACCACCTCCGACGCATTCGATGATTTTTTGCAGCAAGCAGGCCTAACCGACAAAATACACCGGACTCTCGAACAACTTGACACCGACGACGTGCGAGCACTTGCTCAGGTCGGCAAGCAAATCCGAAGCTGGATTATAGAAGCACCACTACCCAGGCGATTTCAAAACGACATCGGTGCTGCCTATGAAGCCATGACCGTCGATGGTAAAGCAGCAACCGTTGCAGTGCGCTCCTCTGCTACCGCCGAGGATTTACCCGATGCTTCGTTTGCCGGGCAACAGGAAACCTATTTGAATATTAAAGGCATTGATCAGGTCTTGCATGCAGTGAAACTGGTATTCGCTTCATTGTTTAATGACCGGGCCATTTCCTATCGTCAGCACCAGGGATTCGAACACTCAGAAGTATCTTTATCGGCTGGTATTCAGCGTATGGTCCGCAGTGACCTTGCTTCCAGCGGTGTCATGTTCAGCATCGATACCGAATCCGGGTTTGAAGATGTTGTTTTTATCACCAGCAGTTATGGACTCGGTGAAACAGTGGTCCAGGGTGCGGTTAATCCCGACGAGTTTTATGTTTATAAAAAGAATCTGGGTCAGGTACCTCGCAGTATTTTGCAAAAAACCCGTGGCAGCAAACTGATTAAAATGATCTACGCTGATGATGGCACGAAAAACGATAACCTCGATCAGGCAATCAAAACCGTCGATGTCGATGCCGGGGATCGAAACAAGTTTTCGATTAGTAACGAGGAAATTACCGCACTCGCCGGTATGGCTGTTACGATCGAGCAGCATTACGGTCGCCCTATGGATATAGAGTGGGCCAAAGATGGCGTAAATGGACAGTTATATATAGTTCAGGCGCGTCCAGAAACCGTTCAATCCCGCGCCGGTCAGGTAGTAGAGCGGTTTATTCTAAAGCAAAAATGCGAACCGATAATCGAGGGCCGGGCTGTCGGACATCGAATCGGCCAGGGGGAGGTAAAAATAATAAACGATCTTTCTCAAATGGATCTGATCAGGGATGGTGACGTACTGGTTACTGATATGACCGATCCTAATTGGGAACCGATCATGAAGAAAGCCTCCGCGATTGTCACTAACCGCGGTGGGCGTACCTGTCACGCCGCAATTATTGCGCGCGAACTCGGAATACCGGCACTGGTGGGTACTGGTAGCGGCACTACTGACCTGGGCCAGGGAGACAAGGTTACAGTATCCTGCGCCGAAGGTGATACCGGTTACGTCTATGCTGGCCTGCTTGAATTCGAACATCACCGACACGAATTGACCAACATGCCCGAAATTCCGATCAAAATCATGATGAATGTCGGTAATCCTGAGCGGGCATTCAGCTTTTCCAGACTACCCCACGCCGGTATCGGTCTTGCCCGACTCGAATTTATTATCAATAAAATGATCGGAATTCATCCTCGCGCCTTGCTTGAGTTTGAAACTATGGAAAGTTCCCTGCAGGACGAAATTAATACGCGTATTGGTGGCTATGAAGATCCGGTCGAATATTTTGTCGAGAAGCTTACAGAGGGAATCGCCACACTGGCTGCGGCATTTGCGCCGGAAAAGGTAATTGTCAGAACATCAGATTTTAAGTCGAACGAATATGCTCATTTGATCGGTGGCACTATATTCGAACCGGAAGAAGAAAACCCTATGCTCGGCTATCGCGGTGCATCACGATATATCAGTGACGACTTTAAACCCTGTTTTGAACTCGAATGCAGGGCGATAAAACAGGTCCGCAACAAAATGGACCTAAAAAATGTCGAAATTATGATCCCTTTTGTGCGTACCCTGAGCGAGGCTCGCGCGGTTCACGAGCTGTTAAAGGAAAATGGACTGGAACGAGGCGTAGACGATTTCAGGGTCATCATGATGTGCGAGCTTCCATCTAATGTAATTTTGGCGCAAGAGTTCCTCGAATATTTCGATGGCTTTTCCATAGGGTCTAACGACCTGACCCAGTTAACACTCGGTCTGGATAGAGATTCCGGCCTTGTCGCAGCAGCTTTTGACGAGCGCGATCCGGCGGTGATGAAACTGTTACAGCAAGCGATCCAGGCCTGTAAAACTGCAGGCAAATATGTCGGTATTTGTGGACAGGGTCCTTCAGATCATCCTGATCTGGCGAAGTGGTTATTAGAACAGGGGATTGAAAGCATGTCGCTCAATCCCGATTCGGTGATCGATACCTGGTTATTTTTGGCGGACCAGAATACCAGTCCCGACTAGAAATGCCGATTTACGATTCACTGCATGCGGGTATTCATTGCGTCGATGCAGCCCACGTACGAGACCAACTAGCCTCTATTTACCTGCTGCAGCAAGGTGACGAAGTAGCGATTATCGATACCGGTACCCGCTACTCACTTGAAAATGTACAAACGACATTGGCCCAGCTTGGCATCGACAATAGCCAGATCAAGTATGTAATTCCGACACACATACACCTCGATCATGCCGGCGGTGCAGGCGCTATGATGCAATTGTTCGGTCAGGCAAGACTGATTATTCACCCCCGCGGCGCCAGGCATATGATCGACCCGGGAAAGCTAGTCGAAGGTTCGAAGGCTGTTTACGGTGAGTCTGTTTTTCGGCAACTGTATGGCGAGATCATGCCGATCGAAAAAGATCGAGTGGATATCGCAGAAGATCTAGATTGTTATTACCTCGGAACACGAGAGCTACTATTTATCGATACCCCCGGACACGCTCGCCATCATTTCTGCATCTACGACAATCAAAGCCAGGGTATATTTACCGGGGACACCTTCGGCCTGGCCTATCCGCCGCTTAAACATCATCCTCACGGCCTGATCCCAACCAGTTCACCAGTGCAATTTGACCCTGAAGCCATGTTTAACTCAATCGATCGCCTGTTGAGTTATCAGCCCGAATGGATGTACTTGACCCATTACGGTGCTATAGACAGGCCTGCAGAGAAATCTCTCGGACTCAAACAATGGATTTCAGACTATGTAGAATTATGTGAACGAATCAATCCACTGGATAGTGAAGACGAACAGCAACTGGAAGATGAAATGCGTAATATGATATTTTTGAGATTGTCGCATGACGGCGGCCTTAACCAGGATAAACTCGCTTACCTGTTGAATACTGACATAAAATTAAATAGCCAGGGTTTAGCCATCTGGTGGAAGTCGATGCAAAATGCATGACTCTATCTGGAAGCCGCACACCACGGTCGCAGCCATTGCCGAGCGTGATGGTAAATTTCTGCTGGTTAAAGAAATGGTGAAAGGCGAGATCGTGTTTAATCAACCCGCCGGGCATTTAGAACCCGGTGAGAGCCTGGTCGACGCGGTAATTCGCGAAACTCTCGAAGAAACACAATACGTGTTCACACCAACCGGATTACAGGGTATTTACTGTTTTGTCCCTGACGAAAATTCCGACTCTACCTATATCCGTTATTTATTTCGTGGCAAAATAGGAAGTAATCTTAACGGCAAGCTTGATGATGGGATTATATCCGCTGAATGGATGAGTTACGATGAAATACAATTGTGTCACCGACATCACCGCAGTCCTCTCGTATTGCAATGCATCGAGGATTACCTGCACAAGCAAGCCTACCCCCTCGAAATATTTAACCAGATGTTACCTAGCCCGCATATTGCACGAAGGCGGTAACGACTTACGATATTTATGATTAATTTCAAACAATTAGACACGAAAATCATGAATAAGGAAAAATACAGTTTGTACCTGAACGAAATCAGGAAAAATCTGGCGGTCAATCTTGATCGATCCCCCTTGATCCATAGCTATAGCTATGCATCGGCGGACGATCAATCAATCTTGTTTGCCATATTTCCCCTGAGTTTCGTTCCCTTCATGCAATATGCGGGCTAGACCATGAAATTGATCTTATTAACCCTGGGTAGCTTTATCAGCCTGTCGGCCTTCGCAGAACCCTACTTCGTCCACTGTTATGATTTCGGCTGCAAATCAAATCAGGAGATTTACTACAATGCGCGACAATGGTCAGATATCAAACAATTATTTACATCCGCAGCCTTAACCGCCGACCAGGAAAAACAGGCGATCCGTAAAGCCATTGCGAAGATGGAATCCTTTAGCGGAGAAATTGCCGGAACCTCACTCGACAAGGCAGGCAACTATCCGGGCTACGACATTATAAAACAACTGGATTGTATCGATGAATCGACCAATACATTTCAGTACCTCAGCGCACTTGAGGATCTAAAACTTCTGAAATGGCATAAAGTCGAACCAAAAAAGCGACGCACTCGATGGTTTTTCGACCACTGGACTGCAGTAATATCCGAAAGCTCATCGAATCAAAAATTTGCGGTCGACTCCTGGTATCGTGATAACGGCGAGCCACCCTATATCCAGCCGTTGCAAGACTGGCAGGTAAAAAAATCCTTTCCTGATGAATACAATCCTGACTAAACTACAGTCCGACCCGCCTAGCCCATATATTGCATGAAGGCGGTGTCGACTGATGACTTTTATCAATAAATTCATATAATTAGACACGAAACCAGTGGAATGCGGAATATACAGTTTGTACCTGAACGAAGTCAGGAAAAATTCGACTGCCAACCTTGATCGATCCCCCTTGTTTACCAGATTTTCCCTGAGCTTCGTTGCCTTCATGCAATATGCGGGCTAATAATCAATACTGTTAGATGACTCATTCTCACCACGAAAAAATAATAGTCGGCATGTCGGGTGGTGTCGACTCATCGGTGTCTGCATTACTACTCAAACAGCAGGGATTCGAAGTCGAAGGTCTGTTTATGAAAAACTGGGAAGAAGACGATACCGAAGAATACTGTTCTGCCACGGTAGACCTGGCGGATGCTCAACAGGTCTGTGACAGACTAGATATTCCATTGCACACGGTTAATTTTTCGAGTGAATACTGGGATCATGTATTCGAGTACTTTCTGCAAGAATACCGCTCAGGACGTACCCCTAATCCCGACATCATGTGTAACCGCGAGATTAAATTTAAGGCCTTCCTCGAACATGCACAAACACTCGGAGCCCAGCGAATTGCAACCGGTCACTATGTACGATCGCGCAATCAGAACAATGAAACTCAGCTGCTCAAAGGCTGCGATACCGATAAAGATCAGTCATATTTTCTCTACGCCTTAAACCAGTACCAGATTTCCCATGCAATGTTTCCGATTGGCGAACTGGAAAAAGCGGAAGTCAGGGATCTCGCAGAAAAACATAATTTTTCTGTTTTCGATAAAAAAGACAGTACCGGAATCTGCTTCATCGGCGAACGTAAGTTCAAGGATTTTTTACAGCGCTTCATACCCGCGCAACCCGGCATTATTCAATCGATTGACGGCGAACCACTCGGCGAACACAGTGGCTTAATGTATTACACCCTGGGTCAAAGGCAGGGTTTGGGCATTGGTGGGATAGCCCAGGGTAGCGATTCACCCTGGTACGTAGTCGAAAAACAACTCGCGACAAATATTCTGGTGGTGGCTCAGGGACACGATCACCCCCGGCTTTACAATTCAGTTTGCGCAATTGGTGAATTACACTGGATAAATGAGCCGGAAATCAACCTGCCCTACCCGTGCAGCGCCAAGATTCGATACAGACAACGAGATGAAGTTTGCAATATCATTAGTATTGATGACGCCTCAGCGGTGGTTAGATTCGAAACACCACAGCGAGCGATAACTCCGGGTCAGGCGCTGGTATTTTATCAACAGGACATATGCCTTGGTGGTGGCACCATTGAAACCGCCTTTAACAGTTAAGCGCTAACAAGCCTCCGATCAATGATGACTATCGAAAATCAAACAATGGCGCTGGCAGGTATTTTTCAGTCAGCAGCATTAATCGAACAACTAGCCACTCAAGGGGAACTTAACCAGGCAGCGTTTGATTGCAGCTTCGACAGCCTGTTTACCTTCGACGCACCTACAGCAGTGGATGTATTTGGTAATCTATCCGGGCTTTCCCGTGGTCTAAAAGTACTCACCCTGTACCTGGGTGGAGAAAGCCAGGCCCCTGATAAAAATGTAGCTTCTTATGTCCTGTCTATGCTTAAACTCTCTTCGACACTGAAGCGCAATCATAATTTAGCGACCAGAGTTCAAAGCAATTTACAAAAGATAGAAAAACAATCCAGAGATTTCGAACTCAGTCGTCGCAGCGTTATTAGCCAGATTGACGGGGTTTATCAAAGAACCATCAGTACCATCAGTCCCCGCATTATGGTGCAGGGCGAACAGGTTTATCTCAGTAATTCAGACAATGCAAGTAAGATCCGAACACTATTGCTGGCAGGAATTCGAGCCGCCGTACTCTGGCACCAATTAGGCGGCAGTAAGTGGAAGTTGATATTTTCGAGGAAAAAATACGTGCTTACCGCGAATCAGTTACTGCTAAAAATATGACAGGCCGGTTAATCCTGAAATTACCTTAGAGCGGATATTGCTGCCTTATATGCCTGAGTAATCCGGCAGACGCATCGCTAATCAAATCGAATACCAGCTCAAACCCATCATTTCCAAAATACGGGTCGGGCACTTCTTTTTGCTTATATTTTTGCGAATATTCGAGCATTAATTCGAGCCGGGCACGGGGGTTGGCCATCCGTAATGATGACATATTCGACAGGTTGGAATGATCCATTGCCAGCAAGAAATCGAAATTGAAAAAATCGTCAGACCCGAATTGCCGTGCTCGTAGGCCGGTTAAATCGACACCACGAGCCTGGGCGGTATCCTGTGATCGAATGTCGGGTGGGCTACCGATGTGATAACTGTGGGTACCTGCCGAATCAACCAGAATCCTGTCACTTAAACCCTGATCATCGACCATGGCCTGGAACACACCATGTGCAGTAGGCGAACGGCAGATATTACCCATGCAGACGAATAACACGGCCACTTTATCTTTATTTTTCAACTTGAATTCCTGTCACCATTAATTCGGGATTTATTATTTCATAGTTTGGGTGACAATAGACACCTGAGTCGATTGTGATTATCAAAAATCT
>Ga0255051_10000966_pt1 | contig 10489 bp, 7 predicted proteins | sample JV7_2_9_MG_FD_181719 | JGI IMG/M metagenome (GOLD analysis project Ga0255051, IMG submission 181719) | Seawater microbial communities from Jervis Inlet, British Columbia, Canada - JV7_2_9 | ecosystem: Environmental > Aquatic > Marine > Inlet | place: Canada: British Columbia | collected 2016-10-06
AGGAGACCTTCCTAGTGCAGAAGCTCGTGCGTACGGCATTCGGCAACAATAACGTCGATACCTGCGCTCGTGTCTGCCATTCGCCGACGGGGTACGGTCTTAAGACGACGCTGGGTGAATCGGCCGGCACGCAGAATTTCGATTCGGTCATGAAGGCCGACGTCATCATGCTTATCGGAGCGAACCCGACGGACGCGCATCCGGTCTTCGGCTCACAGATGAAGCGGCGGCTGCGTGAGGGCGCCAAGCTCATCGTCGTCGATCCGCGCGCGATCGATCTGGTGAAGTCGCCACATATCAAGGCTGAATATCATCTGGGCTTACAGCCCGGAACGAACGTCGCGATCATGAACGCGCTCGCACACGTCATTGTGAGCGAAGTTCTCGAGGATAGAGAATTCATCGAGTCACGCTGCGATCTCGATGCCTACAATGACTGGCGCGAGTTCATGCTCGATGAGAAGAATTCACCCGAGCATGTCGAACCGGAAACCGGTGTGCCGGCCGAAACCGTGCGTGCAGCCGCTAGACTTTTTGCGAGCGTACCCAACAGCGCAATCTACTACGGCCTGGGTGTCTCGGAGCACAGCCAGGGTTCGACCGCAGTCATGGGCATCGCAAACCTTGCGATGGTGACTGGAAACCTTGGCCGTGAAGGTGTTGGGGTCAATCCCCTGCGAGGACAGAACAACGTTCAGGGTTCGTGCGACATGGGCTCCTTCCCGCACGAGCTGCCAGGCTATCGTCACGTCTCGGATCCGGCCGTACGCAAGCTGTTCGGTGACGAATGGGGCGTTGAAATTGATCCCGATCCCGGCATGCGCATTCCGAATATGTTCGATGCGGCCGTCGCAGGACGCTTCAAGGGGATGTACGTGCAGGGCGAAGACGTCGCACAGTCCGATCCCGATACGCAGCATGTCGAGGCGGCGCTGTCGTCTCTCGAATGCATGGTCGTGCAGGACTTGTTCCTCAATGAGACGGCCAAGTTCGCCCATGTTTTTCTCCCCGGTTCATCCTTTCTTGAGAAGGACGGCACTTTTACCAATGCCGAGAGGCGAATCTCGCTTGTGCGAAAGGTCATGGAGCCGCTCGCAGGGCTTGCTGACTGGGAAACGACGCTTGGGCTCGCGAAAGCCATGGGGTATGAGATGAGCTATTCGCACCCGAGCGAGATCATGGACGAGATTGCGCGGCTAACGCCGACCTTCACCGGCGTGAGCTACGAAAAACTGGAAGAACTTGGCAGCATTCAGTGGCCCTGCAACGACAAGGCAGAGCACGGGACACCAACAATGCATGTCGATGAGTTTGTCCGCGGCAAGGGGTTCTTTCGGATCACGCCGTATGTTCCGACAGACGAACGCAGCACAGGCAAGTACCCATTGCTCCTGACCACGGGGCGAATCCTGAGTCAATACAATGTTGGCGCACAGACGCGCAGAACCGAAAATCTCAGCTGGCATAACGAGGACGTGATTGAGATGCATCCGCATGATGCCGAGCAGCGTGGCATCGAAGAAGGTGACTGGGTGGGTCTTAAGAGTCGTGCCGGAGAGACGGTGCTCAGAGCTCTCATCACGGAGCGCGTTCAGCCGGGCGTCGTCTATACGACCTTCCATCATCCGGAGTCTGGCGCAAATGTCGTGACCACGGACAATTCAGATTGGGCGACGAACTGTCCGGAATACAAAGTCACTGCCGTGCAGGCCTTCAAGGTCAGCCAGCTTTCCGATTGGCAGCGTAAGTTCGAGGCATTCACTGATGAGCAGATTGACCTGCTCGAACGTGCTCGCCGATCGCAGCCGGTGACCTGAGGACGGTTGTGGACAGCAACGGTAGCAACAAGCTGATTCGAATGGTGAACCAGATTGCCGAGAACTTCGATTTCGGATCCAATCAGGATGAGGCAGTCGCCGGCGTACTCGATCATCTGCAGCGCTTTTGGACGCCCGAGATGAAGCAGGCCATCGTCGATTCACAGCAGGGTGGAGATCTGACTCTCAACAAAATTGCTGCGGAAGCCGTCAAGGCACTCGCGGAAAAGATCGGTCAGGCTGCCTAGCCTGGGCAGGATCATGCGCAAGCGGGTAGAGCGCGCGTTCAATATCGCCGAGTTACGCAAGCTCGCAAAGAAGCGTCTGCCGGCACCGATGTTTCACTACATCGATGGTGGTGCCGATGACGAGTGGACACTAAGACGAAATACGACAGCATTTGATGCCTGGGAGTTTCGTCCGCACTGTCTCGTCGATGTCGATGAGATCGATATGTCGACAAGCGTCTTCGGTGAACGAATTGAGTGGCCTTTCTTTTGTTCTCCGACCGCGCTGTCACGCCTGTTTCACTATGAAGGTGAGCGTGCCGTCGTACGGGCGGCAGATGCCACTGGGACGCTCTATTCCCTCTCGAGTTTCTCGTCGATGAGTATCGAAGAGGTGGCAGGCCTGAGCGACGGGCCGAAGGCGTTTCAGGTTTACGTACTTAAGGATCGTGGTCTGACGCGGGAGTTTTTTCAGAGGGCCAGGGAATCCGGTTTTAAAGCGCTGCAACTGACGGTCGATGTTGCCGTGTCTGGGAACCGTGAGCGCGACATCGTCACCGGAATGACCGTGCCGCCGAAGCTCTCCCTCATGAGTCTGATAGACATTGCAATGCATCCAACCTGGGTCTATAGGCATCTCACTTCACCAAAGATCAACATGGCTAACGTCGCGCATCGACCTCCACAAGGCAGCGACAAGCTCGGCGGCATTATTGAGTACCTGAACGGTCAGCTCGATCGCAGTGTGACGTGGGACGATGCGGAATGGATGATTAACGAATGGGGTGGTCCTTTCGCCATCAAGGGTGTCATGACCGGAGAAGACGCAAGGCGCGCTCTCGGCGTCGGTGCGACTGCCGTTATGCTTTCAAATCATGGTGGTCGGCAGTTGGATTTCTCGCCTGCACCGTTCGACGTACTCAAAGAGGTTGTCGATAAGGTTGGGGGTGAGCTTGAGATTATCGTCGACGGCGGCATACGTCGTGGCGTGCATATTCTTAAGGCGATTGCACTCGGTGCCACTGCCTGCGCGGCCGGTCGGCCTTATCTCTATGGGCTCGGAGCCGGCGGGGAGGCGGGTGCGACGCGGGCGCTCGAGATACTTCGCAGCGAGCTCGAACGCGATATGGCGCTGATTGGAGCGGCAAATCTCTCTGATCTCAATGAGCAGATGCTGCATCGAGTGGGTGACGCGTGGCGGGCCTAGTCGATCCTTCGTGGATTCCAAGCCTTAAGCACGTCGAGATCAGTCGCGTTGGCGGGGGAGCCGAAGCCGCAGACGACGTCGCCGTAACCAACGACGTAGTGGCAACAGAGGAGCCACTGGAAATTCGTCTTGAGCTCGACGGCACCAGTGGCGACCGCATCGAACGAAGCATCTCGATTACGATGCGAACGCCAGGCAATGACGAGGAACTCGCGCTTGGCTTTCTTTTTTCTGAAGGCATTGTCAAAGGTGCTAAGGATGTCCTGACGGCAGGACCCTGTGGACTACCGGCCCGGGACGGGCTCATCAACGTCGTTCGTGTCGAGCTCGCGCCTGGAGTCAGCGTCGAACTCGATCGGCTTGAGCGACATTTCTATACTTCATCGAGCTGCGGCGTCTGCGGTAAGGCCTCACTTGATGCGGTCGCAATTCAGGGACGCTTCGATGTGGCGTCCAACGAGTTTTCTGTCAGTCATCGTGTTCTCGGTGCTCTGCCCGAGGCGCTCTTATCCGGTCAGGCTGTATTCGAAGAGACTGGCGGTCTGCATGCTTCAGGCCTGTTTGATTCTGAAGGCAAGCTGATTGCGTTGCGTGAGGACGTCGGTCGGCACAATGCACTCGATAAGCTGATCGGCAGTCGCCTGCAGACTAACGCTTTACCGCTGGAGAACTTCGGTATCGCGCTGAGCGGTCGCGCAAGTTTTGAACTGATGCAAAAAGCGATGATGGCGGGTTGCCCTCTGGTTGCAGCCGTGGGCGCGCCGTCATCACTGGCTGTTGAGCTTGCGCGAGAATTTGGCATCACACTGATTGGCTTTCTCAAGCATGAACAGTTCAACGTCTATTCCCGGCCAGATCGGGTTAACGTGTGAGGGCACGAGGTCATGTAGCAGATGACGGTGACTAATCGAGTGAGAGTTACCGAACTCGACTATGTTGCCGATACGGCAACCCGTTTCGGCGGATTGGCCGACCGTGACTGGGCCATACTGCTCGACAGCGGTCGCAAGCGGATGTCAGGCGGCCGTTACGATATTTATGCGGCTGATCCCTATCTGACGCTGACCACGCGCGGTCCGATTACAGAAATTCAGAGCCGTTCCGGGTGTACGACTTCGGAAGGGGACCCACTCGAGGTCTTGCGTGAGGTGCTCGGTCCCGCTGTCGCGCCGGACCCGGCACTTCCGTTTTGTGGTGGAGCAATGGGTTATTTCGCTTATGACCTGGGTCGCCGCTACGAGCGATGGGAGGAGCTCGCAGACGACGATATCCGCATGCCGGAGATGGCGATCGGGCTCTATGATTGGGCCGTTATTGTGGACCATGCGGAGGCACGTTGCCGGCTTGTTGGGCAGGGCAGGGACGACAAGACCTTCGACTGCTGGGACGAGCTCAGGCTGGCGCTCGGTAATAGTTCCCAGAAGGTTCACGCGCCGCTCGAAGTGCTCGGCAGCATCAAATCCAATCTCGATCGTCTCGCATACGATCAGGCCTTCGAAAAGATCAAGACACATATCCGTGATGGCGACTGCTATCAGGTCAACCTGACGCAGCGCTTCACGGCGCCGATCATCGGCAGCAGTTGGAATGCTTATGAGCGCCTGCGCGACACCAATCCGGCGCCTTACTCTGCTTTCCTCAACCTCCCTTTTGGCGAAATCCTGTGCTCATCACCGGAGCGCTTTCTGAGAGTGCGGGATGGGCGCGTCATGACACAACCGATCAAAGGCACCAGGCCGCGTGGTTCGAGCGCCGGGGACGACCGCGCTCTCGTCAGGGAACTCAAGGAAAGCAGGAAGGATCGCGCCGAAAACGTCATGATCGTGGACCTGTTGCGCAATGATCTGGGAAAGAGCTGTTCTCCTGGCAGTGTTCGGGTGACAAACCTTTTTGGCGTTGAGAGTTTTGCCAACGTCCATCACCTTGTCAGTACGGTCGAAGGCATACCGGCTCCGGGGCGGCACGCCGTGGATATACTGCGGGGCTCTTTCCCGGGTGGCTCGATCACAGGTGCGCCAAAGGTTCGTGCGATGCAGATCATCGAGGAATGTGAACCGCAGCGCCGAAGTGTCTACTGCGGTGCGATTGGTTACATCGGATTTGACGGCGCAATGGATACGAATATCGCGATCCGCACACTTTTGCGTACGGGTGATTCGATTCACGCCTGGGCCGGTGGCGGTATCGTTGCCGATTCGAACGCTGATTCCGAATACCAGGAGTGCCTCGACAAGGCTTCGGGACTGCTTGCTGTGCTCGCCGATTCCAGCATCAGCTCGGCGATCTGAATCGACCCGCCAGCTTCCGCCTACTCATTAATCGGTTGGTTGCAGATGAGACCAACCGCGGTAGGCGGCAATGTGATCGGACACGTTGTGCACTCGCAGGATATCGACGCCGCGCTCGCAGAGCGCCATTGAGCCACCGATCGTCACAAGATCTCGTTCTTGAGTTGCGCTGTCGGCGAAATTCATCATGAAGGATTTGCGTGAATGGCCAGCGAGTAGCCTGAGGCCCTTATCACCAAAACGCTCGATATCACGCAGCAGCTCGAGTGATTGCAGCGGATTCTTGCCGAATCCGATGCCGGGATCGAAAATAACCCGGTTCAGATCCAGCTGGGCCTTCTGCCACGCGTCGAGCTGCCGCTCGAGCCACTCTTCGACCTGATCGACAGCGCCTCGATCTGCGTCGAGTGTTGTGCCGGGATCGGCGGGTAGACCGAGGTTATGCATGGCGATGAAATTCGCACTCGACGTTGCCGCAAGCGCGATCATTTCGGGTTGAGTCAGTCCACCGACGTCGTTGATGATGTCGACGCCGAGTTCGAGCGCTCTGGCCGCGACATCGACGTGATACGTGTCGACGCTGATCAGAGGACGAAGCACATCACCGCCAAACTTTTCCATTGCGTGGGAGAGTATGGGCTCGAGTCGCGACCATTCTTCGGCAGCCGTCAGCGGCTTTGCTCCGGGTCGCGTCGATTCGGCGCCAAAATCGAGTATGTGAACACCGCTCTCGATCAACGCGTCGATTCGGGTTTCGACTGCGGCCCACGTCTGGTTCTCCTCACCGTCGGAAAACGAGTCGGGTGTCAGATTAATGATGCCCATCCAAAGTGGAATTCGCCGACCAAGTCTGGCACTGAGCGTGATGACGGTGTCTCCCCGTCCCGGGATTTCGAGTCGCGGCTTGAGTGCGGTTAATGGTGTCAGTACGAAGGGGCGCTCAGCGAGTGCGGGGTGTGGAATCGTGAGGCGCTCCGATTCGAAGATGATATCGTTGAACGTCAGAATGTCGATATCGATCTGCCTCGGCGCCCATTGGCGGCCATCTTCACGCCCGAGTTCTTGCTCGATCTTCTTCAGCCGAATCAGAAGAGCTTCCGGTTCAAGTGAGGAGCGGCATTCGGCGACAAGATTGAGGAACGGCGAGTTCCATTCGGGCGGGGCGTCGGGTGGTAAGAGCGCCGGTGACTCAATGACGGGCGATACGCGCTCGACGCTAACGGATTCTCCCCCAAGCGCCGCTAAGGCTGCGCGCAGATTCTGGCGACGGTCGCCGCGATTCGATCCCAGGCTAAGATAGATCGCCATTCGGTGCTTGTACCAACCATTTGAACACTTAGAATCTGCATTCTAACGAGAACCAATAACAGCAGAGGTATTTCCCTGATGAAGTCTAGAGCCGCCGTTGCCTGGGAAGCGGGTAAGCCCTTGTCGATCGAGGAAGTCGATGTCGCCGGACCGCAGGAAGGCGAGGTGCTGGTGCGCAACGTCGCGACTGGCGTCTGCCACACCGACGCTTTTACGCTATCCGGAGACGACCCGGAAGGTGCCTTTCCCGTCATCCTGGGTCATGAAGGGGGCGGTGTCGTCGAGGAAGTCGGTGCCGGTGTCACGAGCGTGGTCGTCGGCGATCACGTCATTCCGCTCTATACGCCGGAGTGCGGCGAGTGCAGGTTCTGCAAATCGGGAAAAACCAACCTCTGTCAGAAGATCCGCGTGACGCAGGGGCAGGGGGTCATGCCGGACGGCACAAGCCGATTCTCTGCCAATGGTAAGGATGTTCTGCACTTCATGGGCACTTCGACTTTTTCGGAATACACCGTATTGCCTGAGATTTCGGTGGCGAAAGTTGATAAAGAGGCACCACTGGAGAAGGTCTGTCTCTTGGGTTGTGGTATCAAGACGGGTATTGGAGCAGTGCTCAATACCGCCAAGGTTGAACCGGGTTCGACCGTTGCTGTCTTCGGACTTGGCGGTGTCGGTCTTTCCTGTATTCAGGGTGCCGTCATGGCCAAGGCAAGCCGTATCCTCGCGGTTGATATCAATCCGGAGAAGGAAGCGATGGCGAAAGCCCTGGGTGCGACCGACTTCGTCAATCCCGGAAATTACGATGCGCCGATTCAGGAGGTCATTGTCGAATTGACCGATGGTGGTGTCGATTATTCGTTCGAAGCCGTCGGCAATACTAACCTGATGCGGGCGGCACTGGAGTGTTGTCACAAAGGCTGGGGCGAATCAACGATTATCGGCGTCGCTGGTGCTGGCCAGGAGATCTGCACGCGACCGTTTCAGCTAGTGACCGGGCGTGTCTGGCGAGGCAGCGCCTTCGGCGGTGTCAAAGGCCGCAGCCAGCTACCCGGCATGGTGGATCAGTATATGCAGGGGCAGATCAAGGTTGACGAGATGATCACGCACACGATGGGGCTTGAAGACATCAACAGAGCCTTCGATCTGATGCACGAAGGCGAGAGCATTCGCTCAGTGATTCATTTCTAGAATCGGCTGCCTATCGTAAAGTAAGCGGTTCTGGGTTCACCGACGAAATAACGGTCGCCGCCAAAACCGCTGAAGTCAGCCCGCTCCGCATAGTCGGTATCGAACAGGTTGAGAACCCTCGCGGCAAAATACCAGGCGTTGCCGGAATCGTACTGGTAGCGTAGATTCGAAACGTCGTGGCCTTCGTATCGATGAAGGTTTGACTCATCGGTGAAGTACGAATCCATGTGCACCAATTCGAGATTCAGGCTGTTTGCCAAATTGATCTGCCAATCCAGCTGGATGTTGCCGATGAGTTTGGGCGCCGTATCCATGTCCTTGCCATCCAGCACGATCGTCACACCACGCGGCGCGATATTGGCTTCGTAAGTATGGCGGGCATAGCTGGCCACTACGTTCAATGACAGATTGTCTGCCAGAGCAACCTGGGCGTCGAACTCTATCCCCTTGTGCTCTGTCTCTCCGCCACTGACATTGTTGCGGCTGGAATCCTGAAAGATGACTTCATCCTTCTCCATATAGTAGGCACTGATTCCATACGACAACCGCTCATGATTTGCGCGATAGCCCGCCTCAATGCTCTGCACTTCTTCAGAATCCAGGTCAGTAACGGTCTGGTCGACCTGCAGCCGGTACAGCTCGGTTGCCTGCGGTGCCCTGAAGGCAAAAGACAGGTTTGTAAAAAACTGAGAGCTCATGTCGATGTCATGAATCCAGCCGAACTGAGCGGTAAAGTTGTCGAAGTCGTCGCTCCGGTCTGACGGGCGGCTGTAGCGGCAACCGCCGCCGCACGGTGTACCGTCTTCCGCGGTGTTGCCGTCTATCATTCTGTTGTCGTAATCGTAATCCAGGGACTCATAACGCAGGCCAATACTCAGCTGATCCCGCTCGGTAGTCTGAATCTTCGCTACAGCGTAGGGAGACCACATGGAAGCGTCCACCTGGAAGTCATATTGCTTCCCGGATGGGAAGGGACCGAATCCACCTGACTGTGTCTGTTTCAGAAAACCGTCGGTGGACTCCAGGTCAAAACCGACCGTCCAGCTGACTGTGTCGCTGGCATCGAACGTGTACATGCTTTGCACACCGAGGGAATCGTGACCGTTTTCTTCCAGCGGCGTACCGGGCAGGAAGTGCATCAGGAACCGCATGTCTGTGTCGCGGTAATACGGCGTCACCATCCAGGTGCCGCCGTCAGTGTCGCCTTCGATGCGGGTGTGCACACGGACGCTGTCTGCGTCTCTGAAGGCTTCCGGATTCGGATTAACTTTCTTTAGTTCGTCGACTTTATAGGCTTCGAATCCCTCCAGGAAGCCAGCTGTTTCCTGGTCCAGATCTGTGGCTGAGAACACGGTCGAGATTCGGATATTGTCGCCTTCATAGCGATGCGAAAGGTTGACCTTGTACTGATCAAACCCCGAGTCATTCTTGTATCCGTCATCGGAGGCAGTATTGATGCGTACACCGAAGTTCTGTTCGCCTCCGTTTGTGTTGTAACCGAAATTTACTCGGCGATATTCATGCGAACCGGCGTCAAGTGACACGGTACCACCGGTCTCGTCGGTGAAGGCAGGGCTGATGATGTTGATTGCACCATGAAGGGCGTTGACGCCGAAGAGGACACTGCCGGGGCCGCGCACTATTTCGATGGCGCCCGCCTGCTCACTGTTGGCCTCAAACAGTTGATTGACGTTGCAAAAGCCTGTGCCGCGAACCGGGATACCGTCCTGGGCAATCTGGAAAGCACCGCAACCACCGGCACCGGTGAGTACGGGTGAGCGTATGCCCATCAGTGACTCCTGGCCGTTACCCCTGTTGAAAACCACACCCGGCACGGTATTGAGTATCTCGCCGACATGGATGTGCTTGAATTTTTCCAGAGTGTCTGCATTAACTACGTGAACGCTTGTCGGAATATCCCGGATGGTATTTTCCTGACGGTCGGTCGATACTACGATCGTCTCAAGGGCACTTTCCTGTGCCGACAGCGGGTTGACACAGGTTGTGGCAAGCAACGTCGCCCAGTAAAGCGCTTTGCGTCGGGTTCTTTCGTTCATAGTTTCCATACTGCAACCATCTTTACCGGATGAAAAAAGCGCGTAATGATTACCGATTCGTTGGCGTACGCGCAACAGCCTGAGATTTGGCATGATGCAAGACATGACCAGCGTAAGCCAGAAACAACAGCCCTCGCTGTTGATCTACCGCCCGCAAGACGTTACCGGTGACTCTCATCGCTATCTCGCTGAGCTGGGCTGCCGGCTTCAGATTGCCGAGGCGGGGGAAGATCTGGATCAGGTGCTTCGCCTTACGGGCCCGATTCACGGCTTGCTGGCCGCAAGCTTATCCGGCGCAAAGCTTGACAGGGCGCGGCTTGAAGCCCTGCCAGAGCTTCGTATCGTCTCGAAATACACAATCGGGGTTGATGACGTCGACGTTCAGGCGGCGACCGAG
>Ga0255051_10000967_pt1 | contig 10485 bp, 7 predicted proteins | sample JV7_2_9_MG_FD_181719 | JGI IMG/M metagenome (GOLD analysis project Ga0255051, IMG submission 181719) | Seawater microbial communities from Jervis Inlet, British Columbia, Canada - JV7_2_9 | ecosystem: Environmental > Aquatic > Marine > Inlet | place: Canada: British Columbia | collected 2016-10-06
CCAGGTAGTCGACGAACCGGTTACCGGTAATCGGTGGCATCAGGTAATGAAACAACAACTCGGCATCGGCAAGCACAAGGTCCTGTTCTTCGAATTGCGCCAGGTACCCGTCCCTGGCCCGGTAAACCACATGCCTGGACAACTGGTATTTTGTCGGGCAGAGATGATCTGTGATCAACAGACGGCCGTCATCTGCCAGCAAGCTGCCGATATGCCTGATCACATTGTCGAAGCGGCTGTCGTCGACAATATGAAATAACACGTCGAAAATCATGATGAGATCAAATTGGCCGTGAATATCGTCTTGTTCCAGCGAATCGGCGGTGATGTCGACCTGCACAAAATCATAGTCGGGAAAGCGTTGCGACAGGTGACCGATGGTCTCGGAGGAAATATCCAGTCCGAGGTAGTCACGCACACCGCGCGCTTGCCAATATTCGGTGTAGAAGCCACTGCCGCAACCGATGTCAAGCACCCGGCATTGATCAACAGGCTTGCTGACATGCCGCTCCAGCATCTCGCCCAGAACCTCGAGCCGGCGCGCATAGATTTCGACGTTGTAGTGGTGACCTACGGAGCGATGACCCACGACACCGAGGTCTGATCCGGATACCACCCGGTCCTTCCAGTACGCCCCTGCATCGAAGTCCTCATGCTTTTCACTGGTCATGCAGTGGTTCCGGTCGGTGTCATGTGGTGCCCGGGGCGGGACTTGAACCCGCACTCGATTTCTCGAAACGGATTTTAAGTCCGTAGCGTCTACCAATTCCGCCACCCGGGCGTGACGAGCAAAAAAATGGAGGCTAGGGTCGGAATCGAACCGGCGTACACGGAGTTGCAGTCCGCTGCATAACCACTCTGCCACCTAGCCCCGAGTTGCAGGCGTCGCAGTATACAATCGAATTCCGCATAATGCTGCGATGAAAACGAGAAATCTGGTGGCTTCGCTGGCCCTGCTCGCGACCCTGAGCGCCTGCTCTGGGCCGGCCGAACCGCCGGAATTTGCAGCTAATGCAGTCAACGATCCAACCGGCGGTCCTGCGACCAGTCCACGGCTTGCTGGCGGGCCGGATAATCAACTGATCCTGAGCTGGCTGCAGCCTGGAGACGACGGCGTGGCGCTGCGCTATTCGCGTTACCAGCACGGCAGCTGGTCGGATGCAGAGACGGCTAGCGCGTCTGAGGACATGTTCGTCAACTGGGCCGACCTGCCATCGGTCGTTCCACTTGGAGACGGTCACCTGGCAGCACATTGGATGGTCATGTCCGGTGCTTTCTCGCACGCTTACGACATCGCTTTGTCCGAATCACATGACAATGGCGAAACCTGGTCGTCCCCAACGACACCGCATACCGACGGTACGGATACGGAACACGGCTTCGTTTCGATTTACGCTGACGACGGAGGCGTCGGTCTGATCTGGCTCGATGGGCGCAAGATGGTCAACGAAGTGACCGATGATCCGGTCGCGAGCGGCATGACGCTGCAAAGCGGCGACCAGGTTGTTGATGAGCTTGTTTGCGACTGCTGCCAGACCGATGTGGCCATAGCCAGCTCCGGCCCGGTCGCGGTCTATCGAAATCGCAGTGTGGATGAGATTCGCGATATCTACATCACGCGACTCATCGACGGTCGGTGGCAAACCGGAGTTCCTGTCGCGACAGACAATTGGGAAATCCGGGGCTGCCCGGTCAATGGGCCATCGATTGCGGCTAATGGCGACACCGTTGCTGTCGCGTGGTTTACCGCGGCGGTGGAACCGTTGGTCAACGTTGCGATTTCCACAGACAGCGGCGCTACTTTTTCGTCACCGATAGAAATCATACGTAGCGAAACGCTGGGACGAGTAGCTGTTGCACTGCTGGACGATGGCGATCTTGCAGTCAGCTGGCTGGAATCGGCGAATCCGTCATTTTCTGCAGTGCAAATTCGACGAGTGCACAGTGACGGCTCACTGGGGCCGGTGCGACTGGTCGCCAACACGGCCAGCGGCTTGTCAGTGCCGCAAATGCTTCGCCATCGCGCCGACCTCGTATTTGCGTGGACCAGTTCTGACGACAGCGGCGAGCACGTCGAAACCGCAACTGTTGCTATGGATTCGCTTTAGGGCGTCCAGGCATAACCCACTTTGACAAAAAAGGTTCGATCGGTCTCTTCGAGCGTGTTTAGCTCGTCGTCCTCGAAATGATTATCGGAATAACCGAGGAAGAACACGGTCTGTGGATTGATCTTGTACGAGTACAGCAACTGCCGGCCCATATTGCGCGTGTTTGCGTCCACCTCGTCGATGTATTCGTCAACATTGCGGTCGATATCCTGATACTGCGTGGTCAACCGAATGAAGCTGCGACGGTTGAACTGCCACGTCAGTCGCAGGTCGTACACGCCGGCATCAAAGATCTGCTCGCCTTGCTTGGTATCAAGATCGAGAATCGTTGCGCGCAATTTCAAAAACAGATGCCGACTTAGATTCCAGTCAACAAACGGCTCGATTCGAAGTTGGTCGCCCAGTTGCGAGTTGGCGAAATCGACCTGGTCGCCGTAACGCATGAAGACTCCAAGCTCTAATCCGCCTTTTGGTTGAAACTCCGTATAGAAACTAAGCTTCTCTTCCTTGTACAACACGTCGTCCCAAAGCACGTCCCGAGTTAATACACCGACCTCTATCCAGGACTGCATCGAACCACCGAATCCAAAATAGGATTCGAATTCGCGTTCCAGCATTTGTCCACTGTCATCGTGGCTGATGTCCCAGTTCGCGTTGAGTCGCATGCGGGTCCACCACGTATCGTCAGTACCGTGCCAGACGTGCCCGCCACCGATTTCCTGTTTCTGGATATCCACTTGAGCTTCGAAGCCTGAATCTGCCCGAAAGTCCGAATCCAGCTGGTAATGCTGGACATAGCCGAACCAATTGCGAGAATCGTATTCGTAGTTCGCGTAAACACCGTCGCCCGAAAAACTTCCGAGCGGCTGATCGAAATCAATGGCGACCTGGTCGGGATACTCGGTGTCCGACCGCAAATACTGCGCCCGAACACTATGCTGATCGTTGAGCTTCCAGCGCAAATCAAAACCACCGAGGTAGTTGTGATAGTCATCGCCATCACGGGTCGTCAGCAATGCACCAACCGAAGACGCGTCGCCGAAGCTGCGACTATAACGGCCTACGAAAGCGGTGTTGCTTTGATCTAATGAGGTGCCGTCAGAACCAAAGGCTCCAGGAAAAATGAGATTTGTAATCGCGTCTTGTGCAGCGAACACACCGTAGGTGTGATTGCCGCGCTTGCCGGTCAGTTTCGCGCCGACGTCAGGGTCAGCAACGGTGCGTGTGAATACAGCCGTAATCGGCGTGCTGAAGTAGTCGGCACCCTCAAGAAAAAATGGACGTTTTTCAGGAAAGAACAACGCGAACTGATTGTTAACGTCGAGCTGCGCCACATCGGCCTCGACCTGCGAGAAGTCCGGATTGATTGCCAGGTTGGCCGTCATGTCCGGCGTAACTCCCCAGCGAATGCTGATGCCGGCTTCCGTTTCCATGTCGCCGCTTTGTAACGGCGTCACGCCAGGGTCGTCGGTCGAATCTGTTTGAGTCCCGGTGAGCGTTGGTACTATCTCCAGATCGCGACCCGGCTGCACGCCTTCGAGCCCTTCAATTTTTGCAAAATTGCACAGGTAGCAATTCAGCGAACGATCCATCCGGTTATTCGAGAAGCGATAGCGCTTGTCACGCGGGTAAAAGCGCAGCAGATCGATACCCCAGGTCTGCTTGCCATCAGTGTTCGGAAAACGCAACTGGCTCAGCGGAATTTCCATCTCGACAATATAGCCGTGCTCGCTGATCGTGCCAGCCGAGTCCCAGATCGCGTCCCAGGACTCGTCTTCATTTTGATTGACGTCGTCGTTCGTCAGATCCATTTGAATTCCGAGCGGATTTGAGAAGAACTCAAATGCGCGGCGTTCGTCGTTATACGTATCAAGAACGATACCCACGAAATCGTCGTTCCAGGCCGAATCGCGGTCCTGCAGGTAGGCGCGAATCTGGCTCGGATCAGGATCGCGGGCGTCGAACGCGATGTACAGCTTCTCCCCGTCTTCAACCAGGTAGGCAACCGTCGCAACCCTGGCTGGCGTGTTTTCGCCCGGATTGGTTTCGGTATCTATCTTGATTTGTGTGGCCTGCTGCCAGGCGGCTTCGTCCAGCACGCCATCGATTTCGATCGTATCAGTCGTTGACGGCAGATACGCCGCGCTGGCGCCGGCTTCGGCACCCGATACGCCCAAGGCGAGCATCGTAATCGAACGGAGGAATGGCCATCGGCAGATCGTATTCACAATAATTCCCGGTGTTCGTTTGATGGCCATTAGATGCCACCCGGGAGCCAAAAGTTTGCTCTATTTTCCACAAATCGGGTGAACAAACGAAAAAAGCCACTCATACGAGTGGCCCTTCAGGCGTTTGGAGCGGGAAACCAGGTTCGAACTGGCGACCTCAACCTTGGCAAGGTTGCGCTCTACCAACTGAGCTATTCCCGCAGAGGGGCGAGATTTTAGCCGCTTGGCCCTGACTGTCAAGGCAATTCAGTCCAGATTGCCCTTTATTAGCCCGCAGCATCGTGATCGACAATAAATGGCAACGCGGCCCGCAGGTAGATCATCATCGACCACAACGTCATTCCCGCCGCTATGATCAGCAAAACGAAGCCGATGGCGTAGATGTCGAAACCCAAAAAGTGCTGCTCGAAAACCATGAAGCCAATGCCGAACATCTGCAGAACTGTCTTTACTTTGCCTGGCCAGGAAACCTTGACGTTCGCGCGCTCACCAATCGTCGCCATCCATTCACGCAGCGCCGATACTGTAATTTCGCGACCGATGATGATCATCGCGATGATATCGACGTACCAGTCCGGGTCTCCCTGCACCAGCATGACCAGGACAATCGATACCATGAGTTTGTCGGCAACCGGATCCAGGAATTCACCAAATTTGGATGTCTGTCCATATCGGCGGGCAACCCAGCCATCGAGGAAATCGGTGATCGCCGCGACACCAAACAGGATGGCAGCAATCGGCCGGGCGTTCGGCACGCCGCTGTAAAACAGGGCGACGACGGCCGGGATCGCAGCGATGCGAAACAGCGTCAGAAATATGGCGAGATTGAGCTTCATTGGTGCAGATCATTGTATATCGATTCCGCCAGTGATCGGCTTATCCCGCGTACTTTTATCAAGTCGTCGATGCCGGCGGCTGTTACGCCCTGCAAGCCACCGAACTGGCGCAGCAACTCGCGACGTTTCTTCGGCCCGAGACCGGGAATCTCTTCAAGCCGCGATGTCTTGCGCGCCTTGTCCCGCCGCTGCCGATGGCCTGTAATCGCAAACCGATGTGCCTCGTCACGAATCTGTTGAATCAGCAACAATGCGGGTGAGTCCGGTGGCAATGTCATTGCCGTCTTTTGTCCGGGCAGGAATAGACGCTCCATGCCCGGCTTGCGCGCACGGCCTTTGGCCACGGCCACTACCTTCAGCCAGTCGAGCTCAAGCTCGTCCAGCACGGTCATTGCCTCTGCCAGCTGGCCCTTGCCGCCGTCCACAAACAGAATATCCGGCATCGGCACCTCACCTTTCTTCACGCGCGTGTACCGCCGCCGCAAAGCCTCGTTCATCGCAGCGTAATCGTCACCCGCGGATTCGGGCGTCAGATTAAAGCGACGGTAGTCACTCTTGAGGGGGCCGGTCGCGTTGAATACGACACAGGACGCGACGGTCGCCTCTCCGGATGTGTGACTGATATCGAAACACTCGAGCCGCTCTACGCCATCATCCAGTCCCATCGCCTCGGCAAGCGCCGCAAACTGCCGTCGGATTGTGGCATTACTCGCCACCTGCAGATTCAGACCTTGCTCGGCGTTGGTGCGCGCCATTTCGAGCCAGCGTTGGCGATCCCCTCGAACCCGGCTCTTGAGAACAACTTTTCTCCCTGCCCGTTCACTGAACTCTTTCTGCAGCAATGCGGCGTCCTCGATCTCCGCCTCAAGAATAATTTCCGCTGGCACATCCCGACCCAGGTAATACTGGGCAACAAAGCCATTGAGAATCTTCTGCCGATCCGTTTCGCCTGCAAGCCGGGGAAAATAATCGCGACTGCCTATAACCGCGCCGTTGCGAATAAACATGACTGTTACGACGTGTATTGCACCATTGGAGGCAAAGCCGAGGATATCGAGATCCTTGTTCGCCATTCGGGACACGAGTTGCCTGGCTTCAACTTCTTTGAGCCTGGCTATCTGATCACGAAATCGGGCGGCCTGTTCGTAGTCCTGATTCGCGGACGCCTCATCCATTCTTGCAACGAAGGTATTAACAACGCTCTGGTTCTTGCCGTCCAGAAAGTCGATCGCCGCATCGATATCGATTGCATATTGCTCGCGCGTAATCAGATCGACGCATGGCGCCGTACATCGTTTGATCTGGTACTGCAGACATGGACGCGACCGATTTCGAAAAAAACTGTCCTGGCACTGCCGCACCATGAACAGTTTTTGCAGCTCGTTCAGTGTCTGCCGTACGGCACTGGTACTTGGATACGGCCCGAAGTAGCGCCCCTTGCCTTTGCGTGGACCGCGATGAAATTGCAGCCGTGGAAATTTTTGATTCGTGGAGACGTAGATATAGGGGTAGCTCTTGTCGTCACGCAGCGTGACATTGAAGCGCGGTTTGTGCCGCTTGATCAGGTTGTATTCCAGGATCAATGCCTCCGCTTCGGTATTGGTTACCGTTACTTCGACATTTGTGACCAGCGCCATCAGTGCCGCTGTTTTCGGCGACGTTTGCGTGCGATGGAAGTAGCTCGAGACACGCTTTTTCAGGTCACGCGCTTTGCCCACATACAACACCTTGTGCTTCGCATTGAGCATGCGATACACACCCGGTCGATGTGTCAGGCTGCCCAGAAACGGCCCGGCGTCAAATGTGCTTTCGTCGTTCACGACGCTATTTATCCAGCAACTTCCTTGCCTGCGCAAATATGGCGTCGAACATCTCGGTGGTCAGGCGACGTGTATTCGTGTTGTAGCGACTGCAATGGTAGGAATCGAGTAACTGAAACTCGCCAACGTCGTGCAGCGCGGCATGCGCGAATTTGAACTCCGCCTGACGCCAGCCGAGCGCCTTGATGATGGCGCGGTGCGCGATACCACCCAAAGCCAGCACGATCGAATTTGCCGGAAGTTGCTGCAATTCGTTAGCCAGGAAGGTATTGCAGGTATTGATCTCGACCCCGACCGGCTTGTTGTCCGGCGGCAAACATTTGACGGCATTCGTAATCCTGCAGGTGTGCAGAAGCAAGCCGTCGTCGGCAGCCAACGATCGGTCCGCTGATGCGAATCCGTATTTGTGCAGCATTTGATACAACAGTATGCCGGCGTGATCCCCAGTGAATGGCCGACCGGTCTGATTGGCACCATGCATGCCAGGCGCAAGACCGACGATCAGAAAGCGCGCATCCGGATCGCCGAAAGGCGGCACAGGCCGACAATAATAACCAGGGTGCCGTTCCTGAACCGAGTCCAGAAATTCGGCCAGCCGCGGACAGGCGCGGCAATCTTTGTCGAATATCGCAGTTGTCATGTTGGAGCGCCTCTCGAGGCGCGACTTATCGCGCTCCAAGGAGCGCTCCTACAAATCATCCGATTGATGCAGTCCGGCGATGCGCATCGCAACTTCCATCGCCTGCTCGTAATTGAGACGTGGGTCGACGGTTGTCTTGTAAGCGCGGGCGAGATCACCATCAGTCAGTCCACGCGCACCGCCGGTGCACTCCGTAACATTTTCACCGGTCAGCTCCAGGTGCACACCGCCGAGATAACTGCCCATCGATCGATGAATACGAAATGCCGATTCCAGTTCGCCGACGATGTTATCGAAGCGGCGCGTCTTGGTACCGTCCGCGGTACTTTCGGTATTGCCGTGCATCGGATCGCATACCCAAAGAACCGGCGAGCCGGTTTCGCGCACGGCAGTTACCAGGTCTGGCAAATGTTCGTCGATGGCCTTGGCACCAAAGCGATGGATCAGTGTTAACCGGCCTGGCTCATTATTCGGATTCAACGCTGAAATCAATTCCTGCAACCACTCGCGGGTCATACCTGGGCCGATCTTGACACCCATTGGATTTGCTATGCCGCGGAAATACTCAATATGCGCTCCATCAATTGCCGCGGTACGCATGCCGATCCACGGAAAATGTGTGGTCAGGTTGTACCAGCGATCACGGCGGTCAAGGAATCGCGTTTGCGACTGCTCGTATAACAAGTGCAGCCCTTCGTGCGCGGCATAGATGTCGGCGCGTTGCGTCCGATGTAGTTCGCGTCCGGACACAGTCTCTAGAAAATCGAGTGAGTTAGAGATCGACTTCACGATGCCGCGATACTCGTCCGCCATGGCCGAGTGCCCTACCCAGCCCAGGTCCCAGTACTCAGGGTGGTGCAGGTCGGCAAAACCACCATCGATCAGCGAACGCACAAAATTTAGTGTCAACGCCGCTCGCTCGTAGCCGCGCAAAATCAATTGCGGATTGGGCACGCGATCTTCAGGGGTAAACGGATTGCGATTGACAAGGTCGCCACGAAAACTTGGCAGGGAGGTGCCTTCACGAGTCTCGATATCGGCGGAACGTGGCTTCGCATACTGCCCCGCCATGCGTCCAACCCGGACCACCGGCTTTTTCAGGCCGTACAACATAACCAGACTCATTTGCAGCAGGATCTTGAGCTTGGCAACGATGTTCTCGGATGTGCATTCGTCGAACGTCTCTGCACAATCTCCGCCCTGCAAAACAAATGCTTCGCCGCGTTGCGCTTTGGCGATCTGCTCCTTGAGCGCATCGACCTCCCAGGAAGTCACGATCGGCGGAAGCCGGCTCAGGTCGGCGACCGCGCGGTCAAGCTCCGCCGCGTCCGGATAGCTGGCTTGCTGTGCGGCCTGCATACTCTGCCAACTGGCCGGGTGCCAGTCTGCCTTTGGAATGGTTCTGCTCACATCAAATCCTGAATAATCTCGTAAGTTTGTGGGAAATAGCCCGTTTAAGGGGCGAACTATGCCATGTGCCGCATTAATGCTGCAAAAGTTTCTCATGTAATCAGTGGCTTATACACGTGTGGAAAGCGCATCGCGACATTGGCACAATGCGCGCCACACAGGCGCCGGTTGCAAGCGGGCCTTTTACTTTCTGGAGACATTCAAATGCAAGACATTCTCGTGCTTGGCGCCGGCAAAATCGGTGCTCTGATTTCGGGTTTGCTTTCCGAGTCCGGCGACTACCGAGTGCAGCTGGCTGACGCAAAACCCGGTGTTGCTGCCGATGTAGTTAGTGCACACAACAACAACAATATTGTGGCTTTCGATCTGGATGCGAGTGACAAAGACGCATTGACCGCACATGTGCGCGAACACAAACCAAGCGCTGTCGTATCCGGCCTTCCCTACTACTGCAACGTCGTTGTTGCCGAAGTCTCTCGCACCGAAGGATTGCATTACTTCGACCTGACCGAAGACGTCGCAGTCACCGAGGCCGTCCGCAAGCTTGCCGACGGCGCGAAACAGGTATTCGCTCCGCAGTGTGGACTGGCACCCGGGTTCATCAGCATTGCCGCGAACGAGTTGATCCAGCACTTCGATTCGCTAAAGTCGGTCAAGTTACGCGTCGGTGCATTGCCGCAACACCCAAACAACGTTCTTAAGTACTCGCTCACCTGGTCTACAGACGGAGTCATCAACGAGTATGGCAATCTTTGCCAGAGCATCGTTGACGGTGCAGAGGTCGATGTCCTGCCACTCGAAGGTCTCGAGAAAATCGAAATAGACGGCACTCGATACGAAGCGTTTAACACCTCGGGCGGGCTGGGATCGCTCGGCGAAACCTACGGCGATCGTGTTACGACGATGAACTACAAAACCATTCGCTACCCGGGTCATTGTGAGCAAATTCGTTTGCTGATGAACGGGCTCAAGCTTAATCACGATCGCCCAACACTGAAGCGCATACTCGAAAACGCCGTGCCACAAACATTGCAGGACGTGGTCGTGATTTACGCCGCGGTAACGGGTATGCAGGATGGCGAACTGCGCGAAGAAAACTACGTGAACAAGATCTATCCGCAAGTGGTTGCAGGACGTCTTTGGTCGGCCATTCAGATCACGACTGCATCCGGCATTTGCTCGGTGCTCGATATCGTCCTGTCCAACCCCGGCAAATACGAGGGATTTATCGCGCAGGAACAATTCCGCCTGGCCGATGTTCTCGGCAATCGCTTTGGCGAATTTTATGCACATGGCGGCACCAATCAGGAATCGGCAGAACTCGTTGCGCGCGGCGAAACCGGCCATCAACGCGTAACCGGAGACCAGTAAATGAAAGACATTCTCGACAGCCTCGGCCTGGACGCCGTAAATCCCGGCACCTGGTACGGCAGTGAACCTTCG
>Ga0255051_10000971_pt1 | contig 10468 bp, 13 predicted proteins | sample JV7_2_9_MG_FD_181719 | JGI IMG/M metagenome (GOLD analysis project Ga0255051, IMG submission 181719) | Seawater microbial communities from Jervis Inlet, British Columbia, Canada - JV7_2_9 | ecosystem: Environmental > Aquatic > Marine > Inlet | place: Canada: British Columbia | collected 2016-10-06
GCCTTTGGTAGATAAACGCATGCGTAATTCCGTAATTCCTGACTAAATTAGTCAGGAATTTAATCGATGACCGGTGTCAGGTCAAGATGTATTTACGTGGAGGCTGCCAGAATTGAAAAGGTGAACGAGAAAAATAAATTTAATCTAATTAATTCAATTATTTACAATATACATTTAAAGTAATAACTAATTACTCCGTCATTGCGAGCGGGGCCCAGCCCATGAGCGCAGCGAATGCTTTGGCTGCAGCGAAGCAATCTCTCGACAAATGGTAGACCGTCCGCAGATTGCCGCGTCGCTGGCGCTCCTCGCAATGACCAGGAATAACGATTTAATCAGAGTTTTCTAAAGCTATCTATTACTCACTTTCAAATGTTGCATCTGCTGGAAATAATGGCCCTGGCGCAAACAGTATCCGAGCCACTTGAACAGGAATCGGTTCATCAACCACTTTTGTTCGATCATATCGGCGATGTACAGGGGGCCGTGCGCGCGCGACGCAAATTGCTGCACCTCGATGACACGCGCATCGTGATAAACCTTCAGGTGCAGGTCCGGTTCGAACAACACGTCGTCCTCGTCCTCGAAACGGTATGTCAGGCGTAGCATCGTGGTGTAGCGACAGCGTTGCGTAATCGAAAGATACAGATCCTGGTGCCCTGGCACCGATGAAATCATTTCATCCGCCACCTTCAGGTCCGGTGCGAGGTTACGCAGGCGCAGGTAGTTTTGTTCGTAAAGTTCCATCAAGCCCGCGAAGCTGCGCGCATTGACGTCGCGCCCCCTGCGAACCGGATTGAGATCAAGCAGCATCGAAGCGCTCCAGTCGACGAATCTGGTGGCGTAACCGGCGGTAACTCTGCAGCGAACTAAAGCTATCTGGAATCAATATCAGGGTCCTGTTTTGCTGACTGTCCATGAGCTTAAGAATAGCAAACCATCGAGTCTCGTAAACCTTGTATTTACGATAGAAATATGGTTGCCCGCGCTGCTCAAATTCAATCGTCGCCCGGCCCGGATTGACGCGAAGGCGAATAATCCCGTGTTGAATCAAACGCCTGTATTCACTTGCGGCATAAAGGCATAAAGCGGCCAGGCTCGACCATTTAAGCAAGCCTGCGGGGAAACAAAAATAAATTGTCAGTGCGGCGACCACATGGCACGCGGCGAGGGTAATCAGTAACGATCTCGAAGCCCTGACTTCGTGGTACTCGTGCATGCGACAATCCCTGTCATCAGTGCCCCGATAGCTTGCGTAACAGCTGCAGAAGAGCGACGAGATCGGGGTCGTCTGGCTCGCCGCGTCCGAGCAGCAAATCGTACAGATCCGGGTCCGGCAGCTGCAACAAATCGCGAAACTGCGCCTGCTGCGAATCCGAAGCCGAAGCGTAATGCCGATCCAGGTAACCGCTCATGACCAGGTCCAGTTCCTTCATACCGCGGCGGCACAACCAGCGTAAACGCGACAACTCGGACATGGTCAGGGCGCTGGGCCTAAATTTTTCGCTGCACCATCAGCTTCTTGGCTTCCGCGATGGCCTTCGCCGGATTCAATCCTTTCGGGCAAACCTTGGTGCAATTCATGATGGTGTGACAACGATACAGCTTGAACGGATCTTCGAGCTCATCGAGGCGCTCGCCGGCCGCTTCGTCGCGGCTGTCGACAATCCAGCGGTAGGCATTGAGCAGCGCCGCCGGTCCGAGGTAACGATCACTATTCCACCAGTAACTCGGGCAACTGGTGGAACAACAGGCGCACAGAATGCACTCGTAGAGTCCATCCAGCTTTTCACGGTCTTCGCGCGATTGCAGGCGTTCACGGTCCGGTGGAGTCGCGGTATCGGTCTTCATCCAGGGTTCGACCGAAGCATACTGCGCATAGAAATTGGTCAAATCCGACACCAGGTCCTTGACCACCGGCTGGTGCGGCAGCGGGTAGACCTTGACGTCACCCTTGATGGTCGATATCGACTGCGTACAGGCCAGCGTATTGGCGCCGTCGATGTTCATCGAGCAGGATCCGCAAATGCCTTCGCGGCAGGAGCGCCGCAGCGACAGCGTGGCGTCCATTTCGTCCTTGATCTTGAGCAGGGCGTCGAGCACCATGGGTCCGCAGCTATCCATGTCGACCTCGTAGGTGTCGATGCATGGATTCTCGCCGCTGGCCGGGTCGTAGCGATAAACCACGAAACGCCTGATGTTGGTGGCGCCGTCCGCGGCCTTGAACAGCTTGCCCTGCTTGACCACGGAATTTGCGGGTAAGATAAATTCTGCCATCTTCTTCGATTCCTCAGTAAACCCGTTTTTTCGGCGGGATAACTTCACATTCATCGCTGAGCGTGTACATGTGCACCGGGCGATAATCGAAGCTGACCTGCCCCTTGCTGTCTACCCAGGTGAGCGTGTGCTTCATCCAGTTTTCGTCATCGCGTTCACTGTAATCCTCGCGCGCATGCCCGCCGCGACTCTCGGTGCGGTTTAACGCGCTCTGGATAGTGGCCTGCGCCTGCAGCAACAGGTTCTCCAGTTCCAGCGTCTCGACCAGGTCGGTGTTCCAGACCAGCCCGCGGTCAGATAAGCCGACGTCTTCGAAGCTTGCGAACACCGCGTTCAGCTTGTCGACGCCTTCTTCCAGGGAATCGCCGGTGCGAAATACAGCCGCATGCTGTTGCATGTCGCGCTGCATCTTGTTCCTGATGCTGGCCGTGGAGTTGGCGCCGGAGGCGTTGCGCAGGCGCTCGAAGCGATCGAGAATGCCGTCGCAGGCATCTGCGGCCAGCGGCTTGTGCGCCATGCCGGGTGTGATGACCTCGGCCGCCCTGAGGGCGGCGGCGCGACCGAAAACGACGATGTCGAGCAGGGAATTGGACCCCAGTCGATTGGCGCCATGCACGGAAACGCAGGCCGCCTCGCCAATCGACATCAATCCGGGTACGACCGAATCCGGGTCGCCGTCCTTCAGCGTCACCACTTCACCGTGGTAATTGGTTGGAATACCGCCCATGTTGTAATGCACGGTCGGCAGCACCGGGATCGGTTCGCGCGTAACATCGACACCGGCAAAAATTTCCGCCGACTCCGATATTCCCGGCAGGCGCTCGTCGATTACTTCGGGCCCGAGATGCTCGAGGTGTAAATGGATGTGGTCGCGGTTTGGCCCTACCCCACGCCCCTCGTTTATTTCGATCGTCATCGAGCGGCTGACCACGTCACGCGACGCCAGGTCCTTGGCGTTTGGCGCGTAACGCTCCATGAAACGCTCACCGTCCGAGTTGGTCAGGTAACCGCCCTCGCCGCGCACGCCTTCGGTAATCAGCACGCCAGCGCCGTATATGCCGGTCGGATGGAACTGTACGAACTCCATGTCCTGCAGCGGCAGTCCGGCGCGCGCCACCATGCCGCCGCCATCGCCGGTACAGGTATGCGCCGAAGTCGCCGAAAAATAAGCTCGCCCGCAACCGCCGGTCGCGAGCACTACCGTGTGCGCGCGGAAACGATGCAATTCACCGCTCGCCAGATCCCAGGCGACCACACCGCGGCAGGCGCCATCTTCCATGATCAGGTCGATGGCAAAATACTCGATGAAAAACTCGGCGCGGTGTTTCAATGACTGCTGGTAGAGGGTATGCAGGATGGCGTGACCGGTACGGTCCGCCGCCGCGCAGGTGCGTTGCGCGGTGCCTTCGCCAAAATTGGTGGTCATGCCGCCGAAGGGGCGCTGGTATATTTTGCCCTCCTCGGTACGTGAAAACGGAACACCGTAGTGTTCGAGTTCGATCACCGCCGGAACCGCTTCGCGACACATGTATTCGATCGCATCCTGGTCGCCGAGCCAGTCCGAACCCTTGATGGTGTCATACATGTGCCACTGCCAGTTGTCCGGTCCCATATTACCGAGCGAGGCGCTCATGCCGCCCTGCGCCGCCACGGTGTGGCTGCGGGTCGGAAACACCTTGGTGATACAGGCGGTGGAGAGCCCGGCGGCGGCCATGCCCAGGGTTGCGCGCAAGCCGGCGCCGCCCGCGCCGACAATGACGACGTCGTAGCTGTGATCGATCAGTTTATAGTCGCTGGCCATAACTTAAGCCCCTAGTAAAATCTTCAGCACCGAGATCACCCCGATGATACCGAAAAGCAGACACAACAGATTCGACAGCAGTAAAACCAGCGTGCGCATTGAGTGTGACGCGATGTAATCCTCGATGACGATCTGCAGGCCCAGTTGCGCGTGGTAAAACACCGCCATGATCAGCAGCACCAGGGCAACGGTGACCAGCGGTTGCTGGATCCAGTGCACCAGGGTGGCGTGATCGAGCGGCAGCGCGGCAATGCTGAAACCAACCCACAGCACCAGCGGAATCAGTAACAGCGAGGTCAGGCGCTGATGCCAGAAGTGGGAAGTGCCTTCGCGCGCTGAACCCAGCCCCTTCACCTTCGACAGTGGTGATCTCAAGTCGCTCATGATCAGCCTGCTCCCGCGACTATCCAGGTCGCAGCGGTGAGGACCAGCGCCATCGCAATCGCCAGCTTGGCGGTAAGATCCACGGTTTCCAGTTCAAAGCCATAACCGACATCCCAGAACAGGTGCCGAATGCCGTGACAAAAATGCAGGTACAGGGAAAATACCACGCCGAGCAGGAAAACCTGTCCGTACCAGGCTTGCAAATGCGACATCAGGACTTCGTAGGCCGGCGCGCTTTCCGCGGCCGCGGCCAGCACCCACACCAGCAACAGACTGGCGCAGGCGAGGATCACCCCGGTCATGCGATGCACGATCGATAGTAACGCGGTTAGCGGCAAGCGATAAATTTGCAAATGCGGTGAAACAGGATGATTGTTATTCGGCATCGTCTATTCCCAGGTTACGAGTTGCTTTTTCAGTGCTGGTGATGGTCCCAGTGCTGGTGATGGTCCCAGTGCTGTTAATAGACCCAGTGCTGTTAATAGATAATATCAAAAATCGATGCAGCGACCATTTTTTTCCCAGTCACCGTAACGAGTCGGCTCCTTGCCTTTCGGCCCACCGTATTCGCGCGGCGGCCGCTCACCTTCGCCCGGCTGCTCCTCGTCCGCTTCAACGGGTGCCGGCTTGTCTTTTGATTCCATCTCGGGCATTCGAACTGAAACTCATTTCTAACAGCCCGGAATTTTACCACAGTAAATTAATTCGACGCGCACAAAAGCGCTCCTAAAGGGAGCGCCGATGCTGAATTCTATGGGTTATATTAAAATTCTTACTGATTGATCAACTGCGGGATCAATTCCTGGTATGGCACGTAGCCATTGAACTTGGTGCCGTTGCTGGTATAGAGCGCCGGCGTACCGTTGACGCCAATGCGATTTCCGAGCACATAGCCGTCGTCGACGTAGCTTGCCGACGCGCAATCTCCAGTGGGCGATAGCGTTCCCGCAAGCGCACCCTTGGCGATGCTCATTGCCGCCAGCTTGTCGTCGGCGCACCAGACTCTTTTCATATCGCTGTAACCCGGACCGCGAACACCGCCGCGCGGATAGGGATAGTAGTGAACCGATATCCCGGCTTGCTGCAGGTACTTGATCTCCTGGTGTAACTTCTGACAGTAGGTGCAACTGGTATCGGTAAACACGTTGAGCACCGCGAGCTCTTCATCCACCGCCGGGTAGACGATCTGCTTTTCCTTGCCGAAGCTGGCGAGCGCCTCGACAACCAGGTCGCGCCGGCTGATCTCGGTCATGTTACGCGCCAGCTTGAGGTCGACCAGGTCACCGATGAAAACGTAACGCCCGCCCTCGATCAGGTAGGCGAACTTGTTACCGAAACGGGTTTGATAAACCCCTTCGACACCGGTCGCGACCGGGGTTTCAATCTGGTCGGTGCCGAGCCGCAGCTTGAGCAGCCGCGTCATATCTTCGGGCGATTCTTCATTTGCCGTGGCGTATGGCATGGACAGTGAAAATAACAGGCCACAGGCCAGCGTGAGAAGTGATTTCATGGTTAGATGCTTGCTTCCAAAGTTCAGGTATTAGTCTGACTATGCGCTATAAAGTTCGTTTTTTCCATATCAAACTGCGATTGTTTGCGGGCATCTCGATATCGGCTTCGAGCGCCATGCCGGCAGACCGCGCGAGCGTATCCAGCCATTCGAAATCCTTGATGCCACTTTCCGGATGCTTCGCCTTCAACATTTCATCGAAGCGCGCATTGCTCGCTGAGGTGAATTCCCCGTGGTAATTGAAGGGACCGTAGACGACCAGATTGCCGTCCGGATGCAGATGGCGGCCGCATTCATCGATAAACCTGGCCACAGCTACCTCGCCGATGATATGCAAGCTGTTGGCGCTGTAAATCGTATCGTAGCGGGCGTCCGGCCACTCACCGAGCACGTCGAGTTGCAACGGCGGTGGCAGATTGCCAGGCCCGCATTGTTCGATGCGGGCCGCGATACCGGCAAGATTTTCCTCCAGGTCCGAGGTTTGCCAGTTCAGCGCCGGTAGCTGGTCGGCAAAATAGACCGCGTGCTGGCCGGTACCGCTGCCGATCTCGAGTACACTACCCCGCAGATAAGGCCGAACCGCCTCGAGGATGACCTGCCTGTTTTCCTCGGCGGCCTGCAAAAACGGTAAATTCATGTTGTTCTACTCATGCCGTCCCGCTCAAGATTTCGCATCCCGGTTTTGCTGGCGCAGGCGCGCGAGTTTCTCCGCGATCTTGATCTCCAGCCCGCGCTCGACCGGGTGATAATACTCGCGCCCGGCCAGCGACTCGGGGAAATAGTCGACACCGGCGGCGAAGGCATCGGCTTCGTCGTGGGCGTAACGATAGTCCTCACCATAACCCTGCTCCGCCATGAACCGGGTCGGCGCATTACGCAGGTGCAACGGCACTTCGAGGCTGCCCGAGTTACGCGCATCCTTCATCGCCTGATTGAAGGCGCTATAGACGGCGTTGCTCTTTGCCGCGCAAGCGAGGTAAACGATGCCCTGGGCGATCGCGAGTTCGCCCTCGGGGCTGCCGAGGCGTTCGTAAGTCTGCCAGCCATTGAGACATAGCTCGAGCGCGCGCGGGTCGGCAATGCCGATATCCTCGATCGCCATGCGCACCACGCGGCGCGCGATGTATATTGGATCACAGCCGCCGTCGATCATGCGGCAGAACCAGTAAAGTGATGCGTCGGGGTCGGAGCCGCGCACCGACTTGTGCAGCGCCGAAATCTGTTCGTAAAAAAGGTCGCCCGCCTTGTCGAAGCGACGCGGCCCCTGCTGTGCGACCTCGCTAACCAGCGCGCAACCGATGGGCCCGCTTTCGACCAGGTCAGTGATGATTTCGAGATAGGTCAGCGCGCGCCGGGCATCGCCATCGGCCGCCTGGGCAAGCATGCGCCTGGCGTCATCGTCGATGCTGAGGTCGAGTTGTCCGAGCCCGTACTCGCGGTCCCCCAGGGCGCGATCGATCACCTGCTCAATGTCTTCTTCCTGGATCGGCTTGAGCACGTAGGTTCGGGTCCGCGACAACAGCGCATTGTTCAACTCGAAGGAAGGATTCTCGGTCGTGGCGCCGACAAAGAGGATGGTGCCGTCTTCGATATGCGGTAGAAAGGCATCCTGCTGGGCCTTGTTGAAGCGATGTACCTCGTCGATAAACAGTACCGTCAAACCCTGGAACTGCCGCGCCTGCTCGATTGCTTCGCGAATGTCCTTGACCCCGGCGAGCACCGCCGACAGGGTGATAAAGCGTGCGTCAGAGTATTCAGCGATCAGGCGCGCGATCGTTGTTTTGCCGGTTCCGGGTGGCCCCCAGAAGATCATCGAATGCAGGCGATTGCTTTCGATGGCCTGGCGCAGCGGTTTACCCGATGCGAGCAGGTGCGACTGGCCGAAGACCTGTTCGAGCTTGCGCGGACGCATACGGTCGGCAAGTGGTTGAAATTCCTTTTCCGCCTGGAACAGATCGCTCATGGGTTGCGTGGTTAACCACCCACGCCATACACGTCGACCCCGGGGGGCGGCACGAATTTGAACGTGGCGGGGTTATGAATCACGCCGCTGCGCTGGTTTTCGAAGACGATTTGCGTGCTCTGGCCGAACTGATCCTGCAGTTCCATCGCGCGCACCCGATCGCCGTCGATACCGATGTAGACATGGGTATACTCGAGATCGTCGGCGTGCGGCGACAATTCGACCCAGTAGAGAAACTTGCGTTGCCCCACTTCGCTGATCTCGAATTGCTCGCTGACATCGGTCTGTTTCATCAGGATCATGATGGGCGCATTGGAAAGCCCCTGGTCCATCGGTTTCACCGTCACCTGGTCGAGTTCGACATCGTAAACCCACAGTTCGCTGCCGTCGGCGATAATGCGCTGCTCGAAGGGCTCGGTATAAATCCACGCAAATTTCCCCGGCCGCTGCAACGCGAGCGTACCGCTGCTCTGCTGCACGACGTTCTTATCCTCGTCGAGCAGGGTCTGCTTGAACTCGGTCGTGAGGTTATCCATGTTCTTGAGGGCAGTCTTGAGGCGTTGCGCGGCATCCTCGGCCGAGGCCGGGCTGGCAATCAGGAGCAAGGCGACAATCAGGTATCTCATCTGTTAATCCGTCGGAGGTGGCGGCGCCAGTACTTCCCGGCTGCCGTTTGACTGCACCATCGAAACCACGCCCGAGGTTTCCATTTCCTCGATCATGCGCGCCGCCCGGTTGTAACCGATCTTGAGGCGCCGCTGCACGTAGGAAATCGACGCCTTGCGGGTTTCGGTGACGACCGCAACGGCTTCGTCGTACAGCGGGTCGGCCTCGTCGCCACTGGAATCGCGCGGTCCTTCACCGGGCAATACGGGTGCAGTGGACTCTTCAAGGACATCGGTAATGTAGTTTGGTGCGCCGAGCTTCTTGATTTCATTGACCACGGCGTGGACTTCATGATCGTCGACAAAGGCGCCGTGCACCCGTTCCGGCACGCTCGTGCCCGGCGGCAGGTAGAGCATGTCGCCGTGGCCGAGCAGGGTCTCGGCGCCCATTTGATCGAGTATGGTGCGCGAATCGATCTTCGACGACACCTGGAACGCGATACGGGTCGGAATATTGGACTTGATCAAACCGGTGATGACGTCGACCGAAGGCCGCTGCGTCGCCAGCAGCAGGTGTATTCCGGAAGCGCGCGCCTTCTGCGCCAGGCGCGCGATCAATTCCTCGACCTTCTTGCCGACGACCATGATCATGTCGGCGAACTCGTCGACGACGACGACGATGTAGGGCAAGGGTTCCAGATCATCCGCTCTTGCATCGGGATCGAGCAACAGGCGATTCTTGTCGAACAGCGGGTCCTTGATCGGCGAGCCCTCGGCGGCGGCTTCGCGTACCTTGCGGTTGTAGCCGGTAATATTGCGCACGCCCAGCGAAGCCATCAGCCGGTAACGGCGCTCCATTTCCGCCACGCACCAGCGCAGCGCGTTGGCGGCTTCCTTCATATCGGTCACGACCGGCGCGATCAGGTGCGGGATATCCTCGTAGACATTGAGCTCGAGCATCTTCGGGTCGATCAGAATCATGCGCACATCTCTCGGGGTCGCCTTGAACAATATGCTCAGCAGCATCGCGTTCAGGGCCACCGATTTACCGGAACCGGTCGTACCCGCAACCAGCAGGTGCGGCATCTTGGCAAGATCGACGACCACGGCTTCACCACTGATATCCTTGCCGAGCGCGAGCGTCAATGGCGAAGCGGCCCGGTCGAAGGCCTTCGACTGCACGATTTCACTGAGCGCCACGATCTCACGATTTTCATTCGGAATTTCGAGCCCCATGACCGACTTGCCGGGAATGATTTCGACCACGCGCACGCCAATCACCGACAGTGAACGCGCCAGGTCCTTGGACAGGTTGGTGATCTGGTTGACCTTGACGCCCGGCGCGGGCAGGATTTCGAAGCGCGTGATGACCGGCCCGGGATGCACCGATTCAACCTGGACTTCGATACCAAAATCGCGCAGCTTCGCCTCCAGCTGCTGCGACATGGCTTCGAGCACCGCGGCGCTGTAGCCGGCGACCCTGGCCCTGGGCTGGTCCAGCAATGCCAGCGGCGGTATCGTGCTGCCGCCCTTGCTGGACGGCTTGAACAATGGAATCTGCTTTTCCTTTTCGACGCGTGTGCTCGACTCAATATGCTCGACCACCGGTTCGATTTTCACCGGTTTACGTTTTACCTGCTTTTGCCGCTGTACCTGGAAAACCTGTTCACGTTCGCTGCGGTTGCGCTTGCCCTCGACGCGGTCACGAACCAGGTAGTAGCGATCGATCACCTTGTCGATTACGAGCAAGGTGTACTTACCGAGATTGTCGACCAGGGCGAGCCAGGACAGGCCGGTAAACAGCGTCAACCCCGACAGGAATAACGCCAGGTGCAGGACCGTGGCGCCGACAAAGCCCAGCCCCTGGGAAAAGTAGTTGCCGGCAATCTGCCCCAGAATACCGCCGGCGTCGAGCGGCATCGCGCCTG
>Ga0255051_10000972_pt1 | contig 10468 bp, 8 predicted proteins | sample JV7_2_9_MG_FD_181719 | JGI IMG/M metagenome (GOLD analysis project Ga0255051, IMG submission 181719) | Seawater microbial communities from Jervis Inlet, British Columbia, Canada - JV7_2_9 | ecosystem: Environmental > Aquatic > Marine > Inlet | place: Canada: British Columbia | collected 2016-10-06
AGTGATCTGCCAATCTGTGGTATAGGAAATAAATGTTCATGAATACTCTTGCACCATTGATTGGAAAAATTCGACCCTGGATTGTGGTGGCGGTCGTTTTCGGCATGTTTGGCAGTATGGCGGCAAACGCACAGGTTCCTCCCCGCTTTTACTGGAAAACTTTACAGGGCACGAACGCAGTACCGATCATTGCACTGTCGGCAAGTGGTAACACAAACCCGCTTGATCCCGCGTATCGCTTCGACCCGTCAGCCAGCATTGACGCGAATGTCGCAATAGCCGGTTTTGCGAAGATGATGCCTTTCGGGAAAAAAGCAGGAATGCTGGCGATTCTCATGCCGATGGGGAGTATTGAAGGTGACGCCAACGTTGGCGGGTTGTTGACTCGGCAATCGTCGAGTGGTTTTGGTGACCCCATGATCGAATTCAATATGAACCTGATTGGGCCACCACCAATCATGAATCTGCCGGATATGCTGCGCTATGAGCCCGGATTCTCAATGGACCTGGTTGTCGACCTGGCGATACCACTCGGCCAGTACGATAATAACCAATCGTTGAATCTCGGCCAAAATCGATGGTATGGCCGCATCGGCACACCAATTGTTTGGCAATTGGGGCCCTGGATTCCGGATAGACGCACGACCCTGGAAATTTTCCCCTCATTCTGGCTCTTCGGTGACAACGACGATTTGGTTGGCGAGACGTTAGAGAGCGATCCTACATTCGAGATCGAAACGCATCTAACGCGCAACTTCACGTCCAATTTCTGGGGCTCACTCGATGCAACCTATTCGAGTTCGGGTGATACAACCATTGCCGGTACGACGACATCGGGTTCGGATATGACGCTGGTTGGCTTCACGCTCGGCTACCAACTCAATGACAGTACGCAATTGACGTTTGGTTACAAATCAACGTTAAATAATGATACGGCATCCGACGATCTTCACATGAGCGTATTTATGATTTCACTGACAACGGGTTGGCATCGATTGATTGAAGGCGCCAACAGACTAAGTTCCGGCGAGTGACGGCAAGTGTTTCTGAGCGATTCAATCTATTTCCTCATTCTTAGAGAGCTGAAATGATGCCGAGCAATAAAATCTCGCTGTTGTTGGTCCTTGTTTTTGTAGGCTCGGCGGCACGAGCTGAGACTTCGCCGTGGGACGATGGGTTCACGCCACCGCCGGGTGGCTACACCTGGATACAACTAACGTCTGACGAATGGCTCAAGGGCGAGTTCATCGCGCTTTACGATGAAACGCTCGTCTTTGAAAGCGACAACCTCGGTGATTTGAGTCTCGATCTCGAAGATATCCGGCACCTTATTGGCTACGGTTCTTTCGAAGTAACATTGCTGGGCCGGCGATCGATTAATGGCGAGTTGCGAATCCACGACCAGCAGATCGTGATCACCGCCGTCGGCGAAACTCTACAGCGGCCGCTCGTGGAGGTAATAGCGATAACCCAATCAGCAGAACGAGAGATTGACCGATGGACCGGAGACATTGGCTTCGGCCTCAATGTTCGTAGAGGCAACACTGATATCGGGGAATTTAGCCTAATCGCTGGCTTTAAACGACGCACCCCGGTATCGCGACTGACACTCGACTATTTCGGCAGTATTAATGAAAACGAAGGTCAGCGAATTGCCAACAGCCATCGCGCAAACCTGGGGTTGGACAGATTTAGTGGCGGGCGTTTTTTCTGGCGACCGATCGGCGTCCAGTACTATCAGGACTCGTTTGTAAATATTCGTCATCAGGCGACCGCCGATACCGGCATTGGTTACCAGTTGATTGACTCGCCGCGAGTCGAATGGGACATACAGGGCGGCGTTGGCGCCAACTACCTGCGACATGTCTCGGTCGCCGATAGTGAACTGAATGACGAAGTCTCGCCTGTCGCTACACTGGGCAGCGATTTGACTGTCGAATTGACCGCGTGGATTGACTATGAACTGTTCATCAACATGACGTTCCTGAATGAGGAATCCGGTCAATACCAGCATAACATCGTGACTACTTTGTCGACAGATCTTGTAGGTGATGTTGATCTGGACGTATCGTTCATCTGGAACCGCACGGAGAAGCCGCAGGAAGGGGTCGACAACGTGACACCTGAGCAGGACGACTATCGATTTTTGGTTAGCATTGACTACAATTTTTGAACAAAGTATGTGTTTGGGGAATTTCGAAACGATGACTTATCGCATAGCGATGCTTGTTGTTTGCGTGCTTTTTACTGCTGTCCCACAGCTCGCAGTTGCTGAAAACTCAGACGACCTGCATCCGTACCTGGACAGTGGGTTCTCGCTCGATCTCGGAATATTTTATCCCGATCGCAAATTGAACTTGGGCGTAAACGGGACTGTTGCGGGCATTAACAAGGAGATTGACTTTGACGAGGGGGTTCGGCTTGACGGTGCCGACAACACCTTTTCGGCCGAATTGGCTTGGCGCTATCGCGGCAAGTGGTCGATCGTTGGTCAGTACTTCAAATCGACTGACTCCGCCAGGGCAGTTCTCGAAGAAGATGTCGAATGGGGCAATGTCGTCTTCGGTGCGGGCAGTTTTGCCGCAGTAGGCAGCCAATTTTCACTGACACGTATTTTCTTCGCACGGCAGCTCGATTCCCGTAGAACCCATGATGTAAGTATTGGGGGTGGGATCCATTGGCTACACTTTGGAGCCTTCATCGAGGGGGAAATCCTGGTCAACGGCACGCCGACAAGCGCGAGACGATCAGTCAGCGCTGAGGCGCCCTTACCCAACATCGGTGTGTGGTACAAATACTCGATCACACCGCGCTGGGCATTCCGGACCAGGCTCGACCTTTTTAGTGCGAGTATTGACGACTACGATGGTCACCTGATTAATGTCGGACTGGGCGTTAACTATCAGGCCTTTGAGCATTTTGGCATTGGCCTAAACTACAATTTCGTCGAGCTTGACTTAAAAATCAAAAAATCGGACTGGCGCGGTAACGTCCGGACTACTTACGACGGTGTTTACGTGAATGCGAGTTTCTATTTCTGATAGTTGTCATATGAATGTTTCGATCTGCTCACTCTGCGCGTCACTTCCAGCACCGCGTTCGGCGTGGCGATTAGCGCGGGCTGAAGTCTGAGCCCAATTTGATACCACGGTAGAGCAGATACAGGATATTTGCAGCAATCAGCCATTGGAGACACCAGACAGACCAGTCGATCCACAATGATGGTGGCCAGTCTGCCGCAACTAAGGTGGTAACTGCGATAACGAGCAGCACAACGCTGGTTGCAAACGTCGTCAACTTGCCAATGATTGTCGGACTCAGTGGTGCAGGACCTTTCGCGAAGTACAGGACTATCACTCCAACTAACATCAGCGGATATCTCACGACTATCAACCAGAGCAACGATCCCGGAATAGCATTAACCCGATACAGAGCAAAACCAAGAAACGCAAGAAATGCCAGGTCTGCCAGAAAATCCAGCATGCGACCTAATCGCGTGGATATTTTTCGACGGCGTGCAATCCACCCGTCCAGTGCGTCGGTCACCGATATAGCCACGAGAAATAACACGAATGTCAGTCCGGTTATCGAGTGAACTGGCAGACCCAGGAATGGCACCAGGACCAATGGCGCCAGTGCAAGGCGCAGGAAACTCAGTCCGTTTGGCAATAACAAGCTGGTGTGTGGCATACCATGACTATCGTCTGCCATGCCTAGATGCGTCAGGATAAAAAAAACTGCTCCGGCATACCACGGTAGCCACAGTACCGCCGCGCTGATGGCCAACTCAGGCGTGTGAAACAACCAAGCGAATACGACGACACCAGACCCCACGGCCGCGACAACACCTGCCCACGACCAGAACGATCGAGCACGTGCAGAAGATTCTCTGATGTCATCGAGAGACCGCGCCCATGAGCGGGACATGAATCTCCGCCAGGCACGCAAGCCGTAGTGGTCTCTTTTGAGTTCGCTAATGAGCTCTTGCGTGAACGCCGATGGCGCTTTTCAATCACGAGGCTTCCTGCCCGAAATCAGGGCATAACCCGCACCACCTGCCTTCACAAAATCCCGGGCCTCGGCAATACTTGACCACGGTACGTTCAAGCCATCTGCAATCTCGAACTGCTCCGCATTCAGGACATTCCCGAGGATTCGTGCGCGCCGTTCTATGCGCTCGATCATGTCAGTGAGTTCGCTACTGGCGTCCCGGCTTCGTATCGACGTAAAACCCGCCGCCGAAAACGCATCGCGGTAACCATCAACGGACAACGCACCGCCAATACAGAGAACCTGTCCAAACAGGTCCTGCAGCGATTCGGGTGCTGGTTCGTTCAGTACAACGTCCGATATTCCCAGGTACCCACCTGACCGCAATATACGTCGAAATTCATCCAGTGCAATCACGGCGTTGGGAAATATGCACAGACTACACTCGCAGATCACAACGTCAAAAGATCCGGCGGCAAACGGCAATCGCTCCGCATCGCCCTGAACAAAACTAACGTGATCCGACAGACCGGTTTCTACAGCGACGGCGTTGGCGCGGGCGATACTATCTGACGAGTAATCTATTCCGACTACCTGGCACCCAAAATGTTGGGCAAGCACTCGCGCACTATCACCCTGACCACATGCAACGTCCAAAACCCGGGAATTGCGACCAATCATTGTAGCGTTTGCCAATTTGCGGGTTAACGCTGGCCCGCCGGGATGCCACTGATCGCCAAGCAATGTCTGGATGAGTGGCAACTCATAAAATCCTGCACAGCAGCTTTTTACCCGATCATCCAACGGCTCGCGTGCTCTTCGATATGGGGCCGTTGAGTATCATTGGCTCCCGTTCCCGGCGGATTTCCGCAAGCAGTGTGTGCTCCAATTCATCACGGTAAAACATATTGTAGGTGTCAAAGGGTATCGCCCGCTTGCCGTCAGGGTGAATGATATGTACGCAGCTTTTGCGAATCGAACGCAGATCAAACGAATGCGCATCGATAAATTGCACGATCAGGATGCGAAAAATATTGGCATATGAAAGCTCACTCAATGAATTCTTCGCTGGTGCTTCGGCAAGCAAGTCGTTCATGGCGCCGGCCTGTGATCCGGGCGAGTGGTGGGTCGAAAACAAACTAAACAGTTTGTCTTTGACGATGTCTTCTTTTTCATAAGCGATTGTATTGTGGCCGCCCTCGATCAGAACTTCGGGATCGATCATTCCGGTAAGTGGCACGAATTTGTCGTCTAACTTAAGCGCGTACGCCATTGCAACGCCGTCTGCGTGGCAGGGGACAGGAAGAACGTCTTCGGGGGCGAACAGGTCGCATTGTTCGAGAATACGTCGACGGACTTCCGTTAGGGTAAGCCGGTCGCGTTCGATATCGAAGCCGTCCGTGTAACCTTCCAGGCGTCCGGCAGCTTGCACTGGTTGAAATGTTACGCCGCGCACACAGTCTTGTTGTCGCGCGAATTCAATAATCTCGCCCAACTCGTCGTCGTTAACGCCGCGACGTACCGTCACAACCAAAGTTGTGGCGATGTTCAGCGTATTCAGCGTCTTCAACGCGCGCTCGTGGACGCGACGGGTATCGGCGGCACGCAATAACTGCAGTGCCTCGGGGCGAAACGAATCGAATTGCAAGTAAACCTCGAGATTTGGCTCGTAATCTTTCAGGCGTTCTGCAAAACCATCTTCTTTGGCGATGCGAATTCCATTCGTATTTACCATGAGATGCTGAATCGGCCGGCTACGAGCGGAATCCATGATTTCGAAGAATTGTGGGTGGATGGTTGGCTCTCCGCCCGAAATCTGCACGATGCTCGGTTCAGTCTCGTTGCGGACGGCAAGATCGAGCATGGCTTCAATCTGTTCGAGGCTGCGATGCGTCTGCCGCTCAGGTCCGCTCATTGCGTAACAGGTAGGGCAACGCAAATTGCACGCATCGGTAATCTCGATAAGTGAGATGCAGCCGTGCTGTTCATGGTCCGGACAAACCCCGCAATCGTAAGGACAACCCCAGCGTACAGGAGTGTTGTAGCGTGCTACTTGCTCCGGGGTCTTGACGAAGATTTCTCGTGCACGTTTGTAGTAGTCGATGTCGTCCGCGAGGAGCACACGTTCTGCGCCATGCTCGTGACAGCGTTTTAGCATCCAAACTCCGCCATCCTGAAACACAATCTTGGCGTCTACCCGACGAAAGCAGGTAGAACATATCGATACTGCGGTGTCGTAAAATTGATACGGTCGGACCTTGGGAGCGATGACGAGTTACCTCTGATTTCAAGCGTTATTTGGTTTGAATCTGGCAAACAGCTTGTTCGTCCATCGAGAAACACCGTGTGCGAGAAATGCTTCGTCCGCAACTCGGCGGTTAATCCTGCTAAGCGTTGGATACACGTGTATCGCGTTTCCTATGCGGCTCAATGGCAGCCGATGTTCTATTGCCAGCACCCATTCAGTCAACGCCTCACCGGATCCTGGGCCGATAATGTGTGCGCCCAGGACTTTTTCAGATTTATCGACGACGACCTTAATCATGCCGGTAGTATCGCTTTCACAAACTGCGCGATCCAACAGCGAGTAAGGATATACGTGTTCGTGCGCCCCGGAGATGTTAGTTGCGGTTCGAGCTTCGTCAAGTGTCATTCCCACCCGGGCAACCGCCGGATCCGTAAAGGTAACCCACGGCAAAGTTTGCATCGAACGTTTGCTTGTACCTCGATACAGTGCATTGCGAGTTGCGATTCGAGCTTCGTATTCGGCCCAATGCGTGAATTGAGGACCACCATTACAATCCCCAACCGCAAATATATGTGACTTATTCGTACGCAAGCTGTCGTCGACGACAATTCCTCTGGAATTGAAAGTTATACCTGCCGCTGGCAAGTTCAGAGAATCCGTATTTGCTTTTCTGCCAACAGCGACCAGGATCTCGTCACAATTAACCCTGCGTGTATTGCCATTCTGCTCAACCTCGATTTGCTTTTCTCCGTCATTCCGTGCCACCCGCACAGGATTCGCGGACAACTGCAGATCAATGCCTTCTTCTGCAAATACATTTTGCAAGACGGCCGAAATTTCCGCATCTTCTCTTGGTAAAAGTCTGGAGCCTCGCTGAATTATCGTGACGTGACTGCCAAGGCGAGAAAATGCCTGCCCCATTTCGGTACCAATGGAGCCCCCACCGATTACGGCCAGTCTGTCGGGAAGCTCTTGCAATCCAAAGAGATCGACGTGGTTGATAAATCCAAACTCCACCAGCCCTGGTATGTCTGGTGCCACCGCGTGCGATCCGGTTGCGATCAGAAATTGGTCCCCAGTGACTGGATACGATTGGTCAATTTCGATTGTCGATTCATTAATGAAGCTCGCGCCACCTAAGGCAACGTCAACTCCTAGTTCGCGAATCGCCTCCGGACTTTCATGGCTTCCGATCTCGTCTTTAATTTTATCGACACGATCCATGACACGCGCAAGATCAACAGTCTGGTCGACTGATTCAAGACCAAACTTTTCAGCACCGCGCATCGTGTGTGCTATTCGCGCCGACGCAATCAGTGACTTTGAAGGCACGCAACCGTAATGCAGACAGTCCCCGCCGAGGCTTTCGCGATCGACGAGTAACGAATTGGCGCCAAGTCGTGCAGCCATCGTCACAGCCGTAAGGCCGGCGGAACCGCCACCGATGACGACAAGATCATAATGTTTTGACTTCAGCATTTCGCTAGAACTCGCACTCAGGCGTACGTTGTCTCGAGAAAGCGCATGATATCCCGTGACTCGGGCATCCACCTTTCCTCACCGGTCGGGGAGGTAATCCGCAGCACCGGCACGGTAGCCCGTTGGCGGGCCTCGATCAGATCGTCACGATGTTGTGGATTTTCGAAGATATCCCGTAGCTCGACATCAATACCCAGGCGGTCAATGGTGGATCTGACCATGGCGCAGAACGGACATCCGTCGTATTTATAAAGAGCCAGCTTATCTTCCTCGGGGCTTTCTGATGGCGCATATCGCTCGATGATTTCATCGGCATAGTACTGTGACCAGTTGCTGTCTGGTGATCGCGCCTGGTGCTCGTAATCTGCGTCCATTAAGCAATAGATCAGCTGGCTCTTAAGAAAATTCATGTCCAACCGTTGAGCAATCGGCTCTTTCAGGTAGTCGGCATACCAAATAGACCAATCTGGATCGACACCGTTCGTTGCCACGAAAGCAGCGTGATGAGCGTGGCCCGCTTCTTGGAGGAGTACAGCAAGATTACTTCGAAGTTCATTAATCATACGCGGTTACCCCTTATTTATTCGATTGCTGACCAACGTCAGGTGCCCAAACCGAAAGTTCGACTCGCCACGCGTATGTGTGAGTGTGAAGAAAGCCAAATGGTGGCAGATCTACCCCTTCGTGAAGGCCGTGCACCCATTGATAAAAACTAGGACGGAACAAGTCGCAGGTAATGTATTGCCTTGTGTATTATTCTTCCGCTCGGCCGCGACGATTAAATAGATTGTACAAAGGGACCCAAAGTATCGCGATATACCAGCCCCAAAAGTAAGACCACAAGAGCCCGAACATGAAACCAAGTGGCGTTAGCCATTCGAAACCGGGCAATAATGGTGCCCAGGATTCGTGCATCGGGTATGCGGGAAAAAGGAAGCAAAATCCGATACAAAGCAGGTAACTGACAGCGAGGAAAATACTTGTCGTATGGCCTACGACGATCATTCGATCTTTATTGGACACGATGTCACCTCTTCCCGCATCTTACTTGTGGGCCAAGGGCACTTCAATCGACCGACGTCAAACGACTCAATTGGTGGCCCACATCTATTCAATCCTGTAGTTTGAATGAGCGGGCGGTTTGGATAGGGAGAAGGTGAGTCATATGCGATGCAAACAACTCTTCGCGCTGGCAGTTTTGCTGTTACCAGGCATTAGTTCTGGGTACGCATTAGATTCGCACTATCACCTGCGTTTTAGCTTGTCGCTGTCGACCTGTTTTGACTGGGACGAAGCACACCTGATTGCCAGCGCCGACTGGAACCTGGATGCGAACGGCACTACGCATGCCGAAATGCAGCCGTTTCAGACCAAAAATAAAATCAACTGGCACGCGTTTGGTCATTCCGATAAACGCTTTAACGAACTCTGGTTGCGATCCGCTGTGGAGAAGGACTTGAGGTTGCGGCTAATCAAGCTTGGTCAATTCCTGCATTTTCTGGAGGATTGGGAATCTCATGAGGGTTACGGCATTCGCATGGGACATGCTCGTGATACGTACCGTGGACGAGATCCTGATTCCCTGGGCAACAGTTCTGCGAAGAACCATCGAATGGTGCAGTCGGCGCTGGACCATTTACTCAAAACTTGCGAAGACCTGGGTCGTCTGGATGGGAATCGGGATCGGAAACTGATCGTGCTCATGCTGATGCTCCATGACGACGGACTTTTATCTGCGCTTTTCGAAAATAGCGATCCGGACTGGAAGCGCGGCAAACTCGGAGGCGTACGGCCAGAATCGGTCGGCATACGGGCGGGCAACAAAAAGCTGGTCGAGGAATTCATCGATCGGCAAATTTCGTCTCTGCCCGAGAAAAATGTTCCGGCGGACTTTGAACCGGGTACGGAACAAGGGCTTCCACCACATCTTGCGATCCCGTTTGATCGCGACGGCAACGTGGTTGCGCGCCGAAGTGCCAAAGAAGCGTTGGCCAAATGGGCGGCTGCGTCTGAGAGATCACCGGATATCACGCTAAGCGTCGACCAGGCACGGATCGACTATCGCGGCACAAAAGCTCGCCCATCGGGGTGGCGGCTGCGGCTGCACGCCACAAACCAGGGTGAAATCGAATCCCCGGCTGGCCAGATCGAAATTGTTGTGATCGATTCGGACGATGAGACCGTTCTTGGACAGTCAACCGAGGCACTGCCCGTACTTGTGCCAGGCGAAACACGTGAGTATCAAATTCGCATACGGGCCAAGGGCAGGCCGGAGCCAGATGTGATGATCGGCGCTTTCGCGCGTATCGGAGATCTGTCGGCTATGAACGATGAGGATTGGCTGATGCTTGGCGACGCCGAGGAGGAATTACCGGATGTGCCGGACGTTACGGATGTCGACCCTCCAGTCAAGGGCCAGGAGACTGTGCAGTTTTTGAACCCACCGCAAACGTTTGTTGTCGCAGACACGGCGTGCATGTTGGTGACGGCTTATACGTCGGGTGGCGACTCGCCACAGAAGCTCGACAAAGTGGTATTCGAGCTGATCGGCGGCGGCTTTAATCCTGGTTTCTTGCAACACGTGGTTCCCGGCCATTGGAGCGCGGTGACTACGGAGGCAGGCTTGGTCGCGGGCAAAACGTTCAAATGCTATGAAGCTGATCCGGAGTCGAGCGAGGTGATTAGCCTACAGAATCCACAGGGATTGAGGCTTGCCGTGACCCTGGAAGCTGAAGGAATCGATCCACAGAC
>Ga0255051_10000978_pt1 | contig 10421 bp, 9 predicted proteins | sample JV7_2_9_MG_FD_181719 | JGI IMG/M metagenome (GOLD analysis project Ga0255051, IMG submission 181719) | Seawater microbial communities from Jervis Inlet, British Columbia, Canada - JV7_2_9 | ecosystem: Environmental > Aquatic > Marine > Inlet | place: Canada: British Columbia | collected 2016-10-06
CTCAGCATTTAGTCTTTTTTTTAGTTTAGTGCGGGCAGTGTATTGGTCTATAGTGAATCTGTCATTACAATAGATCGCCATTAAAAATAAAGCGAATGAAGCGGAATCATAAGTGAGTATTGCTTGCCTGTTTACCATCTCGGCACCATCCGGCGCCGGCAAAACCAGCCTGGTAAATGCATTGCTGGAGAAGCGCAGCACCAGCATGGCGGTTTCGGTATCGCATTCGACGCGCGCGATTCGCCCGGATGAAATCGACGGCGAGGCCTATCATTTCGTATCGCTCGCGGTTTTCAACCAGATGGTGGCGGACGATGAATTCCTCGAGCATGCGCGCGTTTTCGATAACTATTATGGCACCGCTCGCGCTTCGGTCGATGCACTGCTCGCCAGCGGCAAGCACGTCATTCTCGAAATCGACTGGCAAGGCGCGCGCCAGGTAAAGGAAAGGCTGCCCGATACTGTCAGCATTTTCATCTTGCCGCCATCGCGGGCGCAACTCGAACAACGCCTGCGCGCGCGCGGCACCGACGACGAAGTCACCATCGAACGCCGCATGCGCGACGCCGATCGTGAAATGTCACACTTTCACGACGCCGAATACCTGGTCATCAACGATGATTTCGAACAGGCGTTATTCGACCTGGATGCGGTCATCCATTCGCGGGGGTTGACGCTGGACCGACAAATGCTCAAAAACCAGGCGCTGATTGACTCGATTCCGACTGAAATCGAATAGCAATAAATATCGATAAAACCTTTAGATTTACTGGTTTTTTCGCTATTATTGCGCCCCTTTTTTGATCCTGGACCAAATCGCATGGCGCGAATCACCGTAGAAGACTGTCTCGAACACGTTGAAAACCGTTTTGACCTGGTATTGCTTGCGGCCAGGCGGGCACGCCAGATCTCCCAGGGCGCCGACCCGCTGGTGCCGGCTGAGAACGACAAGCCCACGGTCATCGCCCTGCGCGAAATCGCCGAAAACCTGATCAATGATTCTTCCATGGACGAAATGGAAGCGCAGGCGGAAATCGAAAAAATCTCAACCGACGATGACCTGATCCGCCAGATCGCACAGGCCAGCCTCGCCGCCGAAGTACCCGTCGAGTAAGCGTTTCTTTTCAAACCTGTTTTATCGTCCGGCCGGCAGTTTTCGTCGGCCTGGCTTTATTGGGCCCGCGCCCTGTAAATGTGTTATAAAACCCCATTAAGCTTAACGTCTTAACAACCTTTCTGGAGCGTGATGGGGGCGAACTACGCCAATCTGTTTGAAGTCATCGCCGGCGATGTCGGCGTCAGCGATGACGTAACCCGAATTTCCGATCTGTGCAGTGAACTCGAGGTCTATCTCGAGCCGGCGCAGGTAGAAGAAATTTACAGCGCCTACCTGGTTGGCGCCGAGGCCCATGAAGGCCAGAGCCGGGTGTCGGGCGAACCCTATATCAGCCATCCGGTCGCGGTCGCACGCATTCTCGCCGAGATGCGCATGGACAGCCGCAGCATCATCGCCGCAATCCTGCACGATGTCATCGAAGATACGCCCACGCTCAAGGAGCAACTCGCCACCCAGTTCGGTGATGAAGTCGCCGAGCTGGTCGATGGCGTGAGCAAGCTGACGCAGATCGATTTTCGCAGCAAGGCCGAGGCGCAGGCTGAAAACTTCCGCAAGATGATGCTGGCCATGGTCAAGGACATTCGCGTCATCATCATCAAGCTCGCCGACCGCCTGCACAACATGCGCACCCTCGACGCGATGCCGCCGCACAAGCGCCGCCGAATCGCCAAGGAAACCATGGACATCTACGCGCCCATCGCGAATCGGCTCGGCATCTTCAAGATGCGCCATGAGTTGCTCGACCTGTCGATCAAGGCTGCCTACCCGATGCGCTACCGGGCGCTGGAAAGCGCCTGCAAGGAGGTGGTTGGTTACCGCAAGGAAATATTCAATACCATCGAGGCCGCCATCCGCGAGCGCCTCAGGGAAAGCAATATCGACGCCACGGTCAAGTACCGGCAGAAGAATGTCCACAGCATTTATCGCAAGATGAAGGAGAAGAAACTCAGTTTCAAGGAGCTCACCGATGTCTTTGGTGTGCGCATCATGACCGAGTCGGTGGATGACTGTTACCGCGTTCTCGGCGTTATGCACAACCTTTACAAGCCGTTACCCGGCAAGTTCAAGGATTATCTCGCCATTCCCAAGACGAACGGCTACCAGTCGCTGCACAGCAGCCTGTTCGGCCCCCATGGCGTCGCTATCGAGGTACAGATCCGTACCACCGAAATGGATTATTTCGCCGAATCCGGCATCGCCGCGCACTGGGTTTACAAGGAAGGTGAAAGCAGTAGCGGCAGCGCGCAGACGCGTGCCCTCGAATGGCTCAAGAATTTGCTCGAGATGCAGCAGAAGTCGGGCAGCTCGCAGGAATTCCTGGAAAGCGTCAAGGTCGACCTGTTTCCGGATGAAATATACGTGTTTACGCCGACCGGTGATATCAAGAAACTGCCGCGTGGCGCGACCGTCGTCGATTTTGCCTACGCGGTGCATACCGACGTCGGCAATACCTGCGTTGCCGCGCGCATCGATCACCACATGTCGCCGCTGGGCAGCCGCCTGTACAATGGGCAAACCATCGAGATCATCTGTTCGGAAGCGAGCCGGCCGCACCCGAGCTGGCTCGATTTCGTCAACACCGCCAGGGCACGCACCAATATCCGCCATTTTCTCAAGTCGCTGCAAAAGACCGAGGCGATTTCCCTCGGCCGGCGCCTGCTGCAACAGTCGGTTAGCCATATCAAGGGCAAGGACGTCGCCATCGAAAAGGAAAAGTTCAAAAAGATTCTCGACAAGTATCGCATTTCCGACGAGCAGGAATTGCTCGCCGAGATCGGGCTCGGCAACCGCAATTCCAGCCTGGTGGCGAAGGCAATGTTCGACATCGAGGACGATAACACCGGCTTCGACGACACCGGCAAACCGCTCGCGATCAAGGGCACCGAAGGCATGGTGGTATCGTTTGCCAAGTGCTGCCGACCCGTGCCGGGGGATGCGATTGCCGGTTTCATGTCCTCCGGGAAGGGCATCGTCATTCATCAGCGCAGCTGCCCCAATATGACCGAGCGCAACAAGGAAGATCGGCAGCTTTCGGTGCAGTGGTCGGATCATGTCGAAGGCGAGTACCTGGCCTATATGCGCGTCCAGGTCGCCAATCAGCGCGGTGTACTCGCGACCCTGGCGGCTACCATTGCGAACACGTCGTCCAATATCGAGCACGTCAACCTGACCGAAAAAGACGGCCGCATCTCGACCATCGAATTTGTCGTGACGGTGCAGGATCGCATTCACCTCGCGCGCATCATGAAAAAGCTGAGAAGTCTGCAGGTGGTCAATCGCATCTGGCGAAAATAGGGTTTGCCAGCGACGCGAATACCCGCATAATCGCGATTTTCGAAGCGGGAAACCAGACATGGCGAAAACAATCATTCAAACCGACGACGCGCCCGCGGCGATCGGCACCTATTCGCAGGCGGTCAAGGTAGATAACACGGTCTATGTGTCTGGCCAGATACCCCTGGACCCGGCCACCATGGAAGTTGTCAGCGGCGGTATCGAAGCCGAGATCACGCGTGTGTTCGACAATCTCAAGGCGGTGACCGCGGCCTCCGGCGGCAGCCTCGCGGATGTCGTAAAACTGAACATCTTTCTGACCGACCTGGGTAACTTTCCGATCGTCAACGAAATCATGGCGCAATACTTCCAGCAGCCTTACCCGGCTCGTGCAGCCATCGGCGTCGCCGCCCTGCCGAAGGGCGTTGGCGTCGAAATGGATGCGGTGTTGGTTATCGAATAGCCTGCAGATTGCACCAGTCGGTCTCGGACCTTGTCATGAGCAATCAGATTGTGAGAGTTAAAGGTCGTTATTATGGACGAGATTGAAATCCAGTTGACCATCGGCCCGAGTCCTATCCCGGCCCTGACTTGTCCAGATACGCCTGAACTTGGGCTTCCCTCAATCCATAGCTTAAGCTATGGATTTCAGTCCAGCCCGGCGTTCAGCCGCATCTGTCCTGCGTCAGAATCCGGGATACTGGTACAAGCTGCAGGCTAGGATGGAACACTGGTCGACACAGGGATTGCGCTACCTGAAAGGTGTTGGCCCGCGGGTAGCCGAGAAGTTGCAAAAGCTCGGTTTGCAAACCCAGCGCGATTTACTGTTTCACCTGCCGCTGCGTTACGAAGACCGCAGCTTTATTTCGCCGCTGGGCTCGCTGCAGGCGGGCCAGCGCAGCCAGGTCGAAGCCGAGGTGTTACAGGCCTCAGTTCATTTCCGCCGCCAGGGGCGCTCGCGGCGCGTGCTGGTCGCCAGGCTGGCAGACAATACCGGTATGATGACGGCGCGTTTTTTCTATTTCAGCGCCAAACAACAGCAGTTGTTCGAAAAGGGTAACTGGTTACGCTGTTACGGTGAAGTGCGCCTGGCGCAGGGCGAGCTCGAAATGATACACCCGGAAATCGAGGCCATTGATCGCGACAATCCTCCGGCTTTACCAACGACTTTGACCCCTGTTTATCCGACGACCGAGGGCCTGCACCAGTTATCCCTGAAACGCATCCTGCAACAGGTGATCGAGAAACTGAAATCGCAGGGTATAGACGAGACCCTGCCGCAGGCATGGCTCGATGAAAACGGTTTTCCGGGCTTTGCCTCGGCGATGCTCGATTTACACAGCCCGCAAAGCCGCCGCGACAGCGAGCTGATCGCGCACAACCGACACCCGGCGCAGCATCGTTTCGTGGTTGAAGAACTGGCCGCGCATCGCCTCGCGCTACTCGAACGAAGGCGCCAGATTCGCAGCCGGAAAACCCCGAGGCTGGTTGCCGGTGACGGGCTGACAAAGCGACTGCTCGAAAAGCTGCCGTTTGCACTGACCGGTGCGCAGCGACGTGTGCTGGCTGAACTGGCCGAGGATTTCGCCGCCGATAAGCCGATGATACGACTGTTGCAGGGCGATGTCGGTTCAGGCAAGACCGTGGTCGCGGCGCTCGCCTGTTTGCCGGTCATCGAATCCGGCTACCAGGCGGCGTTGATGGCGCCGACCGAAATACTCGCCGAACAGCACCGGCAAAACTTTTGTAAATGGCTCGATCCCCTGGGGATAACCGTGGTCAGCCTGGCCGGGGCCGACAAGGGCAAGAAGCGCGTGCAGAAACTCGAGATGATCGCCTCCGGCGAGGCGCAGGTGGTGGTCGGAACGCACGCCCTGTTCCAGGCCAGCGTCGAGTTCAAGCGCCTCGGCTTTATCATATTTGACGAGCAACACCGCTTCGGCGTCGATCAGCGGCTCGCCTTGCAACGCAAGACCCGCGACGATGAAATGCCGCATCAATTGATCATGACCGCGACGCCGATACCGCGCACCATGGCGATGTCGATTTACGCCGATCTCGACTATTCGCAAATCGACGAATTGCCGCCGGGACGTAAACCGGTGACGACATCGATCGTTTCCGAACAGCAGCGCGCCAGCCTCATCGCAAGGGTTGCCGAATCCTGTGTCGAAGGTGGCCAGGTATACTGGGTGTGCACCCTGGTCGAGGAATCGGAAGTGCTGCAGTGCGAGGCCGCCGAGCTGACTTACGAATCACTGTCGCGGCAACTGCCGCAGTTGTCGGTGGGACTGGTGCACGGGCGCATGAAATCGGCCGAGAAAGAGGCTGTCATCAGCGCCTTCAAGCAGCGCGACATTCACATCCTGGTTGCGACCACGGTTATCGAAGTCGGCGTCGACGTGCCCAATGCCAACATCATGATCATCGAAAATCCGGAACGCCTCGGCCTCGCGCAGATACACCAGCTGCGCGGCCGCGTCGGGCGTGGTGGGCGCGAGAGTTTCTGTATCCTGTTGGTCAAGAACGGGCTTTCCGAACAGGTGCGAACCCGTCTCGAGATTATCCGTAGCACCCAGGACGGGTTCGCGATCGCGCAAAAGGATCTCGAGTTGCGCGGCGCCGGTGAAGTGTTGGGCACCCGTCAAACCGGTGAGATGAGTTTCAAGATAGCCGACCTGATGCGCGACCAGAAATGGTTTCCGAAAGTCGAGGCCCTGGCAAAACTGGTACAACGGCCTGAGCATGCGCGGCAACGCGATGAGCTGTTGCGCAACTGGATCGGCGAGCGCCAGGACTATACCGATGTCGGCTAGCCCCCTGGTTGCAATAAGTCCCAAACAGCAGTCATTGCGAGACCCACAGGGCCTAAAGGAGCAGCGACGCGGCAATCTCCTGGTGCTTGATCCAAAGCAAAAAAGATTGCTTCGCTTCGCTCGCAATGACGATAGTTTTGGCTTAAATAAGTGCCATTCGTGCCAGAGCGCGGTTGCCTCGAGCGACCTGTTTGCGGTCTAATGTCGAACCATGAACCGATGTGATACAACCCCACTGCTCGCTTACGACGAAGCCCTGGCGCAATTGACCGGCAGTGTCACGGCGCCCGCCCAGATTGTTGAAATGCCGTTGCTGCAGGCGCCTGGCGCCGTTCTCGCCGAGACCATCATTGCCGGCATCGACGTACCCGGATGTGCCATGTCGGCAATGGATGGCTATGCCATCAATACCGCTGATCTTGCCGCCAGCGGCGCCACCCGGCTACCGCTGGCGCAGCGCATCGCCGCGGGCGATGCCGCCACGGCCCTGGTACCCGGTAGCGCCGCGCGAATCTTCACCGGCGCGGCGGTTCCCGCGGGCGCGGATGCGGTCATCATGCAGGAGCTGGTAGAAGTCGACGACCAGGGTATCCGCTTCGAGCAACGTCCGCACAGCGGGCAGAATGTTCGCCCCGCCGGAAACGATATCCAGAGCGGCAACGCTATTCTGCAACGGGGTTGTCGCCTCAGGCCCCAGGACATCGGGCTCGCGGCGTCGGTTGGTTTGCAGAGCCTGCCGGTGTTCAAGCCGCTACGCGTCGGTATTTTTTTTACTGGCGACGAACTGGTCGAGCCTGGCGAGGCGCTTGCCAGCGGCCAGATTTACGACTCCAATCGCTATACGCTGCACGGCATGCTGGAGTCACTGGGTTGTGACATCATCGACCTGGGGCTGGTCGGTGATACGCTCGCGGAAACTCGTGAGGCGATGCTCGCGGCTTCGACCCAGGCAGACCTGGTCGTCACCAGCGGCGGCGTATCCGTCGGCGATGAAGATCACGTTCGCATCGCCATCGAGCAGCTCGGTGAACTGCGCATGTGGCGACTCGCCATCAAACCCGGCAAACCGCTCGCCTACGGGCAAATCAACGACACCGCCTTTATCGGCCTGCCCGGTAACCCGGTGTCGGTGTTTGCGACCTTTTGCCTGTTTGTGTGCCCGGTGATCCAGATCATGCAGGGTCGCGCCTGGCGTAAACCGATCGCGTTGCCGGTTCGTGCCGATTTTGACTGGCCCAAACCCGACAGCCGGCGCGAATTTCTGCGCGCACGCCTGGCGCTCGACGCCGATGGGCAAACCGTGGTCCAGGTATTCCCGAACCAGGACTCAGGCGTGCTGACCTCGACCGTGTGGGCGGATGGTTTCGTCGAGATTACCGAGAACCAGACGCTGCGCGTGGGCGAGACCGTAAACTACCTGCCGTTTGCGCAGTTTTTTGACTGAGCCGGCATGATTATCCGTATTCAGACCGAGGACTTCGACCTTACGGCACTCAACCGCGAATTGCTTGCCGGGCGCAGCGATGTCGGTGCAATTGCTAGCTTCATTGGCCTGGTGCGTGATCTCGAGGGCGATAGCCTGCAACAGATGACGCTGGAACATTACCCGGGCATGACCGAAAACGCATTGCAGGGCATCGCTGCGAAAGCGCAACAACGCTGGGATCTCGTCGACCTGGGCATTATTCACCGCGTCGGCGATCTCGCACCCGCCGATCAAATCGTACTGGTGACGGTGCTGAGCGCGCATCGCGGCGATGCCTTCGCCGCCTGCGAATTCATCATGGACTATCTCAAGACCGAGGCGCCCTTCTGGAAAAAAGAGGTCAGCAAACAGGGTGGCAAATGGGTTGCCTCGCGCGACAGCGACCAGCTTGCGCGCAAAAAATGGGAAAGCTGAGCGACCTGATCGTCCGATATAATCGTCATTCCTGCTTACGTGCGCAGACCGAGTTGTTACAATAACGGCTCGAGATTCAAGCCTGCCGCAAATGGACGTATCCCACTTAATCGATTCGCTCAATGATCGCCAGCGCGACGCCGTCAGCGCCGAGCCGGGCCCGTTGCTGGTGCTGGCCGGCGCCGGTAGTGGCAAGACGCGGGTGTTGACCCACCGCATCGCCTGGGTTTGCGAGGTCGATGGCCTGTCACCCTACAGCGTGCTCGCGGTGACCTTCACCAACAAGGCGGCCGCGGAAATGCGCGCGCGCGTCGAATCATTGCTTGGAATTTCCGCCGCGGCCATGTGGGTCGGCACCTTTCACGGGCTCGCGCATCGCATGTTGCGATTGCATTACGAGGCGGCCGGGTTACCGCAGAATTTTCAGATTCTCGACAGCGATGATCAACTGCGCATGGTCAAGCGCGTGGTTCGGCAGCTCGACCTCGATGAAGCCCGCTGGCCACCGAAACAGGCGCAATGGTTCATCAATCACAACAAGGATGAGGGCTTGCGCCCGGCCAACGTCGATCCGGGCCAGGATCCGATTCACCAGCAAATGCTGGAGATTTACCGGCTTTACGAGGAGTTGTGCCAGCGCGCCGGTGTCGTCGACTTCGCCGAACTGTTGTTGCGCGTACTCGAATTGATTCGCGACAAAGACGATATTCGCGAACACTACCAGCGCCGCTTTCAGCACATCCTGGTCGATGAGTTCCAGGATACCAATGCGATCCAGTATGCCTGGCTGCGCCTGATGGCGGGTTCCGAAACCCCGATTTTCGTGGTCGGCGATGACGATCAGTCGATTTACGGCTGGCGTGGCGCGCGCATCGAGAATATTCATCACTTCGAAAGGGATTTCAGCAATACCCGTGTGTTCCGGCTGGAGCAGAATTACCGTTCCACCGGCACTATTTTGAAGGCCGCGAATGCATTGATCGACAATAACCAGTCGCGCCTCGGCAAGGAACTGTGGACGCAGAGCGCGGACGGCGAGCCGATCACCTACTACTCGGCCTATAACGAAAAAGACGAGGCCCGTTTTGTCGTCGATCGCATCGAGAGCTGGGTTGGCGAGGGGCGCAGTCGCAATGAAGTCGCGGTTTTATACCGCTCCAACGCACAGTCCCGACAGTTTGAAGAAACCCTGGTCACGCGCGGCGTTCCCTACCGCGTTTACGGCGGCTTGCGCTTTTTTGAACGCGCCGAGATCAAGGATACGCTCGCCTACCTGCGCATGATTTCGAGTCCGACCGCGGATAACGCCTTCGAGCGCACGGTGAACCATCCGCCGCGCGGCATCGGCCAGAAGACCATCGATGAAATTCGTAGCCATGCGCGCGCGCAGTCGGCATCGCTGTGGAGCGCGAGCCTGGAACTGGTTGAGTCGCAGCAACTGACTGCGCGTGCGCGTGGCGCGCTGCAGATCTATGTCGACCTGGTTCGGCGCATGACCGCCGAACTCGGTGAGCTGCCGCTGGCCGAACAAATCAGGTCCGGCGTCGAAATCAGCGGCCTGGATGCACACTTCAAAAAGGATAACAGCGAGAAGGGCCAGTCGCGCATCGAAAACCTGCAGGAACTGGTCGGCGCCGGCAAGGGTTTTGAGTACGACGCCGAGGTCGATGAAAACATGTCGATGCTTGACGCCTTCCTCGCGCACGCCGCGCTCGAGGCGGGCGAAGCCCAGGGTGACGCCTGGGAAGATTGCGTACAACTGATGACCATGCACTCGGTCAAGGGGCTCGAGTTTCCGCTGGTTTTCCTGGTCGGCATGGAAGAGGGGCTGTTCCCGCATCAACGTTCCAGCGAGGAGCCGGGGCGCATGGAGGAAGAGCGTCGCCTGTGTTACGTCGGCATTACGCGCGCGCGTGAGCAGCTGGTCGTCACCAGCGCCGAGGTGCGTCGCCTGTACGGCAACGAGAGCTATAACATGCTGTCCCGTTTCGTACGCGAGATCCCCGATGAGCTGAAGCAGGAAATTCGGCCCAAGGCGCAATTCAGCCGCCCGGTGATACAGACGCCAACACGCCGGGATTACGACCTGACACAGGAGGATACGGGCCTGTTTGTTGGTCAGCGGGTCAATCACGCGCGTTTCGGGGATGGCATGGTGCTCAACCTCGAAGGACAGGGCGCGCAATCGCGCGTGCAGGTAAATTTTGAAACAGCGGGCAGCAAGTGGTTGATCGCGAGCATGGCCAACCTGCAGCCTGCCTAGCCCGCCATCCTGGCGAGATATGCGGGCTTGGGTATCAAAGACAGCAATCGG
>Ga0255051_10000980_pt1 | contig 10419 bp, 8 predicted proteins | sample JV7_2_9_MG_FD_181719 | JGI IMG/M metagenome (GOLD analysis project Ga0255051, IMG submission 181719) | Seawater microbial communities from Jervis Inlet, British Columbia, Canada - JV7_2_9 | ecosystem: Environmental > Aquatic > Marine > Inlet | place: Canada: British Columbia | collected 2016-10-06
GGTTAAGGTAGACCGTATGAGCATGGCCAATTCACTTGAAGTCAGGGCGCCATTGCTGGATTACAGGGTTGTTGAGTACGCGGCCAGTATTCCTTCTCATCTGAAAATCCAAAAGGGGAGAAAGAAGTTCATTTTAAAGAAATCGTTTGGCCAACTGTTGCCTGCCGAGATTCTGCATCGTAAGAAAATGGGATTTTCCGTACCGCTGGCCGATTGGTTACGAGGAGATCTGAAAACGGCATGTGAAACTCGAATATTCGCCGCTGACAGTGGAGTGGCCAATTTCTTCAATATGCTTGCCCTTAAAAAAATCTGGAGCGAGCATCAAAATGAAACTCGGGATTACTCATCAGCACTCTGGACCCTGTTGATGTTCGAGCTCTGGTGGCAGAGTTACATGGCATAAATGCCGATGACTTTGCCCAATAGAGAAAAGATTCTTCATATCACGTTTGATATGGAGATTGGTGGAGCCGAGCAAGTTATATGTCAGATTATCGAGAACTCTAACAGTGAACGCTTCTCTCATGAAATCGTTTGCATCGATGGTAAAGTTGGAGCACTGGGCAAGCATCTGGAGTCGAGTGGAATTTCGGTTCATGCGACCAGACGACGGCCTGGACTGGATTTCAAGCTGGTAGGATTCATTCGGGCCATTGTAAGGAAGCAGGGCATTACCGTTCTGCATTGCCATCAATATACGCCTTATTTTTACGGTGCCCTTGCCTCTATGGGCACCGGAGCTAGGCTGATATTTACGGAACATGGGCGCTTTTATCCAGACCGGCATAATCGCAAGCGTCGGCTCGTAAACCCGCTATTGGCCTTAATGACCGATCATATCACCGCAATTTCAGTAGCAACTGCCGATGCGGTTGCCGAGTATGAATACTTTCCTCGGAACAAGATCGCGGTCATTTACAACGGTATTCGCGATCTCGCGAAAGAGTCATACACCAGAGAGACATTGTCGAAGGAGCTTGGCATATCCACCGAGTATCGCTATATCGGCTCAGTTTCCCGTCTTGAACCCATTAAAAATCAGGTCATGATGATCAATGCCTTTCAGTTTGTAAATCAGGCTATTCCCGAGACGCGACTCTTGCTGATTGGCGATGGCTCCGCCAGACCTGTTCTCGAAGAGCTTGTGAAATCTTTGAATTTGCAGGATCAGGTAATTTTCACCGGCTTTATCGATCATCCACAGCGCTACATTAACTTGTTTGATATTTTCTTATTGTCTTCATTCAGTGAAGGCACCTCCATGACTCTGTTGGAGTCGATGTGCTTATCAAGGCCCTGCGTAGTCACCGATGTAGGTGGTAATTCTGAAATTGTAATCAATGGTCAAACCGGTCGATTAACTCCAACAGATGACAAGTCGAAGTTTGCGAATGCGATTCTTGAACTGCTCGAAAGTCAGCAATTACGTGAAGAATTCGGAGCTCGTGCGAGAGCAAGTTTTGAAAAGAATTTTACCGCCGGCGTGATGATAGATTCCTATCAGTCGATGTATCTGACCTAGCACAAAGCAGATGTCCAGCCGAAAGATCAGTAAAAATGCATTGTCAAACTTGGTTGGCATGTTTGGGCATATTCTAATTGCTTTTATTTTATCTCCGTTTCTGGTTCATACACTGGGTGATACGAAATATGGCATCTGGACTGTTGCCGTTGCCTTTACGGGTTATATGAATCTGATGGATATAGGCCTTGGTTCGGCAGTGAACAAATACGTGGCCAGGTATGCCGGCCTCAAAGATCAGGACAAGATTGATCAGATTATATCGACAGCCCTGGTGCTTTTTCTCGTGATGGGTTTGGTAATCATACTGATCAGTCCGGTAATGGCTAATCTTGTCGTTGGCATATTAAGTCTTGATGAAACACTCAAGGATGTCGTTTATCTGCTGATCATTATTGTTTCCTTTGACGTGGCTATTTTTGTGGTTCGAGGTTTGTTTAAGGGCGTTTTCGGAGGCTATCAGAGTTACACGACCATCAATGTGATTTTGTTGTTATCCGCCATTTACAAGGCTGCTATGTTTTATGTGTTTCTATCATATGGGTACGATCTGATTTCGATGGCTGCAATTTCGATTACGGCCAACGTTTTGTCTCTCCTGGCTTTCTACCTGTTGTTGAGAAAATTCCATCCCGAAGTCACGATTAGCTTGAAATTCAGTAACAAATCAAGTGCCGGCAAAATTTTGAATTTTAGCAAGTTTACGTTTTTAACCATGTTGGCTAATCAGGTTATTTATTACAGCGATGCATTCGTGATTGGATATTTTATGTCCACCGCGGCGATCACCTATTACAGTATTCCTTGGACCCTGGCTGAATACGCAAAGAAAATATCAAGGTCGATCAGTCAAACCTATGCACCAGCGGTCAGCGAAACGGATGCTAGAGACGATATAGAAAAGATACATTTGCTGTATCTGTCTGGTTCCAGGTACATGATGATCACGTCAAATCTGTTGTCGGTCGGCATGATTGTATTAGGTGGTGCCTTTATCGCGATATGGATGGGGCCTAAGTATCGAGAACTCTGTGAGGCAGTTCTGGCGATATTATTTATCAACCTGTATTTCCAGGGCCCCCAGCAGATCAGTTATTCGTTCTTACAGGGCCTAGGCCGGCAAAAAGCCTATTCCTACGTTACTGTCGTTGTTTCAGTATGTAATTTGGCGTTGAGTATCATCTTAGTTCAGAAGTGGGGAATCGTCGGTGTGGCCCTGGCGGCCGCAATTCCTCAAGTCCTGTTTCACGGTTTATATGTCCCCTGGTTAACGTTAAAAACCATCGGAATGCCGTTTCGAGTTTACGTTTACGAAACCCACCTGAAATCGTTTATCCCCACTATGGCATTGGGTGGCTCTTTGTATTATGTCTACAATTTTCATTACCCCACCAGCTATCTGGAGCTTTTGGCATCGGCCTTTTGCTGCACCTTGTTCTACCTGTTTCTGGTTATGGTGTTGATGCTGAATAAATCTGAAAAGCAGGTACTGATTTCATTGGTCAGAAAATAACGCCTGGATTGCCTCACGGGGAAATTCCAGGTGCTCCGAACCTAGCCGACTCGATTGGAGTATTTTCATTGGAAGATAAGGATTGTCGAGTGCGGAAGATTGAGCTGATGATGGATCAGAATTCAAGCGTGAAACGATAGTCGTTGATGACGGCAAAAATTTCTGCGCAAACTTGAGTTTTCAGGCCCAGCAATTGCAGGCGTGGCAGCCCGGTCATTGCGAGGTCTGATGTTCGAGCGGGGTTTAAGATTTGTTCGAGGCATCCTGAGAAGTTGCTGCCTTATCATCAGTACGATCTGTTTCTTTGACGTTGGCGGATTCATAGTCGGTAATTGCTACTGTACTCTTATCCGGAGTCAGGAGACTTCTATTGATGACAATGTTGTAGAAACAGGAAATAAACAATATACACCAGTAAATCATCTGGGTTCGAAACTGGTTGATAAAGGAATTAGCAACACAGATTCCTATAAAGGCGGCGTATAGAGCGGTCGCCAGATAGAATGCCTGCAAATTTATTGATCCGCTGACTTTTTTGATTTTCCTGATTGACAGGATTGTAGAACCGATAAGAGTCAGGAAAACAATGAATCCTAGCCAACCGACCTCGGTTAAAGCCTGGAACCACATGGAGTGAACCGATTTACCGAGCTGACCTTTACCAAACAGGTCTGTAGGCACGTATAACGGACTAAGCCGATTAAATCCAGCAACCCCTAGCCCTAAAGGATGTTCCTCCACCATTTCTATTGCAGCTAACCACATTCGGTATCGATGCGAACCACTGGCGCTTTCATCTTCGATAGTCTGCAAAGTAGCCATTCTTTCTATAAATGTCAGATCTACCAGGGTAGCAATACCGGATAGTCCCAGCACAATCAGAAAGACCGCAAACAATCGCTGTTTCGGCTTCTTGTATTTTGAGAAGATCATGCTGAACATGAATACCATGATGCTTATCGCGGTTCCCAGGAAAGCGCCTCGACTGTTAATCAAGATAATGCCGTTGAGAATAACTGGGCCGCACAAGAGCATCAGGGCTTTAATTTTATAATTGCCCCACCATAGGAAATAGATGATAAGCGGGAATGCTGGGACTAATGCGGCGGCCGTTCCATTTGCTTCTGGTGCATCGATGACCCCAATACCCTCAACTCTGCCGAAGGAATCACGTCCGGTAAAAAATGTTTCGTAGCCGATAAATGTACACCCGAGAATATAAACCAGTAATGACCATTCCAGTTTTGTGAAATTATCCAGGACCTTGTAGGCCAGGGATATAACAATGAACAATTTGACATATTCGATGGCTGCAGTTTTATGCAGGTCAAAGTTTAGCGCCACAAAAAGGGTGAATATGTAAATGAGGATCAATAGGAACATCCACTTAAACTGCGGGTTTTTAAGCAGATGATTCTCAGCCAGGCTCTTCCTGTTGAGGATGTAGGTGGCAAACATTATCAGTACGGTTATCTTTGAATAACCAAACGCCGGGAGAGTACTGGACCACCAGTGATTTGTAGGGTTCAGGAGGTAGATCACCTGATAAAGATAAAAAGCCCAATGGGCACCATAAACCAGGGAACCTATGATTCCACTGAAGTAGATGATAGCGAAGAGAATGGTTATTTTTGCCATATTGGACAGGCTTTTAGATAATGGTAAAGAATATACACAAATATACTTATGTGTGGGTTTATGGTTTGATAACTGATCTGCAACAACAAAACTTATATCCGGTACCAGGGCTACACTAAAGTCTTTTCTGGCAAGATGCCGAATAAGAAGTGACAGGCTACCGTCACCCTATGCAAGTAGTAATGAAGTAGTCGTGCTGAACCGCTTAACCTGTGTTGATTGATGATCTGCCTTTACTGCCCAAGATGGGCTAGGTTGATACCGGGCTGATGCATTGGCATCCGTGCCAGCTTCAGCATCGGTTGGATTCCAGAATGTCAGTAATTCACTAATCAGAGTTTCGGATCAAGTAGTTGCTCCGATACAGACATATCGAGGCGACCAGAATCAAAAAAATGGGTAGCGGCCACTTGAGAGCATAGGATATTTTTTCAAAGTAGTACTTTTTGGTGATGAAATGTTCCACTCCATCCCATAGCTTATATCTACCAATGTAAGATTCCTTTAAGCTTTCTATCTGCTCGGGCTGGTGTGCCTGATCCAGGTAGTAACGATCTACCAGTGAAGGATTCTGGTGAATTTCTTCTATTGAAAAGGGCATGGAAACGCCGAAGTCAGCATCCAGAACAATCTGTTTGCCATCGTTTAACTGAACCGCCGAAACCACATGCCCGTTAAATGACGCGATTTTATTTTCGATGCCTTCCTTGTTTAGCACCTGAGACATGACCATTGAAGCATCTCCGCAGATACCAATTCCACGTTTAAGGCTCCTGCTGTAGTTGGCGAAGTGATATCGCTTGTATTCCGGTATCCCCGAGAATTTGCCCATAAAGTATAAAAAGTAGTTTTCCCAAATTGGAACCAGTTGGTTGAACTTCTCAGGTTCGTACTTGTTCCAGTATATATGAGCAAGGCGCTTTGATATTACGTCGTTTACTCGAAACGAATAGTCCATATCGGACTCGCCATCGTTGCGCTTCAGTAGTTGAATGCTTTCGTTATAAGTGAGTTCGACATCATTCTTGAAACGTACCTCGTGCTCCAGAAAATCAATCTGATTTAGGTTCAGAAACAGACCCGTAAGATTGATTCCCATCAAAACAATCCCGCTCAGCAAAACCGCCGAGTAGAACCAGCGACTCAACGACGAACCCGCTGAAAGAGGTTTTAATCTCAGTACCTTCTCCATTTACTCTGTCACTCTGAATATGTATATCAAGACTTATATAAGGATATTAAGTCCCGTAACGATACCAGAACATTGACAGTCGAGTATTGAATTAGTTCCGGATTTGCAGAAATTGGCTACTACTCAGGTCCTCTGCAGATAAACCGGCCTAATCCGCAGAGGTGGAGGTTGGCGGATTTGGTTTCACGGGATACTCGTCAAGTACCAGGATATTATCGAAAGCCACCCATCGTTCTTTTGCCGGCGAAAAACCACCCTCAGAAGCCCAGCTGTATTTTCCATTTCCGCCAAAGGAAACGTTATTCCACTTTGCGTTCATATTTCCTTGGTTTCCTATCCATGGGACTTTTTTCATATCGACAAGGAGTCGGCCATCGAGCCAGAACTTAAACACGCCGTCGAGGGCTCCTTGCGATGAGTTCTGCTTCAGATAAAACTCTACTTTGTGCCAGACATCGCCATATACATTGGCATGCCAGAAAGGGTTGCTCGAGGAGTAAGGAAGAAATCCGCCGTTTACCAGATCCGGTATCTGTGGGTCCAGCCCCCCCACGTGACTGGTAAAGTTGGTTGACATATCGCCATTGTTAATTCCGGCGGGTGGGTCTCCCATATCTTCGAGGTCCGGGGCTACGCAATAATAATTCGACGATTGGGCATCACAGCGAAACGCATGTTTGTGTCTTACTCCAAAATTATTCGAGGCCCAGTCAAAGAAATATATAGGCGCATAGGAGCCACCGCCAAAAAATTTCGAGCGTGAGCCCGAGCCATCGTAACTCAGGATTCGAAGCAGCTTTATTGAACCATCGGCATCGCTGGCTGCAAATCCCGGTTGAAATTTCAAATCGAATTTGACGTAAACTTCGTCAGATGGAGGTATATCCTTGGACAGAAAACCGTCTGAGCTATATTGGTTACTGGACTCATAGGAGGCGATGAAGGCTTTTCCCACACCACCAAAAACCTGATCTGGATTGTCACCGGAAATCTTCATTGATGGCTCGGCTCCGGGTACAGCTGCGGACTTACCCCCATTGGGATGCCAGCTTTCACCGGTATAACCAAAGTCCCAGCCTCCGCTGCTAGGCAGCGGGCCTACCGTCGAGTCATCCTCCGTGGTCCAGTTCGGGGAAGAATCGAAGTTTTCTTCAAAAAGCACGTCCGCAGAAAGATTTAGCGGCAAGAGCAAAATCAAAACTTTCGGTATTATCCATTTCAAATTAATAGTCATAATTCAGCCTAAATACAGAATTTATAAAAAACTTCCTACCCAGTGGATTCAATCTTGCCAGCTCCGTTAGTATTACATTGAAACTTTCTGAGTTGAACGCACTTATATAGGATCGTAGCCTTAGAGTATAACTGTAGAATTTGACTTTCTGCGGATAAATGTGACCCAGTTATCAATTAGTGAACTAATTTGAAAAATGACTTTGCTCGGTAATGAATTGCCGGCTGTTTACCGCGAAATGGCTTGAAAATGGGGTTATGATGCCGCTACTGAGGCTTTTGGGGCCCGTAAAGTTGGTAAATTGAACAAGCGTCCGAAGTTTTTGGCTAGGGCGTAAAGGTACAGTGGAAAATTTTCGTTAGCAGTTGAGTCCTGTGGGCAAAAAATATAGAGATCTATGTCAGTAAGGGTGGTTTGGTAGTAAATACGTCCGCTATGTGAATTTTGGGTTACGCGAAGGGTGAACAAGCCGTCTATAGTAAGGTGGAACAGAGCTTGCAGCTTGATCGAATAAGTATAAGAAACCAGTTACAGCAGAAATATATGAATACGCAAAAACACGGCAGCCCAGTGTCAGAACCCCAGGTATCTATCGTTATTCCTCTCTACAATGAAGAAGAGTACATATCGGATTGTCTGACTTCATTAGTCAATCAAGATTTTCCGGCGAACAAATTTGAAATTATCGTTGTTGACAATGGCTCAAGCGATAAGTCACTTGACATCTCGATCCGATTCGATGTCGCAGTATATTCCTTGCCAGATGTAAAGGTCGGTGCAGTCCGGAATTATGGTGCGTCGGTATCGAGAGGCGAGATTCTGGTGTTTATAGATGCAGATTGTACGGCGGATGAGAATTGGCTTTCCAGAGGGGTATCTGTGCTCGCAGACTATGATGCTGTCGGTGGTCTGGTCAAGCTGCGGGACAATCCTTCCTGGGTAGAGAAATACTGGATTCTGAATGACTCCAATACTTTTATTTATCAGCACACTTTCTCAGGGGCCTGCATTTTCATCAACAAGCAAATTTTTGAGTCCGTGAACGGGTTCAGTTCGGAGTTGAATGCGGGGGAAGACAGTAAATTGACCTACGATCTTATTGACAGGCGATACCGGATCTCCATCAATCCTGAATTAAATGTCACTCATCTGGGTTATCCTCAAACTGTCAGTAATTTTATAAACCGACAAAGATGGCACTCTGCTGACTACGCATTTCAACTGCACCGGGTTTTCAGGGACAAAACCCTGTTTTTGACAGTAACCTATCTGATCATGTTCGTCGTAATGGGTGCGGGTATCGCGACAAATAATTTGCAAGCGACCAGCGTCAGCGTTTTGTTCCTGCTGATAATCCCAATGATATTCAGTCTTAAGCGAATAGTGCGATATGGCGGGTTAAGAAACGACCTCAATGTATTCGCTATCTATGCGATCGACAGCTTGTATGTAATTGGAAGGGTAATGGGACTTCTTGAGGGCATTGGCAGGGTCTTGCTGGGAAAGCGCGCAATTAAAATAGATCAATAGGTTTCCAGTAGCGGTAAAAAAATGCGACCCGGGAACCATCCGCAATCGAAATATGGCTACACTTGTTAAATCTGGTTCGATCATACGACTGGTAGCAAATTCAATGAAGTCTGGGATAAGCGCAATAAGTTTTCGGCGATGAGCCGTCAGTCGAAATACCAGGGGATTTATGCTATATCAACAACCACAGATAGATTAAGACCTCTATTCAACCGCGATGCAGGAAAACTCAACGGTGCTGACCATCCTAGTCTGAATTATTGCCTTGAAAAGGTATCAAAGGAAAACAATTAAGTGTTGCATGAATCAATTTACAAGTTGGGCATTCGTTTTCGAAACAGTAAGATCAACAAGAATCTCGAATTTCTGAAAAAATCCCAATTCTGGTCGATTGAACAATTGCAGGCGTATCAGCTCGATAGACTCAAAGAAATATTGGCAATAGCCTATGCTGGTTCTCCATACTACACGGAACTCTTTGATCGTGTCGGTTTTAAGCCGACTGATATAAAGTCGCTAAGCGACATCACATCGATACCGACCACCGGTAAAGCCGCGTTGCTCGATAACTGTCCAAAAATTCAACAGGAAATCGATGATGAGAAGTCATATTTTACAGAAACGTCCGGCAGCACCGGCAAACCATTGGTCTTTTACCGAAATCAGGATTGGGACGGTTGGCACAATGCTTCCGTAATTCGTGGCTATAGCTGGTTCGACATAGCACCCTGGGACCGAAACGGATATCTGTGGGGGTATAACCTTTCACCACTTGAAGCATTCAAAACCAAACTACTGGATGGGTTGCAGAATCGATTTCGCCTCTTTTCTTACAGTGATGAAGAAATCGTCAGATTCAGCCACAAGTTGAAGAAGGCAAAGTATCTGCATGGTTATTCATCAATGATTTACGAGATAGCGAAATACGTTGATCGGCATCCTGACCTGAAACGTCAGATAGACCTCAAGTTAATTAAGGGCACGTCCGAAAAAATCTTCGATTCCTATCGAGAAAAAGTATTCAGTGCTTTTGGCGAAAAGGTGACGAGTGAATACGGTGCCGCAGAAGCCGGCATAATTGCTTTTGAGTGCCCGCAGGGAAACATGCACATCAATATGGAGACAGTGGTGGTTGAGGCGGTCGAGAAAAACATTGTCATAACAAACCTGGTGTCTAACTCGTTTCCAATAATTCGTTACGAATTGGGAGACTACATAGAATTGGATTTGGACACGCGATGCAGTTGTGGGCGAGAGGCCTATATCATCAAGGAAGTCACTGGCCGGGTCGGCAAAAGAATATTTGGACTGACTCAGAGTTATCCAAGTTTTACGCTCTACTACATTTTCAAGAATATCGCGATCAAACATGGCATCAAGCTTAACTTTCAGGCAGTCCAAAAGGTAAAAGGGGAACTGGAATTCAGAATCGAAAAGAAACTATCCGATGAACAGAAGCAATTTATCACCGGTGAAATAAAAAATTATTTCGGTGAGGATATTTCTTATCGAATCAAGGACGAGGAAACCCTCATATCCAGGAATGGAAAATTCAAGGATTTTGTCTCCGATCTGGACTGACTCCATATAGAGCACCGGTTGATTGCTGGTAGCCTGACGAGTAACATACAACCAGCCACTTTCGTGCGAGCGGTTTTTGAGGAGTTTTTTTGCACTGTTAACTGATTTCTGTACTGCGTTTATTGACAATTTTCTCGATAAGCCAGGTGTTTGATAAATCTGGGATACAGGTTCGTTAGCGGTTTTCACTGTTCAGGCACAATAAT
>Ga0255051_10000982_pt1 | contig 10411 bp, 4 predicted proteins | sample JV7_2_9_MG_FD_181719 | JGI IMG/M metagenome (GOLD analysis project Ga0255051, IMG submission 181719) | Seawater microbial communities from Jervis Inlet, British Columbia, Canada - JV7_2_9 | ecosystem: Environmental > Aquatic > Marine > Inlet | place: Canada: British Columbia | collected 2016-10-06
GTAGCCGTCGAGGAACTCGCGGCTGCTGTTGCTTGCGTTGTAATTCGGGTTTTGCGACCAGCGCAGCCGGTGCATGACGCGCGCAAAGCGTTCGCCCAGCTCGGCCAGTTCGGTTGCCGCGACTAGCGCCAGCGCCCTGTCGAGATGGGCGAGCACCGCGTAGTCGTCACGGAAGCGCGATTCGGCCTCCTGCCGCGGGCCGGCGATGGTCGGCGGTACCCCCATACGGCGCCCGTCGATGACGTCCCGGCGCGCCGCGATCGCGGCCCAGGTCAGGTCATTGAGTGCTTCGAGTTCGGTGGTGTCGCTATGCATTGGTTGGTTCAGCCGTCTAAGCTCGATTCTATCCTGAATCAGCGGGGATTGCCGCCGTCTCCTGGCGATAGATGAAGATCGGGCTCGACCAGGCGTTGAAGCCGTCTTCGGTCGTAACGCGCACCCAGATCGGGTTATCGCCTGTCGCCTTCAGATCGACTTCGACCGCAGCTCGAAGTTCGCGGCAGTCATTGTTCTGCGGCAACCTGAAAATGCGAATTTTACGATCCAGGCCGCCGCCGTCGAGAACCACTTCGTCGAGGCCGATATCGTCGATGGCGAAACTGCCCGTGACGTGATTACTGTCGATGGCTAACTGGCCATCTTCAGCGGTCGCAAGCCAGGCATCGAAACCTCCGAAGTTACCGGTCGTGATGGTATTCCAGGTCACCCGATCGTCGCCTTGCAGCAAGGTTGGCCGTTCGTGGTTCCATTGGTTGATCGGCGCGATGCGCTCAACCCTGCAAGCTTCGAAGCGGGCGCTGCCGGTCCACGTGGTCTTGCGACCACGGCCGCGATATTCCGCGCCCTGCCAGATGACGCGTATGCGTGCGCCGAGATCGGTTTCGTCAAAGCCGCGAAAAATCTCAATCCGTTCGCTGCCATTCAGTATCTCGATTCTCTCGATCGGCGCCTGGGCGATACACTCGACGCTGATGTGCACGCTTTCATCGTAGCACTGCACGATATCACCCATGATCGCCTGCTGTACTGGTTCGGCCTCGACCTCGAAATACCTTGGGTCACGCGCGTAGAGACTGGCCTCGGTCGAAAAGCTGGCGTGTACCTCGAGGTGCAGGCGGTTGCCGGTGGTGCCGTAGTGATGGCGGCGGCGCAGGCATTCGAACAGGCTGTCGCGGGTCAGCTCCCGGGTCAGGAAGCAGGTCAGGCCACCGTAGGCGCCAAAGCTCGCGGCGCCGGGGTAACTCGCGCCTGGACGTCCCTTGTGGCCGTCGCTGTTGCAGACCACGCCGCTGCGATGACCGAGTTCGAAACCGTCGGTCAACAGCCATTCGAAGCTGCCCCAGGCGGAGTGAATTTCCATCGCGGTCTCGAGGCGCGGGTCGTGCGCCTGGCGAATGTCGGCATAGCGGCCGCCAACGTGCGCATAGACCACGCAGTCCTCATCCTGTAAATCGCTGAACAGCTGCGCGGCAGTGTTGGCGTCGGTATGCAGATCGCTGCGATCCGGCAGCAACGCGTGCGAGGAGCGGCGTATCTGCCGGCCCTCGTCGCGGAAGTACACGTTACGGTCGCCGCCAACCGCGGTATTGCCAGACCATTCGTAGCCGGGCAGGGTGAGGAAGCGGTGGTCCTCGTGGAACTCGGCCGAGAGCTCGTTGACCTGTTGCCAGAAGGCATTGTTGATCTGAAAGTCGTTGGCCTGGTGTCCGGTCGCATCGAGAAAGGCGAGGTTGCGCGCAAACTCGAAATACTCGCGCGCGGTATTGATGCCAACCGATTCGCCGCTTTGTCCGTGCATATCTCCCCAGAAAGCGGAATATTCGCCCGCGCGTATCGCCAGCGGGTTGGATTCGGCGAGTAGTTCTCCCGCTTCGTCACGCAGGCCGATGCGCAGCGTACCCGACTCGCTGACGCGCAAATCGTCGATGACTCGCGCACGTTCGTCCGGGCCGTAATCGATTTCACCGGGTAAACCCTCGACTACCAGGTTACTCTCGAGGCGAATCCTGGCGCGCGCCTGGCCGGTAGGATTACCCCACAGGTCCTCGGCCTTGATGCCGAGGCGGAAGCTTTCGCCCGGTTGACGCAGGCTCGGCAGTACCGCTTTCCAGCTGGCCGCGGCGCCCGCTACGATGGCGATCGCCGGCATGTCGGGTACCGGGATGTAATGTCCGGTGGCACAGACGTCGGCGAGCAGTTTGAAGACAAAACCGCTCTCGCAAAAGGTCTGCAGCCTGAGGCCTGGCGAACCGCCGCTGCGGTCGCCGAATACGACGCGGATGCTGTCGCCCTCGTAGAGGCCATCGCCCTTGACGACAATGGTCAGCGAACGGTACCAGGGGCGCTGTTCGCCGCCATTTTCGTAAACCAGCTGCAGGCGCGAGCCGTTGCTGGCCTGCGCGCTAACGTAATTGAAGTCGGTTGGGTCCTCGGTCTGCAGCCAGCCCCAGTCGTTGGAGTAGCGATGCACGATCTTGATCGAGCCGGTGTCGTCGAGGCCGAAGCGCCCGGCGCGGTAGGTCAGTGTGAAAGTCTGCAGGCTGCGCGCCTCGAAGGCGCCCTCGGGCGACAGGGTGACGCTGCCGTACAGGACCGGGTCGGCGCCGGGCTGCGCCTGCGGCCAGACATCGCCAATCAGCTTGTCGTCAACTATGGTCATGCGCACACCGAAATCAGAAAGAGGAACGGGTAATTTAGCAAATTTCGATACACGCAAGCCAGGCCCTGGTGGCCAGGGCGTTATCAACCGATGCTGCTGTCGTCGGCGAGGGCATCGATCTTGACCTGTTTGAAGCGCTTTGCACCGAGGCGTGGGTGCAGCTTGCCCGCGATCAGCACGCATCCGAGGAAACTGGCCGCGGTAACCCCGAAGACCGCTTTCAGCGGGCCAAACAGAAGCACCAGGCTCGCGGTGCCGGGCGTAATGACACTGGAGACGTCGCGATAGGTCGAGTAAACGGCCGACATTTCGGTGCGCTGGGACGGGCGTACCGCCATCAGGAAAGGCAGGCCGGCGCAGACGTCGAGCAGTATCAGAAACATCGACGCCAGCACCAGCAGCAGGATGCTGAGCCCGGAACCGGTCGGATTGATAAAGGCCAGAAAAAACAGGCAACCGCTGCCGAAGAAGCCGGTGATGATGGCCAGTCGAACCCGCCCGCGCATGGCCTTGATGATCAAAGGCGTCAGGAACAGGAATGCATTCGACAGCGACAGCAGGGCGCCACCGAGCTGTTCGCTGTGGCCGTTTTCGACCGCGTAGATCGGCAGGTAAAGAATATAGATCCACCAGCCGCAGGATTTCATGACGGCGAAGATCCAGCCGGCGATCAGGCGCGGTTGACGCATAAAGCGAAACAGGTAGGCGAAAGGGTTGGCCTGTACGCTGCTTCCGCGCTGGATGGCCTTGCCATCACCAAGGCGGTAAACCCAGAATACGAGCAGTAGCAGGCTGGAGGCGATTGCCGAGAGAATAAAAGGCGCCGGCTTCCACAGCGTCATCAGCCAGATGCCGAGGAACGGTCCGATGGTCCATGCCGCGCCGCTGTAAAAAAGCTGCAGGGCCTGGCATTCGCCAAGCCGGACGCGCTCCACATAATCCATGATGTAGGCGTTCAGACAGACAAAAACGACCACGTTGGCAAAGGTGAACATGCCCAGCCCGACAGCGAACAGCCACGAATCCGCCATGGCGCAGATGAGGGCGGAACCGATGTAAGTGGCGATCGCGAGCGAATACATCCAGCGCCGTGGTATGCGCCGGCTGATCCAGGGAATGACGAGAGTCACCAGCAGCGATAACAGGCCGATGGCGAAATAGACTTGTGACACCTGCTGGGCGTCGGCAAAGATGCGGTACATGGCGACCGGGAAGACCGAGATGAGGATGCCGCGCGCGATGCTTTCGATGCCGGACAGTACCGCGAACACTCTGACCCCGGGCGCTTTACCGGGGTGCTGACTCAGAAGGTTGCGATTTAAAAATATGCTGCTGACCTGGGCGACGACAGCATCGATTATAGGTGGCGCTCGTGGCCCTGAACGGGCTTTGTCGACGAATAATTTCGATCGCGGTCAGTCGATTTATCGATTACCCCGGGTCGGCGTGGCGAGCGCGCCTGGGAACTTATTTCAGCAGACCGCCGTGCAACTGCGCCAGCGCCGCTTCGAATTCAGCTGGCACGAAACTCTCGTCGTTGGCGACCGATTCATACAGGCTTTGCATCAACTGGTTCACCAGGCCGGCGGTGGCGGCATCGAAAGGCTCGATGTCGTTCCAGGCCGCGATCAGCGCAGCGATGCCCATGACGCACTGTTCGGCGGTGATGTAGTCGCGGTACTCGCCGTCGATGCCGCTGGACAACAGCGCGTTGGTCAGGGCCACGGTCTGCGCGGCTGAAAACTGGTGGTCGTCGATAACGCTGATCGCCGTTTTGACGATGGCGCGCATTTCACCGGCGCGTTTCTTGGTCATCCAGGGGCTCGAATTGGAGGCGGTATGCAACTCACGCAGGGTATTCGCCAGCTTGTTGCCGAGCGCCGGCTCGACCTCGCGCAGTACCAGGCGCAGCATCAGCAAGCTGGAGTCGTTGAGCGGCACCGCACCCGGCCCAAGCCCGCTGCTCTCCTTTTTCTGCCAGGATTGCTGCGACATCGGGTGATGGCAACTGTGGCAATCGAACAGGCTCAATTCGGGGAACAGCCCGGCCGCTTGCAGATGCTTGTCTTCGAGCAGGTTCAACATTGACTGCGCCGCGACCGCCTGTCCCAGCGCCCACATCTTGTCGTGGCTGTAGACGGGTTTGCGCGCCGAGTAGTCGTCGTCGAAGATGACGTGAGGATTTAACAGTTCAGTAAAGGTGTCGAGTTCGAAGCTGATGCGCGGATGCCCGGCGCCCATGATTTCATGCGTGACGAACTGGTCGCTGGCGCCGTAGTGACAGGACAGGCACAGGCGCGTGCGCTCGATGATGTCATCGGTGGGGTAGAGGCCGTTGGTGATGTTTTTGGCGCGCGTCGCGTCCTTGTCGGTATGCGAGGCGATATACTTTTCCGCACCGCCGTGGCAGGTTTCGCAACCGATTCCGTCCGTCATCGAAAACTTCTCTCCCTGGTACTTCTCCGGGATATTGCTCGCGTGACAGCCGAGGCAGGTGGGTTCCAGGTGCGGCGCCTGCAGGCCGAGCTTGCGCGTGATCGCCAGGTAATCTTCGCGAAACAGGTCGCGGTAAGTAAGCGCGTGCGGGTCTTTGCGTGTCCACACCGTGTACTCGGTATGCGCGATGTTGGAGTCGATGTGCGCGATCACGGCGCCGTGGCAGACGCTGTTGGCGCAGGAGGCGACGCCGAGATGCAGCTGTCCGTCGTTGACCGGTAATGGGCTTGCGCCGCGCGCGCCGCCGGCAAACAGCAGGCCGAGGACGACCAGGGTGAATGCGCGCCGGATATTAACTACGAGACTGGTTGTGTTCATCGTCTGCCCCCTATTGTGCCACCTTGTCATCGACGTACCAGGGCCTGCCCGCCGAATTCAGGTATAGCTTCTGCATTTCTTCGAGGTTGAACGGACGTGAACCGAGACGGCCGAAGACGGCGATCTGGTTACCGGTTTCGTCGACCGCGCGGTCTCGATCAAGACCCTTGGATAACGCCAGCGCGGGCGAATCGGTGGGCGAACTTGCGATCAACTGCGGGCGCGGGCTCGGGCTGAAGCCGTAAAACTTCGGCTGCGAATCGGGCGCCGTCAACTGTAAAACCTTGAGACCGTTGGCGCCGTCGGCGACATAGGCGAACAGGCTCGCGTTGGTGGTGGCGACGATGACGTCGCGCGCGTCGTTGAGCTGGCCGCGGGCGGTATACAGTTCGACCAGCCACGGCTGCTCGGCGCGTTCCACGTCGATGATGGCGAGCCCCTGTTTACCCGCCGCGACATAAGCATAGGTGCGCGCCACGTATACCCGTTGCGCGTCGTCGAGCGGCACCAGGCTGTTGTCGACCACGACCGGCATGTCGGGGTGGGTGACATCGATCACGCGCATGCCCTCGACGTCGGTGACGAACAGGTAGCGAAACTGCAGTGCGCTGGCGCGCGCGTCGCGAAGCGGTATCACCGACGCCACGCGCGGTTTGAGCGGATCGTCGAGATTGACCACGACGATGCCGACATCGGCGGCGATATAGGCGTAATAGCCGCCGAGGGTGATATGACGCGCGCCCTCGAGTACGTTTTCCGGGTTCCAGGTAAGCGCGCGCTCGAGGAAGTTGTTGCGCGGTTCGCCATCGGCGAGCGTATTCACGTCGGTCAGAATCAGGCCTTCCTCGGCATCGGTGATGACAGCGTAGTTATAAAGCGGGTGAAACGGCTGCTCCTGGTTGTCGATGCGCATCAGATCGCCCTGGTTACGCGCCGGGTTAATCGGCTGGTTGGTGGGCAGCGCGACGCAGGTCGCGGCGTCCGAATCGATATGCGTATCGTGCCCCAGCGGGCTGAACGGCGCGCTGATGATGCGCTGCGAAATGCCCTTGTTGGCGATGCCGGCAACGTCGTAGACCTGCATGCCCTCGTCGCCCTGCGCCACGTACAGGTATTCGCCGCGCAGCTGCAGGCAGCGCGCATCCTCGGAATCGTGACTGTGCACTTCCTCGAGCACGCGTTCGTTGTTGAGGTGCTGGCGATAAAAGTCAGGGTATGCGTACTGCTGCAGGTAACTGCCGATGATCGCCTGCGGCTCGTCCCATTCGGTGACGCGCACTGCTTCGATGCTCGACTCGGTACCGACCCAGGCGTTGAGGCCGACGAAGTTGACGAAATTGGTGCCCAGCAGCAACAGCTGCGACATGATGGCGTTGTTATCGTTTTCGCTGGACAGGTGACAGTCGGTGCAGGTCTTGGTCTCGGTCTTGCGCGCGGTGTGCGGGAAGTGCGGCGCGAACGCCTGCGAACTGAAGCCGCTCGCCGCTACCGGTGGTTGCTGTGCGTAGATGCGCTCCCGGCTCGAGTTGGTCGAGGACAGCACCAGCGCCGACGACGAGCGTACCGGGGCGATGCGTTCGCCCTTGATCTTGCCGCGCTTACCGAGCTGGAACATCTGGTCGCGCACCACCTGCGGATTATAGGTGGCGAAGTTACGTGTCACGCCGCCTTCGAAATGCTGGCGTTCGGTCTTGTTGTTGGCCTCGATCGGCAGGTGGCAACCGCCGCAACTGGTGGTCCAGGACGTGTGGCAGGAGTAGCAGTGCATTTCGCTGTCGTCGTGCGCGCGTTCACTCACGGGGATGCCGATGCCCCAGTCGAGGTTGTCGGTATTTTTGCTCATGAGCTTGGCGCGCGCCGATTTGGGGTTGTAATCGGAGTGTCCCGGGTTCACCGAATCCTTGACCAGGCTGACTTCCCATTCCATGCCGGGATTGAGTATCGAGCGTTGTATCAGCTTGTCCCGTTGCCATTCGAAGCGTTTCTTGCCGTCCGGGTTGCGAATCAGGCTGAGATCGGTGCCGTTCGGCGGCGCCGCCGGACCCGTGGTCAGCAGGTTCGGATAGAGGTCGGGCGTGCCGTGGCAATCCTTGCACATGATTTCAACCGCGGCGGCGACTTCGCCGTGAATGTTGCCGGTGCCGTGGTTGTCCTGGGCGAAATGGCAATCGACGCAATGCATACCCTTGTCGAGGTGGATCGATGACATGTGCACGGCCTTTTTGAATTTTTCAGGGTCGTCGTCGGAGACGATATCGCCGGAGTCGTCGAGCAGGTTACCCTTGCGATCGCGCTTGAAGATGGCGCGGAAATTCCAGCCATGGCCGTGGTAGTCGGCGAACTGGGTGTCGTTCAGCTGTGGGTTCATCTCGCTGACCTGGCGCAGAAAATCCTGCTCGATCCACTTGCCGCGCGGCGCCGCGCCCTCGGGGTTCTTGCCATAGGCGTCTTTGAGTTCATCTGCGCTCGGGTATTTTTGCTGATCCGGCCACATGAAAGGCGCGTCGGACTCGTAGTCCCACATGGTATAGCCGAGGTAGGTGTTGACGAACATGTTGGGCTGGTGCATGTGACAGCTCATGCACTGGCTGGTCGGGATCGCGCGCGTAAAGCTGTGCGTAATCGGATGGCCTTCCTCGGCCAGCGAGATGGTCGGGTCGATGGTGCGGGTTTTGCCGCTGTGCCCGTCGCTGGCGTAGGGGCCGGAATGACGCGGGTCGCGATCGTTGGCGTAAACCGTATGGCAGCCGGCGCAACCCGAGTGGCGGTAGTCGCCCGGGTTGTTATTGGTGCCGATGAACCACATGTGCGGGTCGTTGAGGCGCGTCTTGGTGATATTGATGACCGGCACCGCGATACGTCCGCCGGTCGCCGGCCCGCGGTTGGATTGCTTGAAATCGGGTCGCCCGTCTTCTTCGAGGCGTTGAATCTGGCCGAGCTGGTTCGGAATCCCTGTTTCCGGAAACAGGTTGCCGATGTTGCGCCCGCCGCGCTCGAACACGCGGAATACGTCGCCGGGCGGGATGACTTCCCAGGCGGGTAGCGGGTAGAGCACCGGCAGCACGCCGCGTGCCTTCATCGCGTCGTCGGGAACCGATGGGTTCTTGATCGCGGCCGTGGTGCCGTCGCCGGTGTAAGATTCACCGAGCAGGTAGTTCTTGTAGGGCAGGATACCGTTGTTATAGGCCGCCCCGCCCCACAGCATCGCCGAGGTGCTCATCAGGCTGCGTTCCGCCGCGCCGATCAGGTCGAGGTGACAGGCGCCGCAGGCCTGGCGCGCGACGCGGTAGTCGGAGGGGTTGACGAAGCGAACATACTCCGGACTTTCACGGTTGAGCAGGGTGTAGGATTCCACTGGGTTGGCGCTCGACGGATAGTGCCAGTCATCGGGGTAGAGCGGCAGCACGTGCGCCTGGTCGCGCGCCGTGGCGTAGTTCTGGTCGCCCGGGCTCGCGCCGTCGGGACGCCTGACCTCGTGATTACCGCCGTGGCAATCCACGCAGGCGAGGTTGACCGCACGGCTTGCATGCATGCTCGGCTGATCGGTTTCGATGTGGCAGCTCATGCAACCGTTGTTTTTCGCTGTCACCGCGGACGGCAGCTGCGCGGCCGGAGCGTTGGCATAGACCGGGTACTCGCGCTCCACGGCGTGTGCCGACTCGGAGGCGCTAGCGGCCACGGGCAGCGCCAGGCAACCGAGTAGCAAGCTGGATATGAAGAGTCTGAATACAGCGGTCATGAATAATTCCTGTTAGCCTGCAAATTGCACCAGTATCCCGGAATCTGACGCAGGACAGATGCGGCTGAACGCCGGGCTGGAGCGAAATCCATAGCTTAAGCTACGGATTGAGTGAAGCCCAAGTTCAGGCGTATCTGGACAAGTCAGAGCCGGGATAGGTCTCGGGCCAGTGACAAATTGTATTTTTATTTTTGCCTGTGAAATCATTAATTTACCCTTATCGTTCAATATAGATATACCAAGGCGCGAGACCGACTGGTGCAATATGCAGGCTAGTAAGCCAGCACCAGGTTGGCCAGTATCGAGTACTGTGTATCATCGCCAAACATCTGTTCGTAACCCTCGCCCGGCAACAGCGCCGCCGCCGAAAATCTGAAGATCACGTTCTGCGTCATAAACGGGCGATAAATCGACGCCACCGAGATGTCCCAGCCGATTTCCTCGTCGATGCCGCCCTGGTTGCGTGAAGCCTCGAGAACTTCAGTGGTATCGAAGCGGAGGTGGTTGAGATTAAAGCTGACGCGCCATTCGGGCAGCAGATCGAAGTCCATGCCGAAACCGAGCAACTGGATGCCCGGGTTGGTGAAATTGGATTGCCCCTGGTCCTTGGACGATCTCATCGAATTCAACACACCGTTGCGCCCCGACAGGGAAACACCGCCGCCGCCGATGTTGCCGACGGGTTGACGGATCCAGTAACTGGTGTCGGCGCCGGCGAACAGCGGGTTTTCGAAGACGGCATCGAAGCCGGTCGATACATCGTCGTAGGGATCGTCGTCGCCGCTGCCGTAAAGCACTGAAAAGCGTGCGCGTATCCAGTCGTAGTCGCGCGAATACTCGAAGGCCGCAAAAAAGGCGCCGATGTCCGATTCGGCATCGGTAAACACGGCGCTGTCCTCGGTGCCGATCGCGAAATAGGTCGACATGCTGAGGTTGTGCCGGCCGAAGTGGCCGTCGCCGCTGTAGCCGAAGTATGTCACGTCGTAACTGCGCAGCTTCTCGAAACCGATCGATGCCGGCCGCACCAGGAAACCGTTGGTGTCGTAGTGCAGCTCCTCATCCTCGTCGTTGCGATTGTGCAGCAGCACCACCTGGGAATTGAAGCCCAGCACCGGGTAATCCTGGCGGTAGAGGTTGGCGACGAAGACATCGTCGTCGCGCAAGCCTTCAGAGAGGTCGTTGAGGCCGCTGTTGGTGTC
>Ga0255051_10000983_pt1 | contig 10406 bp, 10 predicted proteins | sample JV7_2_9_MG_FD_181719 | JGI IMG/M metagenome (GOLD analysis project Ga0255051, IMG submission 181719) | Seawater microbial communities from Jervis Inlet, British Columbia, Canada - JV7_2_9 | ecosystem: Environmental > Aquatic > Marine > Inlet | place: Canada: British Columbia | collected 2016-10-06
ACCATCGACGGTCTGAAAAGCCTGGTAAGGCACGATATTGGGGTGGGCATTGCCGAGGCGGCGTGGACTAATACCGGTCGCCAGGTAGTTCATCGCCTGGTTGGCGAGCGTCGCCACCTGCACATCGAGCAGGGCCATGTCAATGTATTGCCCCTGCCCTGTTTCGCGCTGGTGAATCAACGCCGCCTGGATCGCATTGGCGGCGTATAACCCGGTGAGCACGTCGGCAAGCGCAACCCCTATTTTCATCGGTTGCCCGTCGGCCTCACCGGTTACGCTCATCATGCCGCCCATGGCCTGGATCATGAAATCATAGCCCGCGCGCGTAGCATAGGGACCGGTCTGGCCGAAACCCGTGATCGAACAGTAAACCAGCTTCGAATTAACCGTTTTAAGGCTGTCGTAATCGAGACCATAACGCGCCAGGCCGCCGACCTTGAAATTTTCGATGAGCACATCGCTATGCTTCACCAGGTCCCTTATCAGGGCCTGTCCCCGGGGCTTCCCCATATCGATACACAGCGACTGCTTGCCACGATTGGCGCCGTGAAAATAAGCCGACTCGGTCGTTGCCGCGGCAGACTCGTCCGGCATGTAGGGCGGACCCCAGCCACGGGTATCGTCACCGCTGCCCGGGCGCTCGATCTTGATCACCTCGGCGCCGAGATCGGCCAGCATCTGGCTGGCCCAGGGTCCCGCCAGGATACGGCTCAGATCGAGAACTCGAAAACCCAGAAGCGGACCCGCCATTTAACTGAAGGCCTGGATTCCGGTCTGCGCCCGGCCCAGGATCAGGGCGTGAATATCATGCGTGCCCTCGTAGGTGTTGACCGCTTCGAGGTTCATCACATGTCGAATCACGTGATACTCGTCGGAGACACCGTTACCGCCGTGCATGTCGCGCGCGACGCGCGCGATGTCCAGCGATTTGCCGCAATTGTTACGCTTCATCAACGATACCAGTTCAACCGGGCAGTTATCGGCATCCATGAGGCGTCCCATTTGCAGGCAACCCTGCAGGCCGATCGCAATCTCGGTTTGCATGTCGGCAAGTTTCTTTTGCACCAGTTGCGTCGCGGCGAGGGGGCGACCGAACTGGATTCTGTCCAGCGTGTACTGGCGTGCGGCGTGCCAGCAAAATTCGGCGGCGCCCATCGAACCCCAGGCAATGCCGAAGCGCGCGCGGTTGAGGCAACCAAACGGACCCTTCAGACCCTCGACGTCTCCCAGCAGATTCTCTTCGGGAACGAAAACATCCTGCATCACGATTTCACCGGTAGTTGAAGCGCGCAGCGAAAACTTGCCCTCGATCTTCGGCGTGGAAAAGCCATCCATGTCGCGTTCGAGAATGAAGCCGCGAATGACGCCGTCGAGCTTGGCCCAGACGACCGCCACATCGGCGATCGGTGAATTGGTAATCCACATCTTCGAACCCTTGAGCCGGTAGCCGCCATCGACCGCGCTCGCCGTCGTTTTCATGCTGGCGGGATCGGAACCCGCATCGGGTTCGGTTAAACCAAAACAGCCGACCAGCTCACCGCTGGCGAGTCGCGGCAGGTATTTCTGGCGTTGCGCCTCGCTGCCATAGGCGTAAATCGGGTGCATCACCAGCGAGGATTGCACACTCATGGCCGAACGATAGCCACTGTCGACGCGCTCGACTTCACGCGCAACCAGCCCGTAGGATACGTAGTTGGCGCCGGCGCAACCGTACTCTTCGGGAATCGTCGCGCCCAGTAAACCCAACTCGCCGAATTCGTTCATGATTTCGCGATCGAAGACTTCATCGCGATTGGCCGCCTTGACCCGCGTCATCAACCGGTCCTGGCAATACTCGCGCGTTGCATCGCGAATCATGCGCTCTTCATCAGTTAACTGCTGATCGAGAAACATCGGATCCTGCCAGTCAAAGGAAACTCGTTTAGATTTTGTCATCAGTTTTCGTCCGTTAGATGTGGTCGACCAAAGGTCAACGCATTTTATCTGGCCTCACGCATAATTCCAGACAAAAAACCGCCATGCGTGAGCGTCGACAGGAAGGCCACCTTTCACCAGCGATTGTCGACAAACTGCAAGGCCAGCGTGCCGTAGTCATAGTAAGCCGAACGCAATGCCGGCCAATTTTCCCGCTGTAGCGTTTCGATCGGAAACGGAAAGTCATCGCGGTTCCCGCTCGCGACGGTGTCGGCAAGATACTTGCCCAGCGCGGTTCCGGTACCGATCCCGCGCCCGTTATAGCCGGCCGGAGCAAACAATCCGGGCGCCGGCACCTGCACGCGCAGTATCCGCGTAGAGGTTACGCCGATACACCCACTCCAGTGATAAGCCCAGCGCGTACCGCGCAGTTGCGGATAAAGGGTGTCGCGTTTGCGCGTCATCCAGTTTTGCCGGATTGCGCGCTGGCCACCCTGCAAGCGGCCGGGACTACTCATCACCAGGCGCCCCTGCTCATCGATGCGCGACGAGGTCAACAGGGTATGCGTATCCCACAGCCCCTGACGCTCGGGAATAACCGACGCCGCAACTTCATCGGGCAATGGCTCCGTGGCGCACTGAAAAATATACACCGGCAGCGTTGACTCGCGCACCCCGGCGCTATTGCCATCGGCATAGGCATTGGTCGCAATAATCACCTGCTCGGCGGAAATCTGTCCGTGCGCGGTCGTCGCCAGCCAGCGGTCATCGGCGCGCGTCAGCGTTTCGATGGCCGATTGCTGGAACAATGACACACCCTTCGCCATGGCCGCGGTTGCCAGCGCACGCGCATAACTCAGCGGCTGGATAGTGCCGGCGCCCGGGTCGAGGATACCGCCATGCCGGTAAACCGGTGACCCGGAAATCGAGCGCGTGCGCTCGCCGTCGATCAATTCGACGCCCGCGCCGAGTTCCTGTAGCTGTCGACAGCGATCTTCGAGGTAGCGCATTGCGCCGGCGCTGTGAGCAATGTGGACGGTACCGCGACGCTGCGCCTGACACGGCATATCAAAACGTTTAACCAGTTCGAACACCAGCGCCGGGGTATCGCACAAGGCAGCGTTGAAGCGCTCGGCGGCGGCCGCGCCGAGCAGCTTGCGCACAAGTTCAGGATTTTTCCAGATACCGGCGTTGACCAGCCCGGCATTACGGCCTGAACCGCCAAAGCCAATGCTGCTGGCTTCAAGCAAGACCACCGAAACACCTTTTTCGGCGAGGTGCAAGGCGCTCGACAACCCGGTGTAGCCAGCACCGACGACGAGCACATCGGCGCGCAGGCTGGCGCGCAGTTGCTCGGCCCGAGGAGCGGCAATCGCGTTGGCGCCCCACAGCGAATTTTCGTTTGCATCTTGCGGAAGTGTTTCAGACATTCCTACACATCGATCAGGCAATCGCGGAATTGTGCGCGTTTCCATTTTTTAATGCTAGCCAAGTGCTCGAAAATCGATAAGAATCCGGAATTCTCGATCAGACCTTTGGAGTTTGTGCAATGACGATGCTGAGCGTCGCGGCCACGCAAATGGCCTGTAACTGGGATCTGCCAGCCCTCCCCCGGCAACTCGGCCCACGAACATAACAGGAAGAGTAAACATGTTAACCGTATTCAGTGAAAAGCACGCCCTGCGCGACTCCAAGACCGAACTTTACGGCGGTGAACTGGTGCCTCCCTTCGAGTGCCCGATGCGCGCCGAACACATTCTGCAACGCGTCAAGGATGTCAGCCTCGGCGAAATCATCGCGCCCGAGTCCTTCGATATCGAAGCGGTAACCCGAATTCACGACCCGGCCTTCCTCCACTTTCTCGAAACATGCTGGAAGGATTGGACCGCCGTGGGCTACAAGGGTGAGGCTATTGCCACCTGCTGGCCGGCGCGCGGCATGCGTCAGCGGGTTCCGGATCACATCGACGGCAAGCTGGGCTACTACGCGCTCTCCACCGAAACCGCAATTTCAAATGGCACCTGGGAAGCGGCACGCGCCGGCGTCGACGTCGCACTGACCGCGCAAGCGGCGCTTCGGGACGGTGCGCGCGAAGCCTTTGCGCTGTGCCGCCCGCCCGGCCATCACGCCGCCGGGGATATGTTCGGCGGATACTGTTTCATCAATAACGCCGCCGTTGCCGCGCAGGCTTTCATCGACCAGGGCGCGTCACGCGTGGCCCTGCTCGACGTCGACTTCCATCACGGTAACGGCAGCCAGGCAATATTCTACGATCGCTCCGACGTCATGTTTGTGTCGCTGCACGGCGATCCCAGGGATGCTTTTCCGCATTTTCTCGGCTATGCCGACGAAAGCGGTCAGGGCCAGGGCGAGGGATTCAACCACAACTACCCGATGGGCCCCGGCACCAACTTCAAAACCTGGGGTGAAGCGCTCGCCGATGCCTGTCGCAAGATTGACAACTATGCTCCCGATGCGCTGATGATATCGCTTGGTGTCGACACCTTCGAACACGATCCGATTTCCTTTTTCAAGCTCGCCAGCGACGATTTCAAACGCTACGGTGCGACCATCGCCGCCTTGAACCTGCCGACCCTGTTCATCATGGAAGGGGGTTACGCGGTCGAGGAAATCGGTATCAACGCGGTCAATGTACTCGAGGGCTACGAGGGTCGATGATAGCCTGAGAGCATAATCACTTGCCCAACCCACTGACTGCGCTCAGCCCGAACACGCAAGGCATACTCTGCCTGGTTGGGGCGCTGGGCAGCCTGACGATCAGCGACTCCATCATCAAGTGGTTGAGCCCCGAGCTGCCGCTGCACCAGATCACCCTGTATCGTTCCTGTTTTGCGCTCATCGCAGTGATGGTCTTCGTGCACCTGGAAGGGGGAGTGGCGACCCTCAAGACCGGGCGACCGATACTGCATTTTGTGCGTGGATCGATGCTGGTGCTGGCGAACATGTTTTTCTTTATCGCGCTCGCGGCGATGCCGCTGGCGGACACCGTCGTGCTGTTTTATACCGCACCGCTATTTATCTGCATACTCTCGCAACCGGTGCTCGGCGAAAAGGTCGGGCTGCGGCGCTGGAGCGTCATCGTCGTCGGCATGATCGGCGCGATCATCATGCTGCGCCCAGGCAGCGATCTCTTCAGGGTGGTCAGCCTGTTGCCGATCATGGCCGCTCTCTGCTACGCCGCGATGATCATGATGACGCGCAAACTCGGCATTCGCGAAAGCGCCGGCGCGCTGACCTTTTACATCCAGATCGCCTTCATCGTGATCAGTGCGACGGTCGGTCTCGCCATCGGCGATGGCAACCTCGATATCTACGACAACCGCTCGCTCAGCTTTTTACTGCGTGCCTGGAGCTGGCCCAGCCTGGAGCAGCTGCAACTATTGCTGGCCTGTGGCCTGATCGTCGCCTGCGGCGGTTACCTGATATCGCAGGCCTACCGCCTCGGCGAGGCCCCGGCGGTTGCGCCATTCGAATACGCCTCCCTGCCCTTTGCCCTGATCGTCGGCTACTACCTCTGGGGTGACTGGCCGGACTGGCCCGCGTTCGTCGGTACCGGCATGATCATCTGCAGCGGATTGCTGGTCATGTACCTGGAAAACCGCGATCACAGGAAGATCCAGCAGCACGCCCAGATCGACTACTAACTTGTCATAAGTCAAGGTTTCGTCGGGCCAAACTGTCAATACTTGGTCGTAAAAGAATTGAAGCCGAAAATATTATTCCAAACCGAAGACATTAATCCTGGAGCAGATAGCGTGGACACCGACCACTACAAAAAGATTTTGCTGGACCTCAAAAGTGAAGTCAGCGGGCGCATCAATGCGATAGACCGCGACATTCGCCACGAGGACCTGTCCGCCGACTGGAGCGAACAGGCGAGCGAGCGTGAGAACGACGAGGTGCTGGAGTCGCTCGGCAACACCTCGGAACAGGAACTGTCGATGATTAAGTTCGCCCTGATACGCATCGACGAGGGCAATTATTTTCGATGCGCCGAGTGTGGCGAACAGATTCCGAGCGCTCGCCTCGACCTGTTGCCCTTCGCGGCGCACTGCGTCGACTGCGCCGAAAAAATCGAGAACTAGAAAAGACGAACTAGCGGGAAACAACATGCTGACCGAAAAACACGACCTGGTGCACGAACTACCCGAGCACCGCGATACTATCCACAACCTGAAAATGACCAATAATCACTTCTCCAAACTGTTCGACGAGTACCACGAAGTCGATCACGAAGTCCATCGCATCGAAACCGGTATCGAAAACACCTCCGATGACTACCTCGATAAACGCAAGAAAGTTCGACTGCACCTGAAAGACGAACTCTATCGAATGATTCAGCAGGCCTAGAGGTTAGATTCTGGCGCCGGGAGATAAACCACGATAACGCAACCGTTCTTGCTGTACGAACAATGCTGCGTACCGTCCTTCATCAGCACCAGGTCCCCGGCGCGGTAGACGCTGCCATCGTTATCAGTTAAATCCCCACTGATAATAAAGAACTCTTCATCACCGTTGTGCTGGTGCGGAATCGTGGTGTAACCCGGTTCCATCTTGTAGAGATGGAATCCGGTCCCGAGGCGTCGGTTACGATCGAGCTGAAACGCAAGCCCATCCGCTTCGCCAAGGCTATTGATAAAGGGTTCGAATTCAATCTCGTCGAGGTTGGCAACGAGGCGTTCACCCTCGGCTACTGGTTTCATCTGTACTCCGCTTCAATCGTTCTTCAACTGTGTAACTTCGCGCCGAAAGGGTAACGCATCGCCGATGTCCGGGCTATCGAGTTCACGCGCGTAACGATGACCGGCATAGGTCGCCCAGGCGATCGGCGCAGGCGACTCGGCATCGCCGATCAATTTGATCGATTTGATACCCTTGTCCTGCCATTCGTCTTCGCGCGCGAGCAGCGCCTGCCACAGGGCATCGTTGCCGACGCGCGAGGCCACCATCACGACCGCATCGGTCGGCATCGAATCGGAGCGTCCTGAAAACACGCACTCGCTCGACACACGGCCCTGCTCGATGCTGCTCAGCGCTCTGTTGAGCACAATGTCTACACCCAGCTCGACCAGCCTGGCGTGGATCGCGCCCTGCTCCAGCGTGTTGTTACTCCACTGTGAAACATGGGCTGCCGGGGTCAACAGGGTTACTTCACAGCCTTGCTCGACCAGCAGTTCGGCGACCACGCCGCCCATGTAATAGTGATCGTCGTCGAAGATGACAACCTTGCCGCCCGGCATCTTTCCCGCCATCAAATCGTCCGGCGTGAACAGCGGCAGCGAATCGTCGTTCGGCGGCGGCACCACGTGGCGCCTGGAAACGCCGTCGGCGCGCCAACTCGAGCCGGTCGCCAGCACCACGTGTTCGAATCCGAACTCGAGGATATCGTCGGCGCCGAGCTCGTTGTCGAGATAGATGTCGACGTTCGCCATCTGGCTCAACTGGTACTCGCGGTAATCCGCTACCCGTCCCCAGGCGGAAAGTCCGGGCAGCTTACGTTCGCGCGCGACGCGACCACCGAGCTCGGTTCCTGCCTCGGCCAGCACCACCTGGTAGCCGCGCTTACCGAGGGCGCGCGCCGCCTCCAGGCCGGCCGGCCCGGCGCCGACGACGAGCACCGTTTCGCTGTCTCCTTTGGCTTCGATATCCTCCGGGTGCCAGCCTTTGCGCCACTCCTCCATGAAGGTCGGGTTTTGCGTACAGCGTGATATCGACATGGTCATGTCGCCGCTGATGCAGATATTACAGCCGATACATTCGCGGATATCTTCGACCCGACCCTCGTCGATCTTGCGCGGGAGGAACGGGTCCGCAATCGACGGACGCGCGCAACCGATCATATCCAGAACACCTGACTTGACCTGCCTGGCCATGACGTCCGGCGACGTGAAACGTCCTACCCCGACCACCGGCCTGGGTGTCAACGCCTTGATGCCCTCGACCAGTTCCTGCTGCGCGGCTTCTTCCTTGAAGCGCGACGGCCCCGAACAATCTGCCCAGGTTCCGTGCGCGAGATCCCACAGATCCGGCAACTCGGCGTGCATTTCGATCAGGTCGCGCACTTCGCTGTTGCTGAAGCCGAGATCGCCGATGGTTTCTACCAGTGACAGGCGCAGCGTAATAGCACAGCTATCGCCGATGGCATCCTTGCACTCCTCGACCACTTCACGCGTCAGGCGGCTGCGGTTTTCCAGGCTGCCGCCGTACTCGTCGCTGCGCTGGTTGGTGGCGGTGGAAAGAAAATGCTGGAATATACCGTGGCCATGCGCGGCGTATAAGCAGATGAGATCAAAACCGGCCGCTTTCGCGCGCAGGCAGGCGTTTCGGTGCCAGCGGCGCAGATCGCGAATGTCTTTTTTCGTCATGGCTCGCGCGCTTACGGGGTCGCTGGTGTAGGTGCGAATTGGCATTGCCGTCGGCGCCAGCGGAATCTCCTTCGAATACAGGTTAGGTCCGTTGATACCGGCATAGGCTAGCTGGGTTCCGGCCAGCGCATCGTATTCGTGAATCGCATCCGCCATTTTCGCCAGCATCGGCAAGTCGTCATCGTCCCACAGACGCAGCTCGATATAGGGCGAGATCTCCGAGCTGTGATGCATCTCGTTCTGTTCGGTAAAGATGACACTCCAGCCACCCTCGGCCTTGATGCCGCGCATCCTGGCCGCTGCCGACGGGTCTCGATAGCCGCCACCGTTACAGTGCGGTACCTGGTAAAAGCGGTTTTTTGCGGTTACCGGACCAATCTGCACCGGTTCGAACAAAATATCGTAGCGTGGATCTCTAGCCATGTTTTCCTCCCCTCCAGAAAGCTTTATAAATTAGCCATTCCCGGTATCTTCTCGGTGCTGATCTGCACGTGACAGAACTGGCTGAAACTATCGACCACGATCGTTTTTTTGATATTAGCCAGCGTTGCTATGCCGAGCGTAAGTCCGGGGTTGTGGCCAGATAAAGGAATATACTTCAGGCGGCTGCCGTCGAGTGAATGCTGATTCACCGGGCGCACGTTGGCCAGGCTATAGCCGTAGCCCTTGGCAACCAGCGCGCGCTGCACCTCGATATGGCGGGTGCGCGCATAGATGCTCGGCTTGAATTTCTGACTCTCGAACAGTGACATGAAGTAGGTATCGCTGAGCGGCAGGTCGAGCAGAATAAATCTTTCGTCGGCGAGGCTTGCCAGCGCAATCGAGCTTTTGTCCGCAAACGGATGATCCGCGGCGAGCAGCACATAGGGTTTGAGTTCAACCAGTTCGGTGAAGGCAATATCACTTTCAAGCTGCAGGTTGTAAGTCAACGCCAGGTCGATGGTCCCCTTCTTGAGCTTGCTCAGCAACTCGGCCTGGTCGCCTTCGCTGACGTTGACTTCGACACCTTCATGCGACTGCATGAATCCGTGACACAACTCGGGCGTCACGATAGGCGCGAGCGGAATGAAGCAGCCGACATTGAGCGATCCGAAGATCTGTTTTGACAGCTTACCGGCAAAGCTTCTGAGTTCGTCGGCGTCGCGCAACAGCGCCTGCGCCTGTTCCATGATCTGGCTACCCGCCGTGGTCAGACTCATTCCCTGCGCATGGTGGCGAATGAAAAGCTGAATCTGGAATACGTCCTCGAGATGAGCGATCGCGTTCGAGATCGATGGTTGCGAAACGTGGATGTTGTCGGCGGCGCGCAATATGCTGCCTGCTTCACCAGCGGCGACGAAATAGGCGAGTTGTTTAAGCGTAAATTGCACCGCGCGGATTATGCTTCCGGAATCACCGCGATGACATCGATTTCCATCAGCCATTCGGGCTGTCCCAGGCCCGCAACCACGATTCCGGTGGAAATCGGGAACACCCCCTTCAACCACTTGCCGACGACCTGGTAAACCGGTTCGCGATAACGCGGGTCGGTTATATAGGTTGTCGTCTTGACGATATGGCTGAGGTCGCTGCCCGCTTCCTCGAGCAACTGCCTGACGTTTTTCATGGCCTGTTCGGCCTGCGCGCCGGGGTTGCCGAGACCGACCAGGTTACCGTCGAAATCGGTACCGATCTGACCGCGCAGGTATACCGTGTTACCGGCGACTACCGCCTGGCACAGGTCATTGTCGAGCGTCTGGTTGGGATAGGTGTCCTGTGTATTGAACATACGTATGCGCTTATGTGTCGGCATCTAATGCTTTAACCGTTGTTTGATTTGGGATAAGTAAATTCTGTGCGGATTCCTGGCTCATGTAAACCAGTATTTTTCGGGGGTTTGATTCAAAATTTTTAAATCATGTCCCCGCTTAAGGATACAGGCACCCGAAACTGGCACGCGCACTAGTACTCTTTCAAAGAGATATCTTTGAAAGAGTACCAGCTGATGACATCGGCAGCGGTCGTGTTATCCTTCGCCAACCCCGCGTACAAGACAATAGAAATAAAGCCGACAACAGCAACGGATAATGAAATGACCTTATCAATCGCCGCCTGGGACCAGGCCAC
>Ga0255051_10000984_pt1 | contig 10385 bp, 13 predicted proteins | sample JV7_2_9_MG_FD_181719 | JGI IMG/M metagenome (GOLD analysis project Ga0255051, IMG submission 181719) | Seawater microbial communities from Jervis Inlet, British Columbia, Canada - JV7_2_9 | ecosystem: Environmental > Aquatic > Marine > Inlet | place: Canada: British Columbia | collected 2016-10-06
ATTCCAGCTTCGGTTGCGAGTCTTACCACCGCGCCATTTTGTACGTCCAGCTCGGAAGGGAGTCCGTCGGCTATATCCCGCTGCATTGAAGTCGTCGAATTCGCTGGAAACCCTTCCAGCATATTCTAAGTTTTCCGGACACTGTTTTCTGGCAATTCGATATTGTGGGCCAGTGCCAGGGTATAAATTTCCTGCATGTCTTCGCAGCCGCGGGCACCTGCCAGGATTAAGTGTGTGAATAGTGGGATTAAAAATTCGATTCGCCCGGCTATGGCGGGCTTAATTGATGCATGATAGATTGAGCTGAATGTCGATATCTGACTTCCACCGTTACAAAATATTGGCAGCATTTCTATCGAGAGGCATATGGAACAAAAATTTATACTGGATCTGGCCTCGGCCAAACGTGTCGCGGCTGCAGCCGGACTGGAAGCTACAAAAAACAATTGGGAGGTAGCAATTGCGATCGTCGACGATAGTGGTTATTTGATGTATTTGCAGCGCGACAAGGTCCAGCTAGGCAGCATCGACGTGGCCATTGAAAAAGCAAAAGCAGCGCTCATGTATCGACGCCCAACCAAATACTGGGAAGATGTGATCGCCAATGGACGACAGGGATATTTAACAATGCCCGGCCTTTTCGCGGTCGAAGGAGGAATACCGCTGATCTACCAGGATGTAACGGTCGGTGCAATAGGGGTCAGTGGTGTCAAATCGACCGATGACGGCATTATTGCGCAGGCAGGTGCATCTGTGCTTTGAGGTGTCGACCGTCAGGCCAGTGTTTGACACAAGCCAATCGTGCGAACCTGGCATGGTTTCGGTCTAGTTCGAGTAATATATTCGAACCATTTTTTTTGATCTACTCGCTGGCTATGAAGTATTCAGCCGTAGATATCCGGAACTTCCACGCATTGGCGCCGGAGCGAGCAAATAATACGATTTGAATTGAGGGAGCTTTTTTATTATGTATCCGACTCTGGAAATTCCCAATACCGTGGCGGCAGGGCCAGGCCCCGGTAATACCGATATACGTGTGCTGGCGAGTTTCGCCCACGCCGGCCTTGCCGATCACATGCAAGCCGATGCAGACGCAATTGCCGATCATTACATGGATGTAACTTATTAGAACACCAACAGTAGGCGCTTTTAGGCGCCAAAAGTAGGTGCCTCCAGGCAACGCAGGAGCAGTTGCCGAGAGCCTGCGAGGCCCAACATAATAATTCCGGACCGATGTGTTGGGGTTCAACCTTTACCCCGTCTTAGATATATTGTGAAATACGCTCGATCGTGCCAAGCTGTTTCCTATGAAAATCCTGATCAAAAATATGGTTTGCGACCGTTGTAAGATGGTCATTGAAAACGTACTCGACGAGTTGAATCTGAAACCACATTCAGTGTACCTGGGCGAGGTCGACTTTGGTGATGACGCCATCGACGCCGATACACTGGAAAAATTTCAGCAAAAAATAGTCCCGCTTGGTTTTGAATTAATCAACGATAGAAAAACCAGGCTGATCGAGAATATTAAAAAACAGGTGATAGCCCTGGTGCAACAGGCACCGGCCGCGCAAAAAGTCAAGCTTTCGGAGTATTTGAGTAAGCAACTTTTTTATGATTACACCCATCTGAGCAATCTGTTCTCGACGGTTGAAGGCGTTACCATAGAGCAGTATTTCATTAACCAGAAAATCGAAAAAACCCGCGAATTACTGGTTTACGACGAGCTTAGTCTCACCCAAATTGCCGATCGTCTTGGCTATAGCAGCGTCGCCCATCTGAGTCGGCAGTTTAAGAAAGTGACAGGTATGACACCGTCACAATTCAAGCAATTGCGCGGCAGTAATCAACGTCAATCCCTCGATAAAGTGTAAATTCTGCAACATCTTTCCATAATGATGTAACAGCTTTATCGCCAGCCGGCCTTATATTAACGCTCATATTCAAATTCTTTTATTACAGAGGGCAAGAAATTATGGGCAATACAATTCGTTTATCAATACCCGGAATGAAATGTGGTGGCTGCGTGAGCGCCATCGAAAAGGCCCTGGACGATGAGGCTGGCGTGATCAGCTCAGAAGTCGACCTGGAGACTAAAACTGCACTGGTAGAATCAAATGTCTCACTGGCTGTGCTGAGTGACGCGATCAAGGCCGCAGGTTTCGATGCGACTGAATTGACATGAGCACTGCGACTCGTTTATCGATCTCAGGGATGAGCTGCGCGGGTTGCGTGGCCTCGGTTGAACAGGCGATTGTAAGCGTCGATGGTGTATTAATCGCCAATGTCAATTTCGCCGAACATACGGCGACAGTCGAAGGTGAGGTTAGTGCCGAAAAGCTGGTCGATGCGATTCGCGCCGCCGGTTATGACGCAGCGCAGCTCACTGGCGCCGAAGACGAGTCGGAAAAAGAAGCAGCGGAAATGGCGCATTACCGGCGATTGCTGAAAAAGGCTGCGTTTTCCGGGATTGTCGGTGCGCCCCTGTTCATTTTTGGAATGGCCGGCATGCTGCCCGGTTTCGATGCTAGTGGCAGGCTATTTTGGCTCGGCATTGGTTTGCTGACCATCATGGTGCTGGTCTATTCCGGCGGGCATTTCTTTACCGGGGCCTGGAAATCGGCGAAGAATCACAATGCCAATATGGATACCTTAATTGCCCTGGGCACAGGAACGGCCTGGCTATATTCGATGGTGATTGTGGCTAACCCGGCGCTGGTGCCGGCGATGGCGCAACACGCCTATTTCGAAGCCGCCGCGATAATCATAGCCCTGATCAATCTGGGCTCAGCGCTCGAAATGCGCGCGCGCGGTAAAACCTCGGAGGCGATTAAGCGCCTGATTGGACTGCAGGCAAAAACCGCCCGTGTGATCCGCGATGGCGTCGAGCAGGACATCGCCATCGAAGAAGTCGGGCTCGACGAAACCTTGCGCGTGCGTCCCGGTGAACGCATAGCCGTCGACGGTATCATTATAGATGGCCATTCGAGTATCGATGAATCCATGATTAGCGGTGAGCCGATACCAGTACAAAAAGCGGTCGGCGACGAAGTGATTGCAGGCACCATCAACAAAATGGGTAGTTTTTTGTTTCAAGCCAAACGTATCGGTAAAGATACGGTACTGTCACAAATCATCGAAATGGTGCGTACCGCGCAATCTTCAAAACCGGCGATTGGTCGTCTGGTGGACAAGGTTGCTGGCGTATTTGTGCCGAGTGTATTGATTGTATCGGTACTGACTTTCCTTGCCTGGATTAACTTCGGTACTGGTGACCAGGTGACCACGTTGGCAATTGTCACGACGATGACCGTTTTGATTATTGCCTGCCCCTGCGCGCTGGGTTTGGCGACGCCGATATCGATCATGGTCGGTGTCGGCAAGGCGGCCGAATTTGGCATACTGATTCGAAATGGCGATGCCCTGCAGTTGGCGGGCAAACTCGATACCGTCATCCTCGACAAGACCGGGACGATAACCGAAGGCCGGCCCAGCGTGGCATCGATGGTCGTGCTCGATAACTGGAGCGAAGATCAATTATTGCAATGGAGCGCCAGTCTCGAGCAGGGCTCGGAACACCCATTGGCCGAATCGATTGTTATTGCGGCGAAAGATAAAAACATATCGTTGCTTAAAGTGGCGCAGTTTTCCGCAATCGCCGGACACGGCGTAGAGGCGATCATCGAAGATAAACCCATATTGATAGGTAATCGGAAATTAATGCATGATCGCAATATTGATATTTCCGCGCTCGAAGACGCGGCGCATGCGCTAACCCTTCAGGCACAAACACCGATGTTTGTCGCCGTGGACGATAAGGCCGCCGGTTTAATCAGTGTCGCAGACGCGATTAAGCCGGACTCGATGGACGCGATTCAACGCATGCACGATATCGGTCTGAAAGTCGTGTTACTCACCGGTGACAACCAGGAGACCGCGAATGCAGTCGCCAGGCAGGTTGGCATCGATGAAGTCATAGCCGAGGTATTGCCCCAGGACAAGGCCGACAAGGTCGCCAGCCTGCAGGCAAGGGGCGAGCGCGTCGGCATGGTCGGCGATGGCATTAACGACGCCCCGGCATTAGCCCGCGCCGATGTCGGTTTTGCGATAGGTAGTGGGACCGACGTGGCGATCGAAAGCGCGGATATCACGCTGATGCGTGGCTCATTGAATAGCGTGGTCGATGCCATAGCCATATCGAAGGCAACGGTTCGTAATATCAAGCAAAATTTGTTTGGCGCCTTTATTTACAATTCGTTCGGCATCCCGCTCGCTGCGGGCGTGCTTTACCCTTTGATGGGTATATTGCTCAATCCGATGATTGCCGGTGCTGCGATGGCGATGTCCTCGCTCACCGTGGTGAGCAATGCGAATCGATTACGTCTGTTCAAACCAACGGAGAATAAATGATGCAAACACTGATAATAAACCTGGCAGGAGTGGCACTGATTGCCTTTATCGTCTGGTGGTTTTGGGTGTTTAAATCGGACAAGGGTTGAAATAGCCGGCAATCAATGCGGCCAGCCTGATCCCAATGCCTTATTTGCTTGAAGCAAGCCAATATCCGGAAAGTTTCCGTCATATTAGTTGATGCCATGCGAAGTAAGGGGATGGAGAAACTGCTATATTAATGATAAGTTATTGAACCTATTACGAAACTAAGGAATGCAAAGTGAGTGAAACGGATCTGATCGAATTTTCCCCGAAAAAACATAGGACGCGACTTGCGGTATTTAAATGCCGCAAGTTACGGCCGATTTAAACTGTTAGCGCTCTTTAGAAAACGTATGAAATTAGATTTTCGTAAGGCAACGGAAACGGACGTTTCGAATCTTGTCAATCTACTGGCGGATGATGACTTAGGTTCTATAAGAGAAGATATCTCCATACCGTTAAATCAGAGCTATATCGAAGCATTTCATAGTATCGAGATAGACCCAAATAATGAGCTAACTGTTGTTGAATGTAATGGTGAATTGGTTGGTATGCTGCAATTGACATTCATTCCATACTTAACACACACTGGCTCATGGCGTTGTTTAATCGAAGGTGTAAGAATTGCTAAAAATTATCGAGGGCAAGGATTAGGCACTGAGTTTATTAGGTGGGCGATTAAACGTGCCGCGGAAAAGAACTGCAGCATTGTTCAGCTAACGTCTGATAAGCAGCGTCCAAGCGCTTTGAGATTTTATGAATCACTAGGATTCCAAGCCACACATGAAGGATTTAAACTCAAACTATAGAGCGCTAACAATCGCATGCAGTCGGGCAAACCACTCGCTATGCTCTTGGTTTGCCGCTGATGCTGGGCGTTAGCTGCAACGATGTTTGACGCTTTAACGTTATAACGTTACACTTGGGTCAAGAGGTGCATTTTCATGAGCGAATTATCTAAAAGATCAACGGTTTATTTTGAGCCCGAGATTCATCAGGCATTACGAGTAAAAGCAGCAACTACACATATTTCAGTTTCCGAGGTAGTTAATGAAGCGGTGCGAATGGCCCTGCGAGAGGATCAGGATGACTTAAGTGCTTTCGAGCAAAGGGCGGGAGAGCCGATCTTAAGCTACGAGGAGCTACTGAAAGATCTTGAAGCAAATGGCAAGTTATAGTCTTGCATTTAAAAAATCTGTGGCAAAGGATCTGCGCGTTATTCCAAAAAACGAGGTTAGGCAAATACTGAGTCGCATAGAGTCACTATGTGAAAATCCAAGAGCAGAGGGTTGCGTTAAACTCTCAGGCGAAGAAAAATACCGAGTAAGACAGGGAGGGAAACAGTGGGGTCAGGCCTTACAATGAGGGAAACAGCAGGAAACAGTGGGGTCAGGCCTTACAATGGACAAAAAAGCTAACACGCAATATAACCTAAACGCATCGGATCAGATTCTTCCAATTCGCATTCACCCCTGGCATGTGAATTGTAAGGCCTGACCCATCAGGGCACATCAGGGCCTGGGAAACCTTGCACAAGATTCGCAACGGACAACCAGCATCACCCATGGTATCGCTCGGGATGCTCAGTATTCAGGATCAAATTAATATCCTCGCTTACAGCCAGACACTGCACGCGAAATAGTACTGTATAGGACACGAGATGGATTACTCGACCAGCTTGCTAAAGGAATAAATTTTCGAGCCCCGACCAGTAACTGGTACTTCATTTAAGTACCAGTTACTGGTCACTCTGCCACTAGACGCAGATAATAGTGTCAGTCCCAATTGAAGAAAAGTTGATAGCACAGGACAATATTGCAAGTGATGGGCTAGTGCATATCTTGATAACAGTAGTCTTCCACTCCACTCTTGCACTCTATATGAAGTAAGTTAAGCTAAGCTAAATAGAGTAAACCTAGGAATGTATTTCGTCGATCACTTAAAACAGGGTAGTTATGACATCATCTCAGCGCATTGATTTCCACAGGCTGGGTCAGCTGGAAAGTAATCCAGATAATCTACAACGTCTGCTGTTAGTGCTTGGCGTAGTTTCCGTGATCTTAATTTTGACCCTGTCGGGGGTTGGAATTTTCCGCGTTTCTACCGAGGCAGTCCTAAGTGATGCCGAAGACGATGCAGTACGGATTGCCAGGGTAATGATTTCTCAGCAATATCAGTATCTTTTCAGTGAACGGGGGGGGGATATTTCCTTAAACACCCGGGAACTGTCTATTTTTGACCAACAAGCCAAGGACTTCCTCCATCCGTTTGCCATCGTTAAAATCAAATTATTTGATCTCAATCGGGAAATAATCTATTCCACAGATACCAATATCATCGGCATGAAGGTGAAAAATAATACCCGCCTGGACCGGGCGCTAAGGGGTGAAATCGACTCAAAGCTGGAGACCAAGGATCAGGTTTATGATCTGGCTGAAGAGCAGCTCCTCGATGTTGACGTGGTCGAAACGTATCTCCCAGTTTACAATTCTGCAGGTGAAATTGCTGGCAGTCTCGAATTCTACCTAGATGTCACCCGCTACCGGAATGATATTACGCGCCGGGTAACTTCTTCAATTCTAATTCTTGCGACTATCCTGGTAGGCGTATTTGCACTGTCTTTTTGGGTGGTACGAATGGGGGCGAAACAGTTAAAATTGTTACTCGTCCAATTACAGCATATGGCAGTAACGGACCCCCTGACCGGCGCTTTCAACCGTGGTGCGGTAATCCATCGAGCTGAAGAAGAATTATTGCTGATGGAGCGACGCAAACACAAGAAAGACACAAGCAAGCTGGGGGTGATCATGATGGATATTGATCATTTCAAAAAAATTAATGATACCTACGGCCATCAGGTCGGAGATGAAGTATTGCTCGAGGTTTCGCGCCGGGTAACAGCTTCTTTGCGCGAATATGACACATTTGGTCGTTATGGCGGGGAAGAGTTTCTGGTGCTTATTCCCAATTGTGAGTGCGATGAAGCATTAAATTCAGCCGAACGAATTCGTCGTAGCGTTGCCGACACCCCGATTAAGATAGACAAAAATACGCTGCATATTACCGCCAGTTTTGGTGTAACTTGCTGCCAAGACTCAGCAGAAGGCTTCGATATGGCACTACAGCGTGCCGACGATGCCCTTTACCAGGCAAAACATGCTGGGCGAAATAAAACTGTCAGTTTAGAAGCATAAAACACGAAAAGAAAGGAAGATCAGGGTCTAACATTCATACATTACCTTATACCTTACAAGAGGCCATGCTCAAATTTGATTAGAGTGCGAGCAGTGGGGTCAGGCCTTACAATAGACAAAAAAACTAACACGCAATATAACCTAAACGCATCGGATCAGATTCTTCCAATTCGCATTAACCCCCAGTCTATCTGCGAATGTGCGATGATTGACGTCGGTGATTTGCGGCGTTAGTGGAAAAACGCTTTGACGTTATAACGTTATAACACTATTATTAAGTAAACAAGGTATAGAGACATGAGCGAATTATCCAAAAGATCGACTGTTTACTTTGAGGCCAATGTCTACCAGGCGTTAAGGGTCAAAGCTGCAACAACTCATCAGTCAATTTCTGAAGTAGTTAATGAGGCGCTACGTTTAGCCTTACGGGAAGATCAGGAAGACTTGCAAGCCTTTGCGCAAAGAGCCGATGAAGCCACATTGAGTTATGAGGAATTATTAGAAGATTTAAAATTACATGGCAAAATATAGCCTCGCCTTTAAAAAATCAGTAGCAAAAGATCTTCGAAATGTTCCTAAAAAAAATGTAAATCGGATTCTCAAATGCATTGAATGTCTTAGAGAAGATCCAAGAGCTGAAGGTTGTATTAAGCTCTCGGGGCAAGAGCGTTATCGAGTAAGGCAAGGCGTATATCGCATTATTTATGAAATTCAAGACTCCAAACTTATTATACTGGTTGTTAAAGTTGCTCACCGTAGTGTCGTTTATAAAAACAGCTAACAATCGCATTAACACGGACTTTTTGCTCTGCTACGCGCCGCAAAATACCGGTTATGCAGGACGTTAACAATCAGAGCAAGTCATGAGAATAACAAACGAAAGTGGGCTAAGAGAATTGTATAGTCCGGTAAAGGGACGAGCCAGGCTCAAACAGCTGGACAAGTTAGAAAAGCACTCAAGAAACTTCATTAGTCATTCGCCTTTTCTTGTGCTTTCTACCTCTAACCTTGCGGGGAAACTGGATTCGTCACCGAGAGGTGGTGCCCCGGGGTTTGTTGAAGTAATAGACGATAAAACAGTGTTAATACCTGATGCAAAAGGTAACAATCGTATAGATAGTTTAATCACTTTGGGTTTAATTCCCCGCAGCTTGCTGCGAATAATGAAGATAGGCGCTAATACCCCGCTAGCTTGCTGCGGGGTAGTTTATTAAATATTACCGAAAACCCTAACCTGGGTTGTCTTTTTCTCATCCCGGGTGTCAATGAAACTCTCAGAATAAATGGCAAGGCTGAAATAAGAACTGATTCTGAGTACCTGGAAATCTTTTCCAGTTTTCGTAACCAACCTGTCAGCGTGATCAAAATAGAAGTGGAAGAAGTATTTCTCCACTGCGCTAAAGCGTTAATGCGATCAAAACTTTGGCAGGAAGAAAGTAAAATTGAAAGGTCAAGGTTTCCGACTATGGGGCAAATGATCAACGATCAGCTGAATGAAACTTCCGAAACCGAAAGTCAGGAGACCATGGTTGAGCGCTATCTAAAGGACCTGTAATTGGCATTAGACACATGTATTAGGACTCTAAGTTACCTAGTCAAATAACTGCTACTATGATTGAGTCAGCATTTCAGCTATTGCTTGCAAGCGAACCATAGAAATAGTTCAATCGACTGCCTGGTCCAGGCATTAACAAACATGACATCAATAATCGATTGCCAACAAATTATTAACAGCGAAATCTGTCCTGTCGATGATCTGGACAATTCTAAACGCCAATCGGTGATCGATCTTATCCGGACTGAATTGGCGGAAGATGGTTGTGCGATAATTCGAAACTTTTTCAGCGACGCGGGATTACAGCTATTGCTGTCCGAGGCGGAACAGCGTAAGCAACAGGCCTATTATTCACCGAATAAATTGTGCAACGTTTATCTCGGTGATGGCGATCTGGAACTTTCTGACGACCACCCTCGAAATATGTTTATGTCGCGAACAAATGGTTTTGTCACTGCGGACTTGCTAGGTGAAGATACCGTGTCACGCCAGTTGTATTACTGGGAACCGTTGCGACGTTTTCTCGCCGATTGCCTGGGCAAAAAAGAGCTGTTTATATACGACGACCCGATATCGAATATGATAGTTAACGTCGGAAAACCCGGGCAGCAGTTCAACTGGCATTTCGACACCAATGAATTCACTATCACGATGTTACTGAAACCGGCGAGCAGCGGTGGATATTTCGAATATGTACCAGGGTTACGGACTCAAAACGACGAGTGTTACGAGGAGGTAAAAAAAGTTCTCGATGGAGACCGAAGCCGTGTTAAGCGACTGCAGTTAAGCGCCGGTGATTTGCAATTTTTTCTCGGTAGATTTTCTCTGCACCAGGTCACCGCAAATACCGGCGATGACGATCGTTTGTTATTAATTATGTCGTTCACCGAAAAACCCGGGGTCATCGGTAATGCGGTGCGGGTCAAAGACCTATACGGTAAGGTAACCGAGGCCCACACTCAGAACCAGCAAGATCTGGTGCGTTCGGACGATTTATTGGACTAATAATGCCTCGTCCGAAAAATTAGTGGGTAAAGGCGAACAGGAAAAAACAGATAAGTGTATGATTTCACGCGGCTTTTATTGTATCAAGATCGAGAAATCAATGCTAACGTGTAAACCTGAAAATGATGATGCTCTCGCAAAGCCGCCAGGCACGCAAAGAGATAAATGGTAAATGCTTTATCTATTTGAATATGCAG
>Ga0255051_10000986_pt1 | contig 10377 bp, 5 predicted proteins | sample JV7_2_9_MG_FD_181719 | JGI IMG/M metagenome (GOLD analysis project Ga0255051, IMG submission 181719) | Seawater microbial communities from Jervis Inlet, British Columbia, Canada - JV7_2_9 | ecosystem: Environmental > Aquatic > Marine > Inlet | place: Canada: British Columbia | collected 2016-10-06
ATCGAGCAATGGCAACAATACAAAATTTCGCTCAGTAATGCCCGGATGCGGCAGTTTTAAGTCCTTTTCGTCCATGGAAGTACTGGAATACACCAGCAGGTCGAGATCCAGCGTCCGCGGGCCCCACCTTTTTGCGTCGCGCGAACGACCCTGAGCCCCTTCGATATCCTGCAGGGCTTTCAATAGCGTGTCGGCACCCAGGCGGGTCAACAGGGCACACACCGCGTTGACGTAATCGGGCTGCTCGGACCCGTCGAGAGGCGCCGAGAGATACATGGGAGAAGTCCGCACGAGAACCGTGTCTTTGATCGCAGCAAGCGCAACGATCGCGCGCCCTATCTGATCCCGCGGCGAGTCGAGATTGCTGCCGATACCGACATATGCCGGCCGCCAACGCACAGCATTCACGTCTGCTTTGACGCGGCCGCTTGACGCCGGCGTGGCCGTCTCCGGCGCTTCCTGGTGCCTTGTTTGGGCGCCAGTTGAAAGCTCCGGGCCCGCTGTTCTGCATCTTGTTTCTGAACGTCCGTCCAGAAGCGGCCAACTTCGTCCTCCACCTCCCCGACGCTGACGCGCAACATCATGAAGTCGTAAGCCGCGCGGAAACGACGATGTTCCAGCAATTTGAACGCTCTTTTCCCTTTCAATACCGAGAACCGCGGCTGCAATGCCAGCATCTCACGCATCGGCGCTGTAAAACGCCTCGGTATGGAGATTCGCGACTGCTGAAGCCCGGCAATCTGATGGGCTGCCAGTGCGAGAGACTGTGCTTCGGACATTTTCTCCTGTGACCGAAGTTTCTCTGCAAGACGAACTATGGGCGCCCAGAGAAACACGCCGATCAGAAACATGGGTGTCACCGACTTATCCGCCACCACACGCTTATCGGTAGTAACAAGCGCAGTGTTCACGAACTTCAGAAACTTTTCGCTCCCGTCGATCTCGTCATTCGTTTCCCGAAAGAGTTGTGCAAAAAGATTGTATTTTCGAAGTAACGCGAATGTGTTCTGCGCATGCCCCGCCTGAAACATTTTCAGAAATTCGTCGAACAGCCGAGCCGCCGGCACATTCGCGAGAAGGTCCGTCAGCTCACCCATGGCTTCGACGGCCTTGCCGTCGATCCTGAAATCCAGTTTCGCGGCAAACCGAACCGCACGAAGCATCCTTACAGGATCTTCGCGAAGCCGTTTGCCGGCATTGCCGATCAACACCAGCCGGCGTTTCTCGATGTCCTTCAAGCCACCGACATAGTCCCAGATGCTGAAGTCGGCAATGTTGTAATACAGTGCGTTGCAAGTGAAGTCGCGCCGCCATACGTCTTCATCGATGCTTCCATAGACGTTGTCACGCAGGATGCGGCCATGATGATCGTGGGCCGCATCGGCATGCTTGTCGTTTCCGTCAGCAGCAGCCCTGAATGTAGCGACTTCGATGACCTCCCGGCCAAAGCGGATGTGCGCCAGCCGGAAACGCCTGCCAATCAGGCGGCAATTGCCGAACAAGGCCTTGATTTCCTCGGGATGGGCGTCGGTCGCAATATCGAAATCCTTGGGATGCAACTCGAGCAGTGCATCGCGCACCCCGCCGCCTACCAGAAACGCCTGAAACCCCGCTTTGTGCAGTCGGTACAGGACTTTGAGCGCGCTTCTGGAAATTTCTGCCCGCGAAACATTGTGGGCCGAGCGGGGAACGATCTTGGGTTTTCCGGGTTTTTTATTCCCGCTGTTATTCAATAGAGTTCCCGCTTGAGGATTGGAAATGCCGCCGTATAATAGCAGCCCCCGCAAAGTCGGGTCAGTTATAAATAACCACGCTCCCTTCGTCTAGTGGTTTAGGACGCCGCCCTCTCACGGCGGTAACACCGGTTCGAATCCGGTAGGGAGTACCAATCACATCAAAGGGTTAGCCTATTCCGGGCTGACCCTTTCTTGTTTTAACCAACCATTTAACCAACCGAGCGACCCTCTGCTTTCACCAAAACCGGTCATTCAAAAAGAAAAAGTTCAAATGATGCGAACGTCTGCTTTCGGCCTGAAGCGGCCGCTCGTCTCCGTCATCCAACGCCGAGAAATCCCTCGACTACTACATCCGTCGATGCGGACGACGACGGATTGCCAGTGGATCGTATTTGATTCTTTGCTTGTCTCGTATGGACTGCTCAATCTTATGCATGATGTCGCGCCGCTTAATCTGACTAGCGACCACCTCGATGATCTTCTCGAGACTTTGGCCCCCTCTGTCAGCAACCGGGCCAAGACATTGGATGAACCCGGCCCTGTGGATTCTTAACACGAAATCACTGGATTGATCACCTCGCGGGATCAGCCACCAGAGCCAGTCTTCTTCTCCGAAGTCGAGCAGGGCGTGTGTAGGTCGACCCACCCATTCGTCCAGCAGCCTGCCCTCGTAGAAGCTCAGAGCACGCAGCGGTTCCTCGGAACCAAGAGGTTTCCCGGCATCTTCCCATGCTTCCCTGAACTTTCTTTCATCGAATTTACGGCGCTTCCCGTCGATGACCCACACGAGCCTTTTATAGAACGCCTCACGTGAATCTCGCTCTTCGGCCTTTATAGCCGAGTGCTGGAACTCGATAACCCAACTATCTTCGGTTTTGACATCAGCAATGTGCTTCTCGCCATCTTCGGCGTACTGGATTCTCTCCTGCCAGTCCTCCGGAAATTGATTCTTCCAGGCGCGGTGCCATTCTGTCTCGTTTTCCCACCAAAGATCGCATTTTCGCCGACCTTTATGTGCCCAGTGATGGGCATACACGTCGCCGCACTTTGCGATCATCATTGAACCACAGCACCGGCACTCACCGACCAGTTTTGGCCGAGCCTCTCTGCGTTCTCCATTGACGAGTGCAAATTTCATGTAGCACGTTCTCCGCGTAATCCTGCGAGCAAATCCATAACGAATCGACAGGTTTGTCAGGCGAGTATGAACGTCCGCATTGGGTCATTAGCAACCGCTCAGCAGTTTAACACTCGACTTCTGCTTTCGGGCCTAAAGCAGACATGTTCAAAGCACGGGCGCGCTATGTGAATTATATGCAGATCGAGATTGAGCCGTTTCCGCTCGTTGCGTGACAGGCTAGGCCCCACTCACCCAAGATCAAAAAGGGGTCGAATCGAATTAATTTGAAAGTCGGTTCGACCCCTTAATTAGGAGCACAGCGTCGGCGATGGCGCTGCACTCCGGCATGGGCAGATATGCCAGACCCATCAATATAGGCAGCGTTCTCCATGCATACCTGCCTAATTGACCGCTGGTCTGGCCGACTCGTAGAAGTTAATCTAAGCAGATGACTAACGAAACCTGCTATCTATTCGGTTGCACGCTCGACGGCAGCGGCGGCGCTGCTACTGTCGACAAATCATCCGAGTCCGCTACCCCGCCACACTGGGCTCATATCGATTATTCTTCCAAACAAGCACGCGGCTGGCTGGCTGCACGTGGGCTCGAACCCTTCGTCATCGACACTCTGATTCGGAATGAATCCCGACCAAACATGGTCGCCGTGGATGACGGTTTGCTGATCGTACTGCGCGGTATCAACCGGAATGCGGGCGCCGATCCAGAAGACATGGTATCGCTGCGGATCTGGATCGAACGCGACAGCATGATTTCAGTGCGGCAACGCCAGGTCATCGCCGCACGTGAGGTGTTTGTGGAACTGGGGAACGGGAACGGCCCTAAAGATTTGGCCGAGCTGCTGACTCGTCTGATCGAGCGCCTGGCAGACGGTATCGCCGTGTTTGTCGACGACATTGAGGAGCGAATCGAACAGCATGAGGCCGACGTGGAAACCGGTGAACCACAGAATATCAGGTCTGCTGTGTCTGCTATTCGACGCCAGCTTGCGACTGTCCGTCGCTTCCTCGCACCGCAACGCGATGCCCTCGATGCCTTATATAGACAGGGAAAACCTTTTCTCGATGAGGACAAACTCTACCTGGTTCGCGAGCAGTCCGATCGTGTAACACGGTATGTTGAAGATCTGGATCTCGTGCGCGAAAGGGCATTGGTGGTGCAGGAAGAACTGTTTAACCGAATTTCGCAGGAACAGAACGCTCGCACCTATGTGCTGTCGATCGTCGCAGCGATTTTCCTGCCCATTACATTTATTTCTGGTGTATTTGGCATGAACGTTGCGGGTTTACCGGGCCTAGAGGACATCAATTCATTCTGGATCGTATCGGGAGTGATGCTGGCTATTTCAATTGCGATCCTGATCGGGTTGCGCTTGAAAAAATGGTTCTAAATGTCCCGACTCTATTTCGTGACGGTCGGTCAGAACTGATTCATCGATATGCGCGTCATGTTGCGGGCAGGCAATCAACGTTCGAGCAGGTAAATTAGATCCAGTGACTGTTGCGATGTGGACCCCGTGCTCGCCTCCAGACTAAAGCCTTTACCAAGCCTGTAACGAATTCGGAACGAGCCCGGCTCGCCCAATGAGCCAAACACGTAGCGCACGTAAAGAGCATCGTTGATGCGCTTACCGGCAACCATCGCCGCTTTATTCGCATCATTGGTTTCGAAACTGACCTCGTCCAGACCAAGCAGACCGCCGTCACCCGGCATCAATTGCCCCAGCCCCATTGCTACCGCAGCACCACTGGCATCAGCACCGGAGCCGGTTGGCTGATCGATCAGCAGGAACGACAGCACGTCGTTGTCACTCATTGCCGGTCGGGAGTAAGGTTCCGTTCTGACATTCTGTGCCGTACCCGTCAGCCGCAGGCCTACTGTGTATTGCCGCCCCTGGTAATTGGATACCCGGCTGACCTGGATATTGATGACCGGGTCGTCCAGCGGACCGGTGAAGGTAAGTTCACCGCGATCCACTCGCAATTCCTTGCCGTAACCGGTGAGGAAGCCATCTTGAACACGTACCATGCCTGCCGCAACGAGGTTGTCGCCGCGACTCTGCCTCAGCCTGAGCGCGCCATTTAGTTGGCTGTCCAGACCAAAGCCTTTGAAACGGACATCGTCGCCGAGCAAGACCTCTATATCACCCGTAACAATCGTTTCATCCTGCGAATTTACCGTGCGTTCCGGCGCATGCACGATGACATCTGCCGACCGCGGGACTGCATTCCTGGGCAAATCACGGATTTCTGCGCGGGCGCGCGGAATAACGATGACGCCGCTCACGTCAAATGCCCCCGCACCGATTCGCAACATGAGATCAGGCGATGTATCGACGCTAAGGTCTGGCGTGCGTAGGCTGGCAAGTTTCTCGCCCTTGATGCTGATGCCGGCAACCAGACGGGAAGCGCCCTGCTTGTTAACCTCGCTGCTAATATCGCCGCGAATTTCAGCGCTGCCGCCGCCGGAGCGTAATTGACCACTTATCACCAGCTTGTCGGCGGAGTTGGCCGTGGCGGCAATATTTATGTCACTTAACGTGATGCCGGCGTCGGGCAATCCTAACGCAGCCTCCCGAAGATACGCCCCGCCCGTAAACACCGGATCACCCAGCGTTCCGCCGACGTCGAGGTCAATCGTTAACTCGCCCTGCAGCTCCCCCGGGTTAACCACGCGCTCTAGTAGCGGCCGCAATAGTCCAATGCTTGGCATACTACCTTTGGCTGCAGCCGTTACCGGGCTGCGCTCGGTCAACGGGCCATCAACATCCGCGCTCGCCACCAGGGTCAGCCCCTCTGCACCGCTGATGCTGGCCACAACAATTGTGCGAGAGGCATCCGAACTGAGATCGATCCGGACTTCATCGAGCTGAGTCTGGAAAAGGTCAATACCATCGGTGTAACCCAGCAACGTGTGAGCTTGTCGCCAGCGCAGCTCCCCATGCAGCTCGTCGCGGTCGCCGCTAATTTGCAGGTTGGCATCAACCGTACCATCAACACTGTAGCCTTCGGCAAGCAGCGGTTGCAGCGACGCTAGCGCGAAGCTACTGATGTTTATATTGCTTTGCAGACTTGTGGCGCTCCAACTGCTGGCGTCTACGCAAAGACCTGCCTCAGCCTGTTGCCAACAATGTGCATCCAGCTCACCACCACTTGCTGAAACGCGTAGTCCGAAAGGCTGTTCCAACAGCCAGCTATCGAACCCCTCTGGCTGCACCCGACCGTACTCCAGACGCTGGATCAGCTGATCTCCATCCCAGGCACCGACGGAGCGCAGTTCGACTTCAACAATATCGCCCGCCAGCGTAAGTCGTGCCTGATGATTATCGAGCGTGCCTTTGAGAGACATATCGAGACCACCAAGCTCTTGCCTGCCGACCACCATGCCAGTCGCGGTCAATGTGCCGGCTAATTTGTTGTTCGCCTGCAGTTCACCCGACACCCTAAGTGTGTCGGCAGACTGCGCTCCATAGGCAAGCGATGTTGCATTGCCGGCAAATGTAAACCGTGGCGCCGTGAGACTGCCGCCGAGCGTAAGCTCCGCGAATAGCGCTCCCTGCAAACCCGGCCATAACAGCGCGAGCTCCGGAAAATCCGCGTTGATCTCCCCTGCCAGTTGTTGTCCCTGCATTACATTGGCCACTAAAACATTGCGGCCTGCAGAGATGTTGACTTTCGCAGTTGCCAGCTCGCCGCCGCGCCAGCGCAAGCTGCCGTTGCCGGACCATTCATTGCCCGCGATCAGCGCCTGCGCCGCCGCCACCTCAAGCGCGAACGCATCCGCTGATTCAATCAGTAGCGACGAGTTAAACCCGAGCCGCCCGGAAATGTCGTCGTTGATAAGCGCGCCATCGATCTGCGAAGCATTGATGGTCAGCTGACCACGCAGACCATTGCTGTAATCGATGCGCCCCGAACCGGCGACCTGCCCGCCCAATGCCTGCATGACATAGTTGTCGATGCTGATAGCCTGTAAATCGGCGACAGCCGCCAACTGCAACTGCGCCTCGGGCCAGCCATCAAGCGCCACAACGCTGGCACCTTCCAGACGAGCGGTGTGGAAATCACTGCTGACAGCCACCATGCCGGCATAAATATGAATGGGCGTGGTGCCTGGCAACTGCACGCTCAGCCAATCTGCCGTGCCAGCCAGCGTCGGCCCGGTAAACAAATCGTAAATACTGCCGCTGAAACTTACCCTTTCCGGCACATCGATCTGCTGCTCAAACAGCAGCTCTTCGATATCGCCGCTGAAACTGCCGGAGCCGCTCACGTTGGCAGCGGGCAGCACCCAGCTGACCTGCGCCTCCAAATGACCGGGTGCGGGACCAGTAAGCTCGCCGCTGACCTGCAGGCTGGCGCCGGCTACCTGCCCGGACAGGCTCGCAACCTCGAGACCACCATGCCCGATCGCGCCGCTGAAGCGCAGATCGGTAATCTCGGCGGCATCGATACGCAATTGATCGAGCTCGGCCGAGTCTATGTATATAAGTGTAGTTAGTTGCAGCCACTGCAGAAGATCCTCATCTGGATCAGCAGTGCTTTCCGCGGGCTGCACATCGATGCTGAGCGCCGCGACGCGCACGCTGTCCAGCCAGACTGTCCCCGCCAGCAAATGGCCGGGGCTCCAGCTAACGGCGATATCCCGGGCGCGAATATCTGCCAGCGGTAGTTTGATATACAAAGACTCGACAGCAAGTCCCTGGTCAAGGGTGCCAGCTATGCCGCTCACCTCGATGGTGACCGGTGAGAACGCTATGCCCTGCTCCAGCAGCCAGCGGCTGCCCTCTTCTGAGCGCACCAGCCACGCGAGCGTGGCGCCGAGCAGGCTGATCGAAAACAACGTGATGAGTGCGATAATTTTGAGTGCGCGCATCACAGGTCCGGTCCCAGGGTAATGTGGAAACGGTAGTCATCGGGAGCGTCTTTCTCCAGCGGCACGGCAACGTCAATACGGATAGGGCCAAGTGGCGAGAGCCAGCGGATACCCGCACCGACACCCGTGGCCGGATCAAAGTCCTTGAACACGTCATACGCGTTACCGCTGTCTATAAATGCAGCGATCGACCAGTTCTCTGTGACCTGCTGATCAATCTCGACACTACCCACCAACAGATTGCTGCCACCGATGACCGCGCCCAAAAGATCGGTTGGACCCAGTGACTGGTAGGCGTAGCCACGCACACTGACATCGCCGCCGGCGTAGAAGCGCACCGTTGCCGGCAGCTCCGCGAACCTGTCGATAGCGGTGAAGCCAGCTTCCACCCGAGTCAGCAACCGCGCGCCAGACCACAAACCGAACACCCATTTCGTATTGCCATACACCTGCAGAAAGCTGGTATCGGAGATCAGGAAATCGGCAGCGCCACGCAACAGAACACTGGTTCTATGGCCCGCCAGGGGACGAGGAGGATAGTCTTCTTCGACGAATGCATAGCCAATACCCGGAGTAAGCAGTTTCGATTGGTCCTCCTGAAATGTGCCTGTTTCGTAGTCTTCCAACCGCAGCTGCAAAAACACGGTACGTGCCCAGCCGTTTTTGCGCTGTTGGACGCGCTGTGCACCGGCAGTAAACAGCGCACTTTTGAAACTGTCATTGTCTTCAAGCTTATAGCCGGTATCATACGTGGCCCAGTCCCGCGGCTTTTCGAGCGGAACGCGGTAGCTAACCTTAATATCCGAAATAACCCGTGAAAGGTTGGCCTCGACCTCGCCCTGGTGACCACTGGCGTTAATCCGCCGGTTCAAAACGCCGCCGCGAAGTTTCGGGCCGGTGTCTGTAGCGAATCCAACCCCGGCGGTGTACTGGTACTTCTTACCGGCGGTCAACGAAACCTTGAGCGGCACATCGAAGTGCGGCGCGCCCCTGGCGTCACGGTCAAACACCACCTGATCAAAATAAGTGCTGGCGATCAGGTCGCGTTGCAGCAACCGGACGCGCTCAGCATCGTAAGGATCGCCGGGCGCGATGGCGACGAACCGGCGGATGAGATCGTGGTCCAGTACCTCCTGATCCAGGGTAGTCTCGCCAAAAACATAGCGTGGCCCGGTTACCAGGTGTAGCGTAATGTCTGCGGCAAAATCATCGGGATACACGTCGACGCGCCGCTCGATAAATTCTCTGGAAAAATAACCTCGGTCCTCGGCGAGCCGCGTAATCTGCCGCCTGCAGGTATCGTATTTAGCATGTTGCAGAACGTCGCCGGAACGGAGAGCGCAGGCCCGCGCTACCGCCTGAAGTTTGTCGTCGCCACCATCGACCTTGATAGACACATTACGCAGTACCACTGGCTGCCCGGGCCGGATTGTAAAATCTGCCTGCCAGCAGGCATCACCATGCCGTAACTCGCTGTCTATTTCGACGTCGTAATAGCCGGTAACTTCAAGCGCTGCACGAATCTCGGTTTCGGACTCAGCATACAGGCGTCGCACACGCCAGTTTGGTGAGTCGCAGGTTTCATCATCAAGCCGCAGGTAAGCAAGTACGTTGCCACGGATGATTGGCTCGACACCCTCGATGGTAACCTCCGCCCGGACCGCGGCACCGGTGCCCAGCCATAGCAGCGCGAGCAACACCAACTGTCGCGTGGAATTCCATATGCCCACCGTCTGATCTTGCATATCCATCATCGCCTTGTGTCAGGACGACCCCATCTGATGGTCTTCCCTGTGTTCCGCTTCGATAAAGACTCGCTGGATACGTGAATCGATGGCTTTGATCTTTTTGGTGAGTTCAGTGACGGAGTATTCCAGATGCTCGGCCGATAAGGCATCGATAAAGTCGACCGATATGGTCGTCACGATAAATTCCGGGCCCATGTGCAGCGTTGCGATTTCATTGACCGAAAGGATACGTTTGTCCTGATTCAAAATTTCACGCATTTCTTCAACGATCTGCGGGTCTGCACTTTCACCGATCAGCAGTTTTTTACTTTCAACCGCCAGCAACAAGGCTGTCAGAATAAGCACCAGGCCGATGCTGATTGAGGCCAGGCCATCGAAAACCGAATTACCCGTTAGTTGATACAAGAAGGTACCAAGGAGCGCGATTAACAATCCGAGCAACGCAGCCGAGTCCTCGAATACGACGACGAATAACGTCGGGTCTTTACCGCGCGTAATAGCCGTGATGATCCCGAGTGATCCACGGCTGCGGTTAAACTCCTTGAATGCCACCCATAACGCAGCGGACTCGAATACCGCGGCAAGGCCGAGCACAGCGTAGTTAACCGCCAGATTGACTATCGGTGCGGGACTAGCAATGTGTTGCCAGCCCTTATAGATCGAGATTACGCCGCCGAGCGCAAAAATCAGCATCGCGACAACAAAACTCCAGAAATAGATCTCCTTACCGTGGCCGAACGGAAACTCGGAGTCCGGCGGACGCTTCGCACGCTTGATTCCATACAACAGCAGCACCTGGTTGCCTGTATCGACGAGCGAGTGAATACCCTCGCTCAGCATCGCGGAACTACCCGTGTAGGTAGCGGCGGCAAACTTCGTC
>Ga0255051_10000987_pt1 | contig 10377 bp, 9 predicted proteins | sample JV7_2_9_MG_FD_181719 | JGI IMG/M metagenome (GOLD analysis project Ga0255051, IMG submission 181719) | Seawater microbial communities from Jervis Inlet, British Columbia, Canada - JV7_2_9 | ecosystem: Environmental > Aquatic > Marine > Inlet | place: Canada: British Columbia | collected 2016-10-06
ACCTATGGGACTCCTCACATAAAGCATGCCTACACGATTCCCGATCTTCACCGTTTAATATATAACTGGTCACATGACTTTTCCCACACAACTGTTCAAATACGTCTTCTTCACTATTAAATACAGTAAATCCAACTTTCAGATCCGGTAGATTATATACAGATTTAATGATTTCCCTGAAATCATGAATAAATGTGTCTTTTTTAGAATCACCCTCATTTAATAATCCTGCTTTAAAATCTGCCAAAGAAACATCTACTGTTGCGTCGTACATGTTGGCGATAATAAATCCTTTGAAGTTCCAACTGTTAGGTGGGAACTTTCTCTTCCAAACATCAACATTGTCATAATTTTCGAGCAACTCCAAATAATCCTCTTCAGTTATCTCCAGTGATCTATCTGTTTTTTCTATTTCGATAAAATCCCCATTAAACAAAACCCTATAGCTTCTTAAGATTCCATTCTTATCAGGAATCTTATAATAAAATGGCCGTCTAAAATCTGTCTTGTAACCATAATAACTATTCAATATTATACTGCACCCCATGAGGAAGAAGTTGCTGTCATCAAAATTTATAAGTTCTAACTCAAAGCCCTCACCTGCGTTCGTTATAATGTTCTTATACCGCTGTGATGACCTAAAAACAAATTGTTGAAATGGAATTGTGGCCGTCTTAATTTCATTTTCTTCTAAGACTGAAGAAAAAAGATCCTCGGTGATCAGATCGACCTGTTTTTTATACTTTTCAAGCTGGGCTTCTGTTTCGAGTCCTTCTGTAAGAATGGGGTACTTCGTAGCAATGTCGAGTACCTCTTTGGCACGACTACGTATCAATTCGCTAGATGAATTGAGCTTCGTTCTATAGCTATCAAAAAGTTTGTTAAAACCTATTTTGACGTGCAACGGAAAATCTCTTTCTTTTGTTTTCATTATAGATATCAACGGTTTATCCTTTACAAAGGTAAATATTATTCAGATAATCCCTATTAAAATCACAATTAACAATAATTTGAGAACTCCTGATTGCATTCGGAAGAAAATACTATTATTTTTGTTGGATTAAATAATATACTATGAGACGAGTTTTTACCCTATTTATTACACTCTTGTTTATTTCTTGTAATCAGAACGATTCTGATAGTTATTTAATTGAAGGCAACGCGTTTGGTTATGAGGACGACACACCGATTTATCTTTATGAGATCGATGGTAATAATAATTCCAAAATAAAGGATACCTTGGTAGTTAATGGTGGAAGATTCACAGGCAGTTACATGAAGATCGAAGAAACTACACTGCATTTTTTCAGAATTGGGGATTCAAAAGGTAATATTTTGTTTTTTGTTGAAAATGAAGATCTCAAGGCAAATATATACAAGGACAATCTAGCTTCATCGTTTGTGACCGGTGGACTGCAAAACGAACTTTACACCCAATATCAATCGAAAATTTCTCAATTTGCCAGAAAGCAGATTGAAATTACAAATGCTTATAGACAAGCGCAACAAGAACAAGACGGTATATTGATCGCTGAACTTCGCAAAGAAAATATTGCAAATTCAGCCGAAGAAACTGCATACAAAAGACAATTTGTAAAAGAAAACAGCAACTCACTTTTTGGAATGATGCTTCTTTCCGAATTATTCTCAAAACAGGAATTGACTATTTCGGAAGTTACTTCCTTGATTAATAATTTGGGGCCGAAATTGGCTACCCATAAATTAGTCACTGAATTAAAATCGAGCCTTGAAGCGAAGAAAATGGCCGAAATAGGCGGTACAGCCCCTCCATTCTCCGCTCCTACCCCTACCGGTGAAATGCTTGCTCTTCAGGATGTAATGGGTAAATATACCATCGTTGATTTTTGGGCTTCATGGTGTCGTCCTTGCCGCAGAGAAAATCCAAATGTGGTTAATGTCTATAATAAATACCACCACAAAGGCCTGAATATAATAAGTGTTTCACTCGATAAAGCAGGGCAAAAAGAGCGATGGATAAAGGCTATTAAAGACGATAATATGGATTGGTACCATGTTTCAAATCTTCGTTTTTGGCAAGATCCAATAGTAAAACAGTACAATGTTCGTAGTATCCCGGCAACATTCTTACTTGATGAGCAAGGTAAGATCATTGACAAAAATCTACGCGGGCCGGCTTTGGGAAAAAAAATTGCTTCGCTTTTGGATTAATTCAATTCAAAGCTCACATTCACACGAACGCTAACTTGCATTTCCCCCGGGGCCAAGGTTTGTTGAGCTTCAGCATCCATTGTTATGGCATTTCTAAGCATAGAATTGGGTGAAATAGTTTTCTGAAACTCACTGATATAAATCGCTTTACCAATACTTTGCCCCAACACTGAAGCGTATTCCTGGGCCTTTAGTTTTGCATTTTCAACAGCATTCTTTCGAGCTTGAGATTGAAGTAATTCTAGTTGGCTAGAAGAAAATAAAATCCCATCGATGCGGTTAATTCCGGTATCTAACAATCCGTTCATCAAACGCTCATATTCCCTTAGATCCACCAGCTTTATGGATATGGACTGATTGGCCTGGTAATTATAAGTTTTTGTTTGGTACTCGTAGTTTTTGCTCAACCGAATGTATTCGGTTCGTACATATTTTTCAGCAACACCAATGCCCTTTACAAACTGGAGTACCTCGCCTACAATCCTATCATTTTTCAGCTTTACTTCCTTCGCGTTCATACCAGTATTTTCTACTCTGATATGCACTGTTACCTGATCCGGAATTACATGAACCGTTGCTTCTCCCACAACCTCTACCGAGGGTTTTGGTTGTGTTTGTGCTGTGATAAGACCTGTTGTTATTAACGCTATAATTATGATTATTTTCCTCATGACTTCATAAATTTAAATTTTACCAAATTTATATAACACAAACAATACCAAAATAGGGATTGCCAATACTCCAACTAACCAAAGGCTGGTATCAATCAGGAAAGGAGCAAATGCAATGGTGCTTACATATCCCCCAATGGCGCCACCAAAGTGTGCGTCATGCCCAATATTACCAATTCGTTTTTTCATTCCGTAGATGGAATAAAACAAATATATCAAACCAAACATCCAGGCTGGCATAAAGTATATAGTGCTGTCCGGTGCAAATAAAATAGCGGAGTATATAATTCCCATTACCGCTCCACTCGCTCCTACAGCACTGTAATGATATTCATCTTTGTGAAAATACAAGGACAAAAGGTTACCCACAACCAAACTCACTAGATAGATGATTATAAACTTTGATACCCCTACATTGATTATAACCACATTGGCAAAGAAATAAAGCGTAAGCATATTAAAAATGAGATGGGTAAAATCTACGTGAAGGAAGCCGGAAGTAAAAATACGGATATGTTCACCACGACGGATCCCTGCAATATTGAACTTGTATTTTTCGAAAAAGGAATAATCATTGAACCCTTTAATAGAGATCAACGCATTGACGGTGATAATGACAATGGTAGCAATATGGATATTCAGCATAGATAAAAATTCTGTTTAAGGGAAATTGTAATGCAATAAATTTAGTTAGTTTTGCGCTAACTTTACCTATGCAACGCTTAGTTTATATTTTATTATATCCAATCATGTGGCTTACATCACTATTGCCTCTGTGGTGGCTGTATTTCTATTCATCAATACTTTTTGTGATCGCTTATTATATCGTGGGTTACCGTAAAAAGGTGGTAAAGGATAATCTTCGTCTAGTCTTTCCTGAAAAAACTTCCGCAGAGATCAATTCAATCGCAAGATCATTTTATAAGCATTTATGCGACATTGTCTTTGAAACCATAAAGACTCTCACGATTTCCGAAAAAGAAGCGACCCGGCGGTATCAGTTTGAGAATCTTGAAGTATTGGATCAACTCTACAAAAAAGACAAAAGTATTCTAATGATGTGCGGGCATTACGCCAGTTGGGAATGGGTTGGAATTTTGGACCATCAAAATCCTTATAAGGGATTTGCCGTCTACAAAAAACTTGTCAATCCCTATTTTGACAGAATGGTAAAAAAGATCAGGGAGCGATTTGGTGCGGGTCTTGTGGCTAATACCAAAATTGCTTCTACCCTTTACAGACACCATTTTAAAGGAGTAAAAACGATGTCACTCATACTTTCAGATCAATCGCCAAAACTGGGTGCTTTCAAACAGCGGGATACGTTCATGGGTATTGATGTTCCTGTATTCACAGGTACGGAAGAACTTGCGAAAAAATTGGATTTTGCGGCTCTTTATTTGAAAGTTAGAAAAGTAAAACGAGGGTACTATTCCGTTTCCTTTGTTGTATTGGCTGAGAATCCAAAGGAATACGAGGATTACCAAATAACCCGACTCTTTCTGGACGAAATCGAAAAACAGATCCATGAAGCGCCTGAATATTATTTATGGTCACACAAGCGATGGAAACATCGAATTATGGACAAGCATGAAGATCAATAAAACTGACCCTTAGAGCTTAGTAATTTCCTTTATTTCAGCAACGAATTGGTCGGCAAGGGAGTCCGCTTCCGATTGAGATTTGGCTTCGGTATAAATTCTAATTATGGGTTCTGTATTCGACTTTCTTAGATGAACCCAACTTTCAGCAAAATCGATCTTCACTCCGTCGATGGTACTTATGCCTTGCACCTTCGCTGAAGCTTCCGGTGGCATGCCGTCTGAAGTATAGGTGGTTTCAATACTTTTTAGAATGGTATCTACATCCAACCGGGGTGTCAACTCAATTTTCTTTTTACTCATAAAATAGGACGGATAGGTGGCTCGCAGTTCACTTACGGTGATATTCTGATGGGCCAAATGACTCAAAAAGAGGGCAATTCCAACCAAGCTATCTCTTCCGTAGTGCAATTCAGGATATATAATTCCTCCATTACCTTCCCCACCGATCACTGCTTGAGTCTCTTTCATTTTTTCCACCACGTTCACTTCACCTACAGCGCTGGCTATATAAGATCCATCGTGTTTTTCAGTAATATCGCTCAGCGCTCTCGAAGATGACATATTGGAAACAGTATTCCCAGGCTTGTTCTGAAGGACATAGTCAGCCACAGCAACTAGCGTATATTCTTCGCCAAACATTTCTCCATTCTCATCCACAAAAGCCAGACGATCCACATCGGGATCTACAACAATTCCGAAGTGGGCATTCTCTTTTAATACAGCTTCCATCAAATCGGTCAAATGTTCCTTCAAAGGTTCCGGATTGTGTGGGAACTCTCCATTGGGTGTGCAAAATAATTTCACAGGATTCACTCCCAATGCCTCTAATAACATGGGTACGGCAATTCCTCCGGTTGAATTCACACCATCGACCACCACCTTAAATCCCGCTTTTTTGATAGCTTTTACATCGACCAATTCAAGATCTAATATCTCATCAATATGCATATTGATATAGGCTTCATTCTTGTGTATTTTCCCCAGATCGTCAACATCAGCAAATGTTATATCCACCGAGTCTGCAATATCCAGGATATTTTGCCCGGCCTCGGCGTTTAAAAATTAGCCCTTGTGGTTTAATAATTTTAAAGCATTCCATTGCTTTGGATTATGGCTCGCGGTGAGTACAATTCCACCATCCGCATGCTCAAGGGCCACTGCAACCTCAACCGTAGGTGTAGTGGATAAACCCAGATCGACGATATCAATTCCTAAACCAATGAGGGTATTCATAACCAATTGTTGCATCATGTGTCCGGAAATTCTGGCGTCACGTCCCACCACAACTCTGTAGTCTTCCTTATTTCGCTGTTCTTTTACCCAATGTCCATAAGCGGCAGCATATTTCACGGCATCGATGGGAGTCATATTCTTTCCTTGATGCCCTCCTATGGTGCCACGAATTCCAGAAATGGATTTTATTAATGTCATGCTTTAAAATTTAACGCAAAGATACTTTTTAAAAGTATATTTACTTCCATTTTTGTAAATTGTACCGAATGAATTTTCTCGCACATATTTACCTTTCCGGGGATGACGATGGGATCACGATCGGCAATTTTATAGCCGATGGCATTAAAGGAAAACGATACCGGAAATACCCTCAACAAATTCAAAAAGGCATCTTGCTTCATCGCGCTATCGATTCATATACAGATAGTCATCCCATCGTCAAACGAAGTACCAAAAGGCTTCACGAGAATTACGGACATTACAGCGGAGTGATCGTGGACATTTTGTACGATCACTTTCTGGCCAAGAACTGGAAGAATTATCACGACATCCCATTGAACGAATATGTGGATGAATTTTATGAAATGCTCCGGAATAATTATGAGGTTCTCCCAACACGAATTCAACGAATGATGCCATACATGATAAACGATAATTGGTTGTTGAATTACGCAACCATTCCGGGAATTAGCAGAATTTTAAATCAAATGAATGTTCGTACCAAAGGAATTTCCAAAATGAATTTTGCCGTATTGGAACTCGAAGAATTTTATGTCGAATTTGAAGAAGAGTTTACCTCTTTTTTTGCTGAATTGATCGACTATTCAAAAAACAAACTCGCCCAATTATGAAATGGAAATTACTCTTATTGCTGCTCCTGGTATTTGCTTGTAAAAGCGGATCATCTCCTCCGGTCGAAGGACTTATCACCGAAAACGCAATGGTGGTATCCGCACGAGAAGAGGCTTCTAAAATAGGTTCAGATGTTTTAAGGAATGGAGGAAACGCCTTCGATGCAATGGTTGCAACCGGAATGGCACTTGCCGTCGTTTATCCTTATGCGGGTAATTTAGGTGGTGGTGGGTTTTTAGTCTATCGTACTCAATACGGCGAATTAGGGGCTTTCGATTATCGCGAGAAGGCGCCAATGGCGGCATCACGCGATATGTATTTGGACAAAGAAGGAAATTTTGTACAGGATAAAAGTCAGATCGGGGGCCTGTCCGTTGGAGTGCCGGGTAGTATTGCCGGATTATTTGCCGTCCACCGGAAATTAGGTTCCATCCCAATGGAAGAATTAATAAGGCCTGTTATTGAATTGGCCCGCAATGGATATATCATTACAGAAAAGCAGGCGAAACGCTTCGAAAAATATGGTCCCATTATTGAAGAAACAAATGGTGAATCCTCAATTTATACACAAAAATATAAGGCCGGAGATACGTTAAAGAATGAGGCCTTGGCTAATACACTATTACGAATATCACAAAATGGACGTTTCGAGTTTTATAACGGCTATACCGCGCAAAAACTGGTTGAATTTTTGAATACCTATGGTGGTATTATTACCTTAAACGACCTGAAAGCCTATGAATCGGAAATTCGAGAACCCATCGTTTTTACCTACAAGGATTTGAAAATTATTTCAATGTCTCCTCCCTCCAGTGGTGGGATCTGTCTGGCTCAAATTATGAAGTCCATCGAACCGTATGCCTTACGTGACTTTGGTCACAACAGCTTAAAGGCCATCCAAGTGATAACCGAAGCAGAACGAAGGGCTTATGCAGACAGGAGTTACTTTTTGGGGGATCCGGATTTTGTGGATATTCCTTCGGACTCATTAATTTCAGACAGTTATCTGAACGGCCGAATGGAGGATTTTACCTTTGACATGGCCACGCCTTCCACGGATATTTCCCACGGAAGTATATCTGGCTTTGAAAATTATCAAAATGAGAGTACCGAAACAACACATTACTCAATCGTAGATCAATTTGGAAATGCGATTGCGGTCACCACTACTTTGAATTCCGCTTACGGGTCTAAATTATATTCCAAAGAACTGGGGTTTTTCTTGAATAATGAAATGGACGATTTTAGTGTTAAACCGGGCGAACCCAATCTATATGGACTTATTGGTGGAGAAAATAACTCCATTGTTGCTCAAAAAAGAATGCTGAGCTCCATGACTCCAACTTTGGTTGAAAAAGAGGGTAAACTTTGGATGAGTCTCGGAACACCCGGTGGATCAACTATTATGACATCTGTATTACAAACCATTTTAAATGTCTACGAATTTGAAATGAGTATGCAGGAGGCCGTAAATGCACCTCGTTTTCATCATCAGTGGCTACCCGATGTAGTTCAGTTTGAGCCTGATGAATTTTCACGCGAGATCCTTTTGAAATTAGAAGAAAAAGGCTACACAATTGATGAGAAGAATGCCCCGGTAATTGGTAAAGTAGATGCTATTTTAGTTTTGCCCGATGGTAAGCTGGAAGGAGGAGCCGATAAGCGCGGGGACGACACTGCCGTAGGGTTTTAATGATCGAACCCTGTTTTCCAGTTTTTTATCGATAAAAGCCGTCTTTATATCGAATTGTAGGTATATTACTACAATTTGTAAGAATTTACTGTACATTTGGTAGTCAACTAATAACAAACACCTTATTGCATGTAATGATTCTTGGGGGAACATAAATTGGCTGCTGTAATTCTTCAGCATAAACTATCCAGTTTTCAGACATTGCAATTTATCCGATCATGAGAAGTAAATCTTTTTTCAAGGATTTATATGCCCTCATACCTATGGTATTGAGTGGCTTTCTTTGCATTACCCTTGTTTTCTTGTTATGGGAAAAAACTACGGTAGATACCACCTTCTCATCTACTCTAAAAGAGGTGTCTACCATCTTTATCAGTATTAGCGGTTTTATGGCGGCCCTTATCATGATCTATCTCGCCTGGTCTTCAGCGAGCTTGAAAAAGGTGCGCATAACCGCTATCGACAGTTTGAGTAAGATCACTCAGAAAATGCACGACTTTAGAAACATTATTGATTTGTTATTACGTTCTAAAATGTGGTTGTCGGGCTTACAAGAATATATAGATGATGAATTCGAAGGCCTTACCTTTTTTGACGTAAAAGAGTTTTATAAAGGAAAGTCAAAATTGGCTATTGAATTCTTACAGGAGACCCATCATTATGAAGAAACCGAAAACTTGTACCTGGAATTGAAGTCACTTTTAATGACCAGTACCAAGGAAAAACAAATCCCCGAATCCATACGCTACCCTAAGGCATATGACAAGGATATAGTCTCGAAATGGTTGGAGCACAAATGTAGTTCCGGGTTGTGGTATTTTTTTGGGTACAAATATGGGAGTTATAAGGAGTCTCTGGATTATAACTCTGTCTTCGAGAGGCATCAGGAAAAGATCATGACATTGGCCAATTCAATCGACAGTGAAGCCTTTGAAGATTCTTCTTTTAATGAGGTGTTTTTGGCGAAGTTGGGTGAGTACATGAGCAAAGAAGTGATCCCAAAGCTCTTTCAGTTTCAAGGGAGAACCGAAAAGCAATTGCCCTCCATGATGCGATATTTGTATACCATCTTTTTATTTCTGGTGGTATTTGGGGTGTTACTTCCCCTAGTGTTCCTGCTTTTTAATATGTCATTAATAACCCTTGTTATTAGCTATTCCATCGTTATTAGTCTCATCTTCTTTATCGCTACCAGTTTTTATATATTTGTGGTCAAAGAAGCCAATAGCTAGACATTTAGCCAACTGTTATCTTTACGTAAATCAAAACTTTTGACCTAGTCAACGGGTCAATTTTTGATTACAATTAAGTACCTTTGCAAATTATGGTAAAAAGTAAAGATGCAATTGAGGTATTAGGAGCTCGTGTCCACAATTTAAAGGACATCGATGTGGTTATTCCCCGTGAGAAATTAGTGGTGATCACCGGGCTTTCGGGCAGTGGAAAGTCTTCATTGGCCTTTGATACCATTTATGCTGAAGGACAGCGTCGCTATATCGAAACCTTTTCTGCCTATGCCAGGCAGTTTTTAGGAAGCCTCGAGCGACCTGATGTCGACAAAATTGAAGGCCTTTCGCCTGTAATTGCCATCGAGCAAAAAACAACGAGTCGCAGTCCGCGTTCAACCGTTGGAACCATCACCGAAATTTATGATTTCCTCCGACTACTTTTTGCACGTGCCAGCGATGCTTATAGCTACCAGACCGGTGAAAAAATGGTAAGCTATAGTGACGAACAGATCAAGCAACTCATTATTAAAGATTTCGATCAGAAAAAAGTGAATATTCTCGCTCCGGTTGTACGTTCCAGAAAAGGACATTATCGTGAGTTGTTCGAACAAATTGCCAAACAAGGGTTTTTAAAAGTCCGTGTAGATGGCGAAGTAATGGACATCGTAAAGGGAATGCGCATCGATCGTTATAAAACTCATGATGTGGAAATAGTTGTTGATCGCTTGATTATAAGTGAAGAAAGCGATAACAATAAACGGCTCACCGAAACCATTCTCACAGCTATGTACCACGGTGATGATGTTCTAATGATACTGGACAATGAAACGGATAAGGTGCGTTATTTTAGCAGGTCGTTGATGTGCCCAACTTCAGGGATCTCATATCCCAATCCCGAGCCAAAT
>Ga0255051_10000988_pt1 | contig 10374 bp, 8 predicted proteins | sample JV7_2_9_MG_FD_181719 | JGI IMG/M metagenome (GOLD analysis project Ga0255051, IMG submission 181719) | Seawater microbial communities from Jervis Inlet, British Columbia, Canada - JV7_2_9 | ecosystem: Environmental > Aquatic > Marine > Inlet | place: Canada: British Columbia | collected 2016-10-06
GACCCGCCGCCAGCGTGTGTGGAATTTCTAATTGTGGGAACATTGAGGAAGCCTCTGCCGGGTTCTGTGAAAAATCGGGTTGTGCTGACATCGGGTTGTTTCTCCTGTAATAAATAATCTATTGCGACGGACTGGCCGCGCGTTGTTTTCGGGCTAGCCCGGTTTATGGCCCCCCAGGGCCTGGGTAATTTCATCGGCGGTCTGGCGTATCGCCACGCCCAGTTCGTCGAGCCGGGCATCGGTTATGCGCGCCTTCGGCCCCGACAGCGATATCGCCGCCAGCGCCTGACGATTTTCATCAAATATCGGAGCCGCGACACAACGCAGGCCGATCGCGTGTTCTTCGTCATCGAGGGCGTAGCCCAGTTGCCGTATGTGCTCGAGTTCTTCGCGTAACTGGCCCGGATTGACGATCGTGCGCTCGGTATAATGGGCCAGGCCACGCTGCTGCAATATCCGCGCAAGCCGTTGTTCCGACAGGTTCGCCAGCAGGGCCTTGCCGACGCCCGAAGCGTGAATCGGCGAACGGCTCCCCAGCCTTACGATCATGCGCATGACTTCGCGCGACTCGACCTGGCCGATAAAGACGACCTCACCATCATCGATGACACCCAGGTTGACGGTTTCGCCGCATTGATCGACCAGTGCATGCATATGCGGGCGCGCACTGGCGACAAAATCGCGCCGACTGAGAAAGGCGTTACCGACCGTAAACGCCTTCAGACCGACAAACCAGAGCCCCTGCCCGGAATCCTGCTCGACAAAACCGAGCTCCTCGAAAGTGCTGAGCAAGCGATGCACCGTCGCCGTCGGTATTCCCAACTGGTAAGTCAGATCGGTCAGGCTCACGCCGGTCGGGGTCTCGGACAGCCGTTCGAGCAAAGTCAGGGCGCGGGTCAATGACTGATTTTTGCCATCGCCGGCGCGACTGTTAGGGCCCGGGGGGCGGCCGCGTTTACGCGCAATTGGGGTTACTGGATTTGTCATGGCGTAAAATTTATCAGTACGGCGATCCCGAAACATGCTCAAAAACGACATGTTTTGTTTTAATAACATATTCCAATAAACAACTATTAACGATCATATATAATATATCTAATTGAATTAACAACATTTATTTATCATATTCAGTTATTTCCGCTATATGGTAAATTTTTCCAAAATTTTATTAATTCGAAGTCTAACCCATTATTCGGGTACCCGGCAAGCATTTCTGCCGGAAAATTATCGTTGCGCCCCAATGCCGGTGTTATGTGACTTACATTCGAGAATTTTTCTTACAATTCAATGACATTGAGCCATAATGTCAGGTTAGAGCCTTGATGAGCGGAGACAGGATGCGAATAGCGGTATTTGGCAGTGGTGGTGTTGGCGCATACTTCGGCGGACGGCTGGCGCAAATTGGCCAGGACGTCACCTTCATTGCGCGCAACGAAAACCTCTCGGTATTACGTTCGCGGGGCCTCAAGGTTGGCAGCATTGCCGGTGATTTCATAATCGACCGGGTCCAGGTCAGCAATGATCCCGCCGAGGTCGGCACCGTCGACTATGTGCTGTGTTGCGTCAAAAGCTGGCAGGTAACCGCGGCCGCGCGCGCCATGCTACCCATGGTCGGACCCGACACGCTGGTAGTGCCGCTGCAAAACGGGGTCGAGGCGCCGGCTCAACTGGCCAGTATTCTCGATCCCGGCAACGTACTGGGCGGACTCTGCGCCATCATCGCCTTCCTCGCGAGCCCGGGCCACGTCAAGCACAGCGGCGCAAACCCGCTGATACGCTTTGGTCATCTGGACAATCACGCCGACCCGCGCGTCAATGCGCTATCGGAAATTTTTAACCATTGCAGCGGCGTCAAATCGAGCATTCCCGATGATGTCGTGGTCGCGATGTGGCAGAAGTTCATGCTGATCACGCCGTGGAGCGGGCTGGGCGCGGTTTCACGCGCTCCCATCGGCGTGTTGCTGGAACAGCCGGAAACCCGCGACCTGTTGGCCCAGGGGATCGAGGAAATCCGCCAGGTCGGCCTCGCCCTGGGCGTCAATATTCCGGCCGACAGCGTCGAGCGAACCATGGCCACGCTGCACGACATTCCACCCAATTCGACAACCTCGATGCAGCGCGACCTGGTGCGTGGACGCCCCTCGGAACTGGATGCCCAGAACGGCGCCGTGGTTCGGCTTGCCTGGGAAACCGGTATCGATACGCCGATCAATCGCTTCTTTCTTTACAGCCTGCGGTCACTCGAACTGCGCGCCCGCGGCGCGCTGACCTTCAATCGTCGCTCCAAGCAACGCTGAATCCCGGCCTTAGCCGGTTGCGCAGCAGCTAAACAACCACTTTTCGTCGCGGATGCCGCAGCGACCAGACGGTATTGATGGCGAGGGTCGATAATACGATCGCGCCGCCCGCCAGGGTATTGACGCCGGGTTCCTCGGCGAGCACCAGCCACACCCAGATCGGCCCCAGAATCGACTCCAGCAACACCAGCAGGCCAACTTCCGCCGCCGGGATGTAGCGCGGGCCGATAAACATCAACGCGGTGCCGATCGGCACCACGTAGAGACCCATGATCAACAGGTAACCCAGGTCCGCCTGCGAGATAGCAAGCGGTGAAGCCAGCGGCAGTATCAACAGCGCGGTCAATATTCCACTACAGGAAATCGCGGAAGATGACGAGATACGCGGAAAGCGGCGTACGAATGTGAAGCCACAGGCAAGAGAAAACGAACCGACGATAGCAACCAGGTCGCCGATCAATCCGTTTTGCGCGCCAACATCGCCACCAGCATCGTCGCCAACGCTACCCGAAGCGATGACCGCGATGCCGACGGCGACCAGCAGGATCGCGACCATGGTGCGCGGTTGAATCTTCTCATGCAGCATGACGCGACTGATCAATGCGGCAAACAGGGGCGTCGAACTTAATATGATGAGCGTGTTGGCGACGCTGGTATGCGTAATCGAGAAGACGAATGAAATGGTGCCCAGCGAAAAGGCGGCAACCATCAACAGGCCGGGGCCGCGCACCGTTTTGTACTGCTGCCAGACGCGGTTGGGATTACTGAGACTGATCACCAACCACATGCCGAAAGACAGCAGCAGCGCACGCCAGAAAACCAGGGTCCAGTGATCGGTTTCGATCAGGCGCGTCAACAAACCGTCCGGGGATATGATCAATACCCCGCTCGCGGTAATCAACAAACCTTTTGCATGGTTCGATAACATGCGCGGATTCTAGGGTTTTTGTAAGCCCGGCACCCGCTCTTTTTGCAATCGGCGCATGAGAACGATAATCGCCGCCCGCGGGCATTGCTTTTTGCCGCGATCACGGTAAAGATACCGGCAAAACGGGAATGGCGCCGCCGGTATGGCAAAATCCGCGGCAGCCACCGACATCGATCAACGGCAACTCACATACGCAGGCTAAATGACCTCACAATCCGAAACCCGCAGCGGCGCCGAAGTCCTCATCGACGCGCTCAAAATCAACGCGGTAGAGCGTATTTTCTGCATCCCGGGTGAAAGCTTCCTGGCGGCGCTTGATGCGCTCTACGATCGTAGCGAAATTGAGCTGATCGTGTGCCGCAACGAAGGCGGCGCGGCTTACATGGCCGAGGCCGAGGGCAAGCTCAGCGGCAGGCCCGGGGTCTGTTTCGTCACGCGTGGGCCCGGCGCCACCAACGCCAGCGGCGGCCTGCATGTCGCGATGCAGGATTCGACGCCGATGATCCTGCTGATCGGGCAGATCGCGCGCAAGGATCTCGACCGCGAAGCATTCCAGGAAATCGACTATCGGCGCATGTTTCCCGAGGTCGCCAAGTGGGTCGCGCAAATCGACGACGCCGATCGTATACCCGAGTATCTGAATCGCGCTTTCAGCGTCGCCACCAGCGGCCGGCCGGGGCCGGTGGTGCTGGCTTTGCCCGAAGACATGCTGATCGACTGCAGCGGCGCGCGCGATGCGCGTGCGACGCAGACGGTCGCGATCAGCCCGGCGCCGGTCGACGTCGAACAGACGATCGAGTGGCTTGCCGCCGCCGAGCGGCCGTTGATCATCGTCGGTGGCAGCGGCTGGAGCGATGTCACGCGCGAGCAACTGCAGGGCTTCGCCGCCACCAGCGGTATTCCGTTGATCAATTCATTTCGCTGCCAGGATTACATCGACAACGAACACCCCAACTATGCCGGCGATCTTGGCATCGGCGTCAATCCTGATCTGTGCCGGCGCATCGATGAATCCGATTGCCTGCTGGTCATCGGCGCCCGCCTCGGCGAAATGACCACGGGCGGATTCAGTTTGCTCGATATCCCCTGCCCGAAACAGCGCCTGATTCACGTGCACGCCGGCAGCGAAGAGCTCGGGCACGTCTATCAAGCCGATCTTGCGATCAATGCGAGCTCGGGACAGTTCGTTGCCGCCCTGGTCGAAGCAAGCCCGGGTTTGCAACCTGCCGATGCTAAGGGCGAACAGGTGGCCCGGGCACACCAGGGATATCTCGACTGGAACCGCTCGGTAACGGTGCCGGGCGAAGTCCAGTTTTCCGACATCATCCACAACATTCGCGCGCAGACCGACAGCGACGCCATCCTCTGCAACGGCGCCGGCAACAATACCGGTTGGCTGCACCGATTTTTTCGCTATCGCCAGTATCGCACCCAGCTGGCGCCAACCAACGGCACCATGGGTTACGGCCTGCCCGCCGCGATCGCGGCGAAATTACGCCACCCCGAACGCTGCGTGATCGCCATGACCGGTGATGGCGATTTCATGATGAACGGCCAGGAACTCGCGACCGCGATGCAGTACCAGGCAAACATCATCGTCATCGTCGTCAATAACGGCATCTACGCGACCATCCGCATGCACCAGGAACGCGAGTATCCGCACCGCGTGATCGGCACCGACATGGTCAATCCCGATTTTGTCGCGCTCGCGCAAGCCTACGGTGCGCACGCCGAACGCGTGCTCGAGACCGGGCAATTCGAAGCGGCGTTTACGCGCTGTCTCGGCGCCGACAGGCCGGCGCTGATCGAGATACAGCTCGATGCAAACATACTGGCGCCGAACGCTACTGTCGACAGCCTGCGCGCGCAATCCGGGTAACCGGCGTTTGCGGTTACATGCAGGTCGCTTCGGCGCCTGCTCACTGATTGGCGGGACTTAAAATTATGCAGGCTTGTAGTATAATTCGCCGTCTTTGCAGGCTGGTTGAAAAACGATGGATATAGATGCGCTTTTAATGCAGAGTTTGCAGCTACTGGGCCTCGGAATGGGCGCGGTCTTCATTATCCTGACCTTGTTGATCGTGATCATTTCGGTCGTATCGAAAATCGTCCCGGCGGAAGTGAGCGCGTCACCCGCATTACCGGCGCAGGGGATCGATCCCGCGCACATCGCGGCGATATCCGCGGCTGTCCATCAATATCGAAAAAACAGGTAACCGAATATGCCGAATCCGTTGTTGATTACCGACCTGGTACTGCGCGATGCCTCGCAGTCGTTACTGGCGACCCGTGTACGTATCGAAGACATGCTGCCGATCGCGCAGAAGCTCGACCAGGTCGGCTTCTGGTCGCTCGAGACCTGGGGCGGCGCCACCTTCGACGCCTGTATTCGCTACCTCGGTGAAGATCCCTGGGAACGACTACGCCAGCTCAAGAAGGCGATGCCGAACACACCCATGCAAATGCTGCTGCGCGGACAGAACGCGCTCGGTTATCGCCACTACGCCGATGACGTCATCGAAAAGTTTGTCGAGCGCTGCGCCACAAACGGCATGGACGTGTTTCGCATCTTCGATGCGATGAACGACATGCGCAATTTTGAAACCGCGGTCAAGGCGACCATTGCCGTCGGCAAGCACGCCCAGGGTGCGCTCTCCTATACACTGAGTCCGGTACACAACGTCGACCTGTGGGTCGACATGGCGAAGAACCTGGAAGACATGGGCTGCCATTCGATCTGCATCAAGGACATGGCCGGGCTGCTCAAACCCTATACCGCCGAGGAAATAGTCAGCCGCATCAAGGAAAGCTGCGCGGTGCCACTCGGCATTCACTGCCACGCGACCACCGGCCTTTCCACCGCGACGCTGATGAAAGCCATCGACGCCGGCATCGACATGATCGATACCTCGATCTCGTCGATGAGCCTGACCTACGGGCATTCGCCAACTGAAACCTTTGTCGCGATCATGGAGGAAAGCGAGCGAGCGACCGGGCTTGACCTCGACCTGCTCGAAGAGATCTCGCTCTACTTCCGTGACATGCGCAAAAAGTACGCGAAATTCGAAGGCGCCCTGAGGGGCGTCGATCCCCGCATCCTCACCGCGCAGGTGCCCGGCGGCATGCTCACCAACCTCGAAAACCAGCTGCGCGACCAGAATGCAAGCGACAGGCTGGACGAGGTGTTGAAGGAAATTCCGTCGGTGCGCAAGGACCTGGGTTACGTACCGCTGGTAACCCCGACTTCGCAGATCGTCGGATCGCAATCGGTCATCAACGTGCTCAGCGGCGAGCGTTACAAATCCATCAGCAAGGAAACGGGGGGCGTCCTGCGCGGCGAGTACGGCGCCACGGCCGCGCCCGTCAACGCCGAATTGCAGGCGCGCGTGCTCGCCGGTGACGAGCCGGTGACTTGCCGCCCGGCCGACCTGATCGAGCCCGAAGTAAACAAGCTGACCGCCGAGCTAAAAGCGCTCGCGAAAGAGGAAAACATCAAGCTGGCCGACAATGAGATAGACGACGTGCTGATCTACGCGCTGTTTTCCCAGGTCGGCATCAAATTCCTGAAAAACCGTGGTAACCCGGACGCGTTCGAACCGGCGCCTGGCAAGGAAGCGGATGAAAGTCCGGCTTCGGCTGAGGCGGCTGCGCCGCCCCAGGCTACGCCGGGACAGGTGGAGAGCTATCGCGTCAGTGTCAACGGCAGCGAGTACGACGTCGTCGTAGGGCCGGGTAACGCCGATATCAGCCAGGTCACGGCGGTGGCGGCGCCTGCCGCAACGGCGACCCCGGCAGCCGCCGCGCCGGCGCCTGCAGGCCCTGGCACCGAGATCAGGGCGCCGCTGTCCGGCAGCGTCATCGAAATCCTGGTAGCGGTCGGGCAGAAGGTGAACGATGGCGACCCGGTCATGATTCTCGAGGCGATGAAAATGGAAACCGAGATTCGCGCCAACGCCAGCGGCACGATTCAGTCGATCGCCATCAACAAGGGTGACTCCATCCAGTCCGATCAATCCCTCATGGTTATCGGCTAAACCGCATGGAACAGGGTTTGCTGCAGCTCTGGGCGTCGACCGGGCTCTACAACTTCACGCCCGGTCAACTGGTCATGATCGCGGTCGGTGGTTTGCTGATCTACCTCGCTATCAGCAAGGGCTTTGAACCGCTGCTGTTGATTCCGATCGGCTTCGGCGGCATTCTCGCCAACATCCCGATCGCCGGGATTGCCGGACCCGACGGTTTGCTCGGAATTCTTTACCACGCCGGTATCGAAACCGGCGTATTCCCATTGCTCATCTTCATGGGCGTTGGCGCGATGACCGACTTCGGCCCCTTGCTGGCAAGACCGAGCCTGATGATTCTAGGCGCGGCGGCGCAGTTCGGTATCTTTTTCACGCTGTTCGGCGCGATCGCGATGAACCTGATACCGGGCATGGAATTCAGCATGGCCGACGCCGCCGCGATCGCCATCATCGGCGGCGCCGACGGACCGACCGCAATTTACGTCGCCTCACGGCTCGCGCCTGACCTGCTCGGCGCCATCGCCGTGGCGGCCTATTCCTACATGGCGCTGGTACCGATCATCCAGCCGCCGATCATGAAGGCGCTGACGACCGAGGAAGAACGCAAGACCAGGATGACGCAGTTGCGCAAGGTCTCCAAACTCGAAAAAATCCTGTTCCCGCTGACCCTGTTGCTGGTCACCATCCTTTTGCTGCCGTCGGCGACCCCGCTGGTGGGCATGCTCTGTTTCGGTAACCTGCTGCGCGAATGCGGTGTGGTCGATCGCCTGAGCAATACCGCGCAGAACGAATTGATCAACATCGTCACTATTTTTCTCGGTCTCGCGGTCGGCTCCAAGCTCGCCGCAGACAAGTTCCTCAGCGCCGAGACGCTCGGCATCCTGTTGCTGGGCATGGTCGCATTCTCGATTGGCACCGCGGCCGGCCTGCTGATGGGTAAGGTGATGTATCGCGTTACCGGCAAGGCGGTCAACCCGCTAATCGGCGCCGCCGGCGTTTCCGCAGTGCCAATGGCAGCACGCGTCGCCAACAAGATCGGGCTGCAGGCAAACCCGCAAAACTTCCTGCTGATGCACGCCATGGGTCCCAACGTCGCCGGCGTCATCGGCTCGGCCGTCGCCGCCGGCGTATTACTTTCGGTTATCGGTTAGCTTCTTTTCGCTTCGAAGAGGTCTGCCCCTGAAGTTCAGGCAGTGGTGGAGCGTTGCAGGGTTTCCCAGTCCCGGCCGACACCGACGGCGGCATCGGAGGGTTCGAGCATGCCCTTGCCCTTGATGAGGTCGGCGGCGCGCTCGGCGAGCATGATGGTGGGCGAGTTGAGGTTACCGTTCGGAATGGTCGGGAAGATCGATGAATCGACCAGGCGCAGCGCTTCGATACCGCGTACGCGCGTAGCGGAATCGACGACCGCCTTGTCGTCCTCGCCCATGCGGCAGGCGCAGGACGGGTGGTAGGCCGATTCGACCGCGCTGCGCACGAAGGCATCGATATCTTCATCACTTTGCACCGCTTCACCGGGCTGGATCTCGGGGCCGCGATAGGCGTCCATCGCCGTTTGGCCGATGATTTCACGGGTCAGGCGCACACAGGCGCGAAAGCCCTCGATATCGTCCTGGTGCTGCAGGTAGTTGAAGAGGATTTCCGGCTTGTCCTGCACGCTCGACGTACGCGCGCGGATGGTGCCGCGGCTGCGCGGCTTGTTGTGCCCGACATGCACCTGGAAGCCGTGCCCGTCGAAGGCGGCATTGCCGTCGTAGCGCATCGCGCCGGGCAGAAAGTGATACTGGATGTCGGGCCACTTGACACCCGCTTTGGAACGAATAAAAGCGCAGGATTCGAAATGGTTGGTCGCGCCCAGGCCCTTTTTTGTCAGCAGCCAGCGCGTGCCGATGAGGAACTTGCGCCACGGGTTGAGCTCGGCGTTGAGCGTAATCGGTTGCTTGCAGCGGAACTGAAAATAGAACTCGAGATGATCCTGCAGGTTTTCGCCGACCCCGGGCAAATCGTGAACAACGTCGATACCGGCTTGCTGCAGTACCGCACCCGGACCGATACCGGAAAGTTGCAGCAGGTGCGGTGACGCGATCGGACCCGCGCTGAGGATAACCTCCTGTTTCGCGTTGACGACTTGTTTCGCCCCGCCGCGAACGTACTCGACACCAGTTGCGCGCCGGCCGTCGAGCAGGATACGCTGGCTCAGCGCCCGCGTGATGACCTTCAGGTTGGGGCGTTGCAGCGCCGGCTTGAGGTAGGCGTTTGCGGTTGACCAACGCAGCCCGTTTTTGACCGTCATGTGCATCGCGCCGAAACCTTCCTGCTGGCGGCCGTTGTAATCCTCGGTTTTCATGTATCCCGCCTCCACGCCGGCGTCGATAAAGGCGCGGTATAACGGGTTTTGCATGTTGTTGCCGTTATTCACCGACAGGGGGCCCTGCCGATTATGGTAGTCGTCGCTGCCGAAGTACCAGTCATCGGCCTTTTTGAAGTAGGGGAGGCAGTGACGATAACCCCAGTCGCGCGCTCCCTGGTTCTCCCACTCGTCGAAATCCATCGCGTGGCCGCGCACGTGGACCATGCCGTTGATCGAGGAAGAACCGCCCAGCACCTTGCCGCGCGGGCAATGCATGCGGCGCTCATCGAGGTAAGGTTCCGGTTCCGACTCGTAAAACCAGTTGTACTTCTTCATGTTCATCGGGATCGACAGCGCGGTCGGCATCTGGATGAATACGCTGTTGTCGCTGCCGCCGAACTCGAGCAGCGCGACCGTGGTGTTCGGATCTTCACTCAGGCGGTTGGCGAGCACGCAGCCCGCCGAACCGGCACCGACGATGATGTAATCGAATGATTCTGTCATTTCCTGCCCTGATATTTATGGTTACACGAGTTTGCCAGTCAATAATCGGAGTAAGTCTGGAATACAGCGGCGCGATCGTCCTTGCCGATCGAATAAACCCGAAACGCATCGCTCGGCGCGCCCACGGAATCCATGCCCGGGGAACCTGAAGGCATGGCTGGAACGGTTAACAGACGCACGTCACCCCTGTCGGCAAGCAATCGCTTGATATCCTGCGCGGGAACATGCCCCTCGATGACGACACCCTCAACCACCGCGGTATGACAGGAGGCT
>Ga0255051_10000990_pt1 | contig 10365 bp, 10 predicted proteins | sample JV7_2_9_MG_FD_181719 | JGI IMG/M metagenome (GOLD analysis project Ga0255051, IMG submission 181719) | Seawater microbial communities from Jervis Inlet, British Columbia, Canada - JV7_2_9 | ecosystem: Environmental > Aquatic > Marine > Inlet | place: Canada: British Columbia | collected 2016-10-06
ACAGGAATGCTGCGCGCATCAACCTGATCTATCCAGGCTCCCGGATACGAAGATTTTAGTTCGGCGAGTACGCTTTTTGCAGCGCCTACTGAATCGAAGTCACCCAATCGAAGTCGGTACCAGGTCGTCTCGTCAATGACGATTTCTGTGTAATACAGACGCTGGCGACCGGTGAGTTGCAGCGAAGGTGCGTCTGCAATTGTTGGAATTCGACGAAAAGACACGAGATTCACAACCCAGCCCGGCCTATCTTCTTTTGGCTGGATTATCTGCCGGTGAATTGCTGTCGAAGCTACGTTTTCAATGGACGCCGACTCGACGGGTGTCTCTTGGACCCTCACGTGCACCGCAACGTCGAACGCAAATGCGTCCATATCAACATCGAAAGCGACTGGTTCGCTGAATGTGAGTGTTAGTACTGCTCCAACACTGGTGTCGCCGTTATACTCCAGTTCAACCAACCGAGCATTGTCCGAGTTAAAAGGACGAAGTCGGCTGCGAGACTCGGCGACAAGCGGCGACACGCCGTTGCATATTCCGGTTGGTTCGAGAAAGATGCGCAGTCGGTCACCGGCGTCTTGCGGTTCATGTCTGAGGTACTCAGCTTTACAATTAAAGCGCACATGGATATCAGCACCTGAGAGATCGCCGGCCTCTGCATCAGACACTCGGGAATTCGCGATGAATCCGGAGCCGGCGAACGCAACCGGTACGACGAACATTGCCAGTGCGCCGATTGCCCAGAAACTGATGTTGAGATGCGGCTTACTCAAAACCCACCGCCGGAGATTCGATGCTCTGGTCCGGGGCGATTTTTCCTAATCGTCGTGAACGAGGAATTCGTGTACACGTGGCAGGCACCCGAGCAATCTCGTAGCTCACTGGCGGTATACTTGATTTGCGGACTCTCCGATTTCTTGTGAGGTCCCGACTTGTAATCACCCGCATGGCAGCCCGCACAATCGGGCTGGAAGGAGGGGAATTGCCAGCTCACAATTTCGGTGTTGCTTTGATGGCAATCAGTGCAAGCGAGATTATCCCTGTGATCGAGAGGCTCGTAGGGGAGTCCGGTGTGGCGATAGTCGGCTGGGGTCCAGGCATTCGGGTTGTGGCAGAGGCCGCAGTCTTGCGTCGTGTTGAAGTGCCCTGGGTTTTGCCCTGTTGCGAGCGTACCGTTGTGGCAGGACGAGCAGGACCCAAGTACCTGGTTGTGATCCACATTGGTCACTGGCGCCCACACATTTGTGCTGTGGCAATCCTCGCAAACATTGGTTGTTTGAACGTGCAAAGGACCCTTGCCTGTCGCGTCGGTTCCATTGTGACAACTACTGCAGTTGTCAACGATGTTGGCGTGGTCGAAGTTCGCCGGCACCCAGGCGGCCGTCGTGTGACAGTCATCGCAGTTATTGCCGCTGGAAATGTGGGTCGGGTGTTTGCCGGTGGCTGTAGCGCCATCGTGGCAGGTATTGCAGGTGCCGTTGACTTGCGTGTGATCGATCGTATACGTCGGTACCCAGACGTTGGACGTATGACAATCTTCGCAGACATCTGAGGTCTGTATATGGGTCGGATTCCTGCCAGTAGCGTCGGTACCGTTGTGGCAGCTGGCGCAATTACCTGTGATGTTCAAGTGGTCGAAATTGGCCGGCAACCAGCCGACTGTGGAATGACAATCGTCGCAGTTGTCGCCACTGTTTATGTGGGTTGGATGCTTGCCGGTCGCGATTACGCCGTCATGACATGCATTACAGCTACCCACCACTTGGGAATGGTCCACGGTGAAAGTGGGAGCCCATACATTCGACGTGTGGCAATCTTCACAGACATCACTTGTCCGTATATGGGTGATAGGTTTGCCCGTAGCTTCTACGCCGTTGTGACAGCTTACGCAGTTTCCTGTGATATCCACGTGGTCGAAATTCGCCGGTAACCAGCCGACCGTGGAATGACAGTCGTCGCAGGTGTTGCTGCTGTCGATATGAGTCGGATGCTTGCCTGTTGCGGTGAGTCCGTCATGGCACGAGCCGCAGGAACCCAGAACCTGTGTGTGGTCGACAGTGTCAGCCGGTGACCAGACGTTACTGTTATGACAGTCTTCACAGACATTGGTTGTTTGTATGTGGCTCAGGTTCTTTCCGGTAGCATCGACGCCATTGTGACAACTCGTGCAGTTGCCGGCGATGTCCACGTGATCAAAATTCGCTGGTCGCCAGGCGTTGGTCGAATGACAGTCGTCACACGTATCACTGCTCGCGAAATGGGTAGGGTGCTTACCGGTCGCGGTGACGCCGTCATGACACGAGCTACAGGTGCCCAAGACGTGCGTGTGATCGATTGTGAACACCGGCGCAAAGACATTGGTGTCGTGGCAGTCTTCACAGCGGTCACTGGTTTGGATGTGTGTCGGGTTCTTGCCGGTCGCATCCACGCCGTTGTGGCAGTCAATGCAATTTCCAGTAATGTTCAGATGATCGAAATTGGCCGGCAACCACCCCGTCGTGAAATGGCAATCGTCACACGTATCTGCGCTCGTCAGATGATCCAGGTCTTTGCCCGACGCGATAACGCCGTCATGGCAGGAACCGCACGTGCCGATAACCTGCATGTGATCGACAATGTCCACAGGTGTGAAGGCATTCGTATTGTGGCAGTCCTCGCAAACGACGGTTGTTTGTATGTGGGCTGGGTCCTTGCCTGTCGCGGCGGTTCCATCGTGACAACTACCGCAGTTGTCGAAGATATCCGTATGATTGAAGTTAGACGGCAACCAGGCGGTGCTTGCGTGGCAGTCGTCGCAGCTTGCGCTGCTCGTGATATGTGTTGGATCTTTACCGGTTGCCGTAACCCCGTCGTGGCAGGAGCCGCATTCGCCCAGTACCTGAGTGTGATCCACCGAGATTGTCGGTGCCCAAACGTTCGGGTTGTGGCAGTCCTCGCAGACGTCCGTCGTCTGTATGTGCGAGGGGTTTTTGCCTGTGGCTTCAAAGCCGTTATGGCAGCTAATGCAGTTGCCGCTAATGTCAATATGATCAAAATTCGCCGGTAACCAGCCGATCGTCGAATGGCAGTTGTCGCAGTTGTTGCCACTCGAAATATGTATTGCATGCTTCCCGGTCGCAGTAGCTCCGTCATGACAGGATCCACAGGTTCCGAGGACATGTGTGTGGTCAAGCGTAGTTGCCGGATCAAAAGTGAATGTGCTGTGGCAGTCTTCGCAGACGTTGCTTGTCTGAATATGTGTCGGGCTCTTGCCCGTGGCAGTGTTGCCATCGTGGCACGAAACGCAATTGCCGTTATTACCGGCGTGATCAAATCTTGCCGGCAACCAGCCCGTCGTGCTGTGGCAGTCGGCGCACTGATCGTTGCTCGAAATATGGCTGACAGTTTTTCCCGTCGCCTGTGCGCCATTGTGGCAATTGATACAGCTACCGGTCAGTGATGAGTGGTCTACAAAATTGACCATGCTCCAGTCGGCTGTAATGTGGCAATCGGAGCACTGACCATCTGTGGCAATGTGATCGGATGGCATAGATGATGCGCGCACCAATCCACTCTGCGAGTGGCAGCTTGCGCAGATCGAACTGGTCGGCGCAAACGTGCCGCTAACATGACACGATTCGCAAGTGACAATTGTATGGGCACCATCGAGCACAAAGCCCGTGCTGAAGTGATCGAATGACTGTTGCGCCATTGCGACGTTTGCGATGAACAATGCAAGGACTGCCGCGATCAAGCGTATGGTTCGCAATTTCAGAACTGGGTTGTTCATTGCAACTTCCTCACTTCACTGAATGAATCAGCGCTGTGGCAGCGGCCACAGTCAACGCCAAACTCATTGTCGTGGATATCGTCCGAGCGATGGCAGTTACCACAACTACTGTTGACGGCCTTCATTTTGCGGAGCGAGCTTCGATGACAGTCATTGCAGGCGACATTGATATGCGCACCGCTCAGTTCGAATTCAGTCTGAACATTGTGGTCAAAGACCCAAAGATCCCAGGCGACCGGATTGTGGCAAGCGTCACAGCGCCCGGTGAAGTTTTCACGATGCGGATCGTCGTCTTTGTGGCAAGTGGTACAGCTTTCGTCCACGACAGTGAATACCTTGGTCTCGTGACAATCCTCGCATTCGTTCTCGTCGTGAACGCCGAGCAACGGAAAGGAAGTGAGGTCATGGTCGAAGAAAACCGGGTCCTGCCAGGTCACTTCCGTGTGGCAGCTTTCGCACAGAGTGCCGAGCGAACCTTCGTGAGCGTCATCTTCGGCGTGGCAGGATTCGCAGCCTGTAGCCAAAGCGACATCAAAAATCGGTTCGACATGACAATCGCGACAGGTTGCGTCCTGGTGTGCCCCGACGAGCTTGTAGTTGGCATCCAAGTCGTGATCGAACTTCGTCTCCGGCCACGAGTTGTTGCTGTGGCAGGAATCGCATCGCTGACCATTATGTGCATCGTGCTCATCATCTTCCAAATGGCAGGCTACACAAGCCATATCCATTTCATCCTCAAATGGTTTTTCTGAATGACAGTCACCACACGACAATTTCGCGTGTTTGCCGAGCAAATCGAAATCCGTGTCTCGAAAATGGTCGAAACTGGAGTCGTGCCAGTCGCTGGGGTTATGGCAGCTTGCACAATCGCTGCCGCTGCGGCCGTCATGCGCGTCGTCTTCAGCATGGCAGTCGAAGCAGGCCGTAGGTGGACTGGGGAAAGTCCTGTCTTCGTGGCAGTCCAGACAAGCGGCATCTCCGTGCTTACCCAGCAATGCGTAGTCGGTGATGTCGTGATCGAACTCAACGGCTAACCACTCGGTAGGCTGGTGGCAGGTCGCGCAATCAGTTCCCATGCGGTCCTGGTGAGGCTCATCTTCCTGATGGCAGTCTATGCATTGACCATCAGCCTCTCGATGCTTCTTGCTGCGTTCATGGCAGTCGCTGCACTCGGCGTCCTGGTGAGCGCCGAGTAATTCGAAGTCGGTGAACGCGTGATCGAAGTCTTCTTCATCGAGAATTACAACCACTGCGTTACGACCTTCGTGCTCTGTATGACAGGATGAACATTGCGCGGAACTGGCTTCAGCGTGGCGGCCGTGAAAACCGACTTCCTGATTCACATCGGCGGCGACATCCTCGTGACAATCAAGACACAACAGTCGTTGACCCGATTTATCGAACATCTTGTGGCACGAAGAGCAATCACTCTCGATATCGACATGCGCAGAGATGACGCGGCCTGGCATGACAAGCGTCTCAATTTCCTGAGCAAATGAAGTCTGCGTGGTCATGAATGCCGGTACCATCGCCAAGCCAATTAAGGTCTTCCTCAATAAATTCATTTCGATCGTGATAGCGCCTAGTACATGTGCACAGCGAGTACATGTACGAATGCTGATACGACCAGTAGCAGGAACAACGGCATATGGAAAACGTGCCAAAACGAAAACAGGCGCTCAAAAAATGCAAGTTGCGCAACCTGCCGCATCAGTGCGACTTGCTTTGCCGCATAGGCATTTGCGGTCTTTCTGATACTCGTGGTGTTGCGACGTACAACCTCGTTTATCGCAGCCTCTTCGCGCAACTCGCGGTTGATTTTGAAATAAAGCCGCAGTCGTACGAGGTAGTATTTGAAAGTCCAGGATAAGCTGTGACGTAATCCGATCGATTTAGTGTGTTCATCACCCATGAGCTTCGCCGATACAACTTGAAGCTCATTGATAAATCCAGGCAGAATCGCGCCGAGCCCCCGACTGTTTCCAAGGGCGTTGGATATTTCTACACGAAGTTCTTCAATATTGGCGCGTTTGCCGTATAGACCGCGATGGATGCGGGTGTAGAAATAGCGGCCGATAATTCCACTGACTGCGACCGCCAGCATGCTGACCAGCGCCACTTTGCTGTTGAGTGCATCGACACTGAAATTACAGTGGTAGAGAATCAGGGCTGGTCCGACCAGTCCGAATATCATATGGATTCGAAACCAGTGCTTAACGAGGCCCATACGACGCAATAGATGTGATCTCTTGCCAGCGGGATAGAAGAGCAATAGCAACATCAGGGACCCACCTATGATGCCCAGCCAGTAACCCAATCCCTCCTCGGGATCAACGAGCCCTTCTCTCCTCAGCAGCCATCCGACACTGACGGCAGCGGCGAGAATCAAATAGCCATAGGCACCTATGCGATTGCTTGTCCGTTTTGCCTTCGCGACGTTCGACTTTGGTGTCGCTATGCTGTCGATAGTTGTTTCATTCATTGCTAGTCTTCTTGTTATTTAATGATCAGGTCCAAGTGATGATTGTCGGCCACACGAATGGTCCCCGAAGTTGCTTCAAGGCCCTGAAGTGCAGTCATCGCATCACCCTTGCGCGTCACTCTGGCAGTGACAATCACCTGCTCGAAATTCGAAAGCTCCATACCGGCAGTTATCGACTGGCTGTCATTCAGTAGAAAGTCGATTGGGAGATCGGTTGCGGGCCGCTGTAAAACAGCGACAGGCATAGGTGGTCCGTCGACTGCTCTGGCGAATATGAATACGGTGTCGCTCGGTCTTACTTTTTCCTTTGCAGCGGAGGACAGGCGGACATTGCCGAATATCTGTGCACCAATTACGGACTCACTCGTTTTGTCGCCGCCAAGCGCTGCGAGATCGGCATCGAATTGACCCAGTTCGACGGCTTTCTCATAGGTGCTGGCCGCATCTTCGATACGATTGAGGTGCTTGTACGAACGGGCGAGCAACAACCAGCTGCCCCCATCTTCCGGATTCAACTCCAATCGCTGGGCCAGCCCGTCGACCATGCTGGCAACCGAACCTATCTTGTCGCTAGTCGCAGCACGACTTTCATCCTCCGATACACGGCCTTTCCGGACCGCCGTCGCGTCAACCCCACCCGCCGTCGGCGAGCCAAGCTTCATATACAGGCCAGCCGCAACCAGCGGCAGAGCAGTGGCGACAGCAACCAGGACGATTCTGCGATGGTCTCTCAATAGTGGCAGAGCGACGAAACTGAGCGCGACTACAGTCATTACTATTGTTACAGGCCAAAAAAATTCAGTCATTTCTATAATTGCCTCATTTCGAAAGGCGCCTTCTGCCCACAGTACTTACTAAATGCCATCACAAGAATTGAACGAGAATGGTCCCAGAAAATACGCAAATGATTTTCTGGTCTCCACAGACATATAGATGTTTTTTCCAGGCGCGCCCGCGCGATATACGCCGACAGTCTGATTGTTTCCGAAACCCAGTCCAAGTGTCTCCATATACCGACAGTTTTGTAACCGGGCATTTCCTTGACGCTATCTACAGTTCTAACCCCATATGGATGTGCGGGGTTTCCTGTACTTTTTGTTCGTATCCAGATTCAAGAAGTCATAATGTTTAGCGGTAGTTGCAGACTCTCTTATGTAAAAAACTACTGAGAATTCATTATTCCCGACCTCTACTACAGAGTAGTTGTGAGCTGGATCGATGAGGACGTTATTTTTAGCTGTCAGGTTTTCATGTGGCAGAATAAATGTGAGTTGCGTCACACTTATTGCCCCAATTTGCCTTTACCTTCGCGACAAACTGCGCAAATAAATGAATATGGCCTGGGAAGTTATGCTGAGCAAAGTCCTCCAAATCCTCTTGTACGCACTACCGGTTGTCCTGATTCTTGGCTGGTACATGCGGCGGCATACGTCGAAAGAGGCGACCAGTCTTGAGACCCTTAAGACTGCAAAAAAGGAAGGGCTCTTGGAGCCTCCGACGTTGCATCCGGAGATTGACCACCGAATTTGCATTGGATGTACCAACTGCGTAGCCGCATGCCCGGAACAGGATGCACATCAGGTTCTCGGCATGATACGGAAGAAGGCACATCTGGTCGGGCCGACCAACTGTATCGGCCACGGTGCGTGCAAAACAGTCTGCCCGGTCAACGCTATTACTTTGGTATTTGGAACAGCGCAACGGGGGGTCGATATTCCTCAGGTGAACCCGGATTTTCAAACGAATGTGCCAGGTATTTTCATTGCGGGCGAACTGGGCGGTATGGGCCTGATTCGCAATGCCGTTGAGCAAGGTCGGCAGGCGATGCAGTCCATCATCAATCTTGTGCGCACACCCCATCAAAACGACATGGATGTCGTGATCGTCGGTGCCGGGCCGGCAGGGTTTTCTGCAACGCTGTCTGCAACTGAGTCGAATCTAAACCATGCGACGGTTGAGCAAGACGAACTCGGCGGGACAGTGGCACATTTTCCTCGGCGCAAGCTCGTCATGACACAACCTGCGGACTTGCCAATGGTTGGAAAGATGCGTTTTACGGAAGTGCAGAAAGAAACGCTTATCGATTTCTGGCGGGATGTCGAAAAAAAGACAGGGATCCAGATCAGCTATAACGAACGTGTCGAGTCCATTGCTCCGGCATCGCAGGGTGGTTTCGACGTCAGAACCAATAGGCGAAGTTATAGCACCAGAACCGTACTACTGAGTATTGGTCGGCGGGGTACTCCTCGACAGCTTGGTGTTCCTGGCGAAGAGATGGACAAAGTTGTGTATCGGGTAATAGACGCGCAGCAATACTCCAACAAGCATGTTCTCGTCGTTGGGGGCGGGGACAGTGCATTGGAAGCTGCCACAAGCATTGCAGCGGAACCCGGCACAAACGTTACTCTCGCCTATCGATCCGGAGCGTTTTCCCGGGCCAAACAAAAAAACCGCCAGCTTGTTGAACAGATGGAGTCGGCCGGTCAGATTCGTGTCTTGTTCAATTCAAACGTCAAGTCGATTCGAGAAGATTTCGTGGATTTGGCTGTCGAGAACGGGACAGAAGAAATTCCCAATGATGCGGTCGTTGTATCGGCCGGAGGGATACTTCCCAGCGCGCTCCTGAAGACTGTCGGGATTAACGTCGAGACGAAATGGGGTTCGGAATAGACAGTATCCTGTCCATGGATAAGTACCAACGAAGACAGAAAACTAGTGTGCCCTTAATACGTTACACCACACTAGTCTCGCATCCGCAGAGGCGGATTGATATTACAAAGCTCTATTCGTCCGGTTGGTTCGACGAACCACTCTTCATTTCGATAGGTGCGGGAGAGGACGTAATCCGCGAATGCCTCGGTGTCGGTACGCATGATCTCAATTTTCGTTCTGTCTGCTTCAGCGACATTCTTACCCAGCCGAATGCCTATTACAGGTGTGGCCTCGTCAATTGATTCGTAAAAGCCCAGCGCCCCGGTTCCACGGGGCAAGATCGTCAGCAACTCAATTCCCGATATTACGCGCCCAACCAGGGTCACGTTGCGGTCGAGGTGACGAGGGGCATGTCCCGTAATCACATACAGGCTTGTACCATTGCCACTGTCGGAAGCGTTGCCTCGAGCAACGCCCACCATGCCGTAACAATGCGCGAGCCAGGCATTCGTGCCGTCGCTGGCTGCAGGGAAGCCCCCTGAAAACCCGACAATGTCCGCATACGCGTCACGGCTTTTGATCTCGATGATCTCGATGCCGTCAAGCGAACGCTCAAATTCTGCCGCAACGGAAGCCTCCGCGGATCCGAGAGGCTTCGCTGATTCCCCTTCATCGGCCGGGTCGGCCCACTGCACGACGTAATTATCCTGCGAGCGAATAATTGCGAGGCCATCAAAGTACTTTTCTTCAGTCAGCGTTTTGACGTTGGCAATGCCTTGGGGCGCAAAAGCCGGCGCAAGCTCCATGATGACCGTGCCACTGGCGAGCTGCATATACAGCAGATTGGCGGGGTCAGGCTGCCGCCAGTCCGACTCCTCCAATGCTTCCATTACCTCAGCGGTGCTCAAGGTGTCCTCGGCGCTCGCGATCATTGCCGGCAAAACAAGAATCAATACTGACGCCGTTCGGGCGAGCAATAAGTGCATTCTAATTGGCGTCTTCCTCTGCCGGCGGCGCCATGGCAGCGTCGAGTTTTTCGATCAACTGCTCGCGGGTGTAGCTGTATTCCTGCCATTCATTTAGTTGAACAAGTTCGTTGATCGCTTGCCCTATAGTCCAGCCTGCTTCTTTTTCGTTAGGGACGACCATGTAACGGCGCACCGGGTTTTCACCGAACATCGCGTCGACGGCGGCGGCCGCCACTTCTTCGGGGCCTTTGTAGATACTGCGGTCCCATGTATCGCTAGAGGCCCACGCGGTCATCTCTTCCTCGTAATACGAGCCTTCAAAGGACGCGCCCTTGCCGCTCATTCTGGCTCTTGCCGTTTTCGCAATATCGGAATCGTAATTACCGGGCTCAATGACGCTGACCTGCACGTCAAATTTTGCCATTTCCGTCGCAAGCGTATCGGTGAACGCCTCCATGGCATGCTTGCTCATACTGTACGGGCCGGAAAACCGA
>Ga0255051_10000992_pt1 | contig 10359 bp, 8 predicted proteins | sample JV7_2_9_MG_FD_181719 | JGI IMG/M metagenome (GOLD analysis project Ga0255051, IMG submission 181719) | Seawater microbial communities from Jervis Inlet, British Columbia, Canada - JV7_2_9 | ecosystem: Environmental > Aquatic > Marine > Inlet | place: Canada: British Columbia | collected 2016-10-06
CGAGTATCCTGGCGAGTGATGGCAGTGTCAAGCTCCACGACTTCGTGCCACCGTTGGTCAATAGTTACCTGTTCCGCCGCGATCAATTCCTGTGCATGTATTGTGGCAGCGAGTTTCCCGCGGATAACCTATCGCGTGATCACATCCTGCCCGTATCACGCAGTGGTACCGATAGTTGGACCAATGTCGTTACCGCGTGCAAACGTTGTAATCATCGAAAATCGAATCAGACTCCAGAAGAAGCCGGCATGCAGCTGCTTGCGGTTCCATTCGTACCGAATCGCTACGAGTTTTTCTACCTCGCGAACAAGAACATTCTCGCCGATCAGATGGATTTCCTGAAAACGCAATTTTCCCAGAATGGCAAGTGGTCTTAGCGGTAGATCGGGAAACGCTCACATAACTCCAGGACCTTGTTCCGGTCCTTCCGAGCCTGGTTATCCGAATTCTGCTCGCAGCGTTCGATGGTTCGCGCAATTATCTCACCCAGCAATTTGAAATCTTCGACCTGCAGGCCGCGCGTGGTTGCGGCGGCAACCCCAAGACGCAGTCCCGCCCATTCGGAAGGCTTTGTCGAATCGAATGGAATCGGGTTCTTGTTGGAGGTGAGGTTAACCCCGGCGAGGCCGTCCTGAACCTGCTGGCCTTTTAGGCCACGTGCAGAAAAATCGAGCAGTACCATATGGGTGTCGGTGCCGCCACTAACCAGTTTTATGCCATGCTCCGACAACGATTTACCCAACATGCGCGCATTTTCAACGACCTGTATCCCATAGCGTTTGAAACCATTGGTGAGGGCTTCACCGAGGCACACCGCCTTGGCGGCGATGACCTGGCTGTGCAGGCTGCCCTGTACGCCCGGGAAAACGGCGGACTGGAGTTGCTTTGCCCAGCTCGCATCACGCGCCAAAATTAAGCCGCCACGCGGACCGCGCATGGTTTTGGTGGTGGTACAGGTTACGATATCGGCATGGGGCAGCGGGGAAGGATGAACGCCAGCGGCCACCAGGCCGGCAAAATGTGCCATATCAACCAGGTAAAGGGCATCGACCGAGTCCGCGATTTGACGCAATCGTTCAAAATCGATACAGCGCGGATATGCTGAACCACCGGCAATCAACAGTGCTGGTCGGATCTCCCTGGCCAAGCGTGCGACTGCCTCGTAGTCAATAAGCCCAGTTTCCTTGTCGACCCCATAGTGATGGGCGGCGAACCACCGGCCCGATAAATTCGGGTTAGCACCATGGCTAAGATGGCCGCCATCCGCCAGGTTTAGGCTCAATATCTTGTCACCTGGTTTTACAGTCGCAAAAAATACCGCCTGGTTTGCCTGGGTGCCTGAATGCGGCTGCACGTTGACGTAGTCGCAGGCAAACAATTTGCGGGCGCGATCGATCGCAGCCTGCTCGACCACATCGACAAATTCACCACCGCCATGAAAGCGATTGCCGGGGTAACCCTCCAGCGTTTTATTAGTCATCGGGTGTCCCAGTGCATCGAGTATCGCTCGGCTGACAATGTTCTCCGATGCGATCAATTCGATCTGTGTCTGTTGGCGCTGCAGTTCATTTGCCAGTGCATCACCGATCAGGGGGTCGGTTTCGATAGCATGGGTTTTAAAAAATTCAGACATCGATTGCACCTTGGGTTGCATCGCAGAGGCCCAGGTCGCGAATCTTGAGCCAGTCACGGTATCCGTGCATTGATTCAAAATCCGCCCCTTCGGCGCGCGATAAATGAAATTCAGGTTTTTCCCCTGGCATGGTTATCTCCGTTCGGGTAATAACCAGAATCTAGCAACTGTCATGGAATCGCGCAATGACCGATGTTCTTCCCACGGGAGCCATTTTTTGCCTGTTAAAACATGGTGTTATTCTATACTCCCAAGTATTATCTTCATCCACTAACAACAGGCGTATAAAGGACATACAAGAACCGGGACCCGAATGGAAGACATATTCCACGACATTTCAAAATACTATGCGGCCAACATTATCGAGAGTGTGCTGGTTATTGGTAAAATTATTTACCAGGATGACGGTTACGGGTTTGCCCGTGATGATGTTCAAGGCCCTTTCAACCTGGTTGATCCGGATGCCGACGTTACCCGCATGGTTCACGTCATTGGCGAAATTCACCCGCGCTCCGCTCTCGAAAAGATTTTTGAAGTCGAGGTCAATTCCTGCCTTTACCTGAATGAAAATGACGAAACCGGTGAAATCGAAGTCCGCTCGATCCACAAGGGTATGGGCACCGCGATTTATTCCAACCAGGAGTGCCCGCTAATTCTATGGAATCCAAATTACGAGGCGCATCGTTATTTCGATGTGATGGATATACAGAATGTGTTTTCCGAGCCTCGACTAAAAAACAGTTTTACCGCGATTCTTGCTGAAAGCCTGCGCGAGTTCGAATTGTTCCCGCCGTTAGTCCAGTTGAAAAAGTGACGCCCGAAGGGCGTCATCCCCGCGTAAACGGCGGTCCGACGTATCGGGATCTCGCGACCAGGCTCGGTATCAGGGTAACAGGATATTAAATTTACTTCGGATTTTCGCATCGACCGCTGGATCGATGTAATTCGGTTGATGCCGGGATAAAATCTCGCGAACTTCTTGGTTGGCTCTTTGTGCAGCATCCTGCGCACCGCCTTCGGCCCAGGTCGTCGGTTCGAGGCGATCTCCCAGTTTCGGATAAAAGTAATCGCGTTCCATCGCTTCCATGGTCTGGGTTTCACCGATGAAATGACCCTCCCCGGTAATTACGTTTTTCATCACTTCGAAGGCGAGGGTTTCCCCGGTTACTTCGATTCCGCGAATCATGCGGTAGACATGCGACAGCATTTCATTGTCGAGCAGGAAGGCCTCGAAAGAAACACCGAGCAGGCTCGCCATCATGCCCGAGGATTCGTAAACCATGTTAGCGCCGGACAATCCACAGGCGAGCGAGGACAATGCCTTTTCCATGCCCATTTGCGCATCCACCGCTTTTGCATCAGACATGCTTGAGGCGACTCCTGAAGGTACCCCGATGTGATTTGCCAACTGCGCGGCACCTGCGTTCAAAATTGAGATCTCACCGCCGCCGCCGCAGAATGCACCAGTGCGCAGGTCGATGACAAACGGCCAGTTGGAAAAAATCATTGGGAAGCCGGGTTCAAAAATATTGACCATGACCAATGCCGCCAGCGACTCGGCAAAGGAAGCCGCGAGCATGCCGTCGATGGTCGCGGGCGAAGTTGCGCCCGACATTGCAGCGACGACTGCATTAATCGGCATACCACGACGGATGCTGGCCAGGGCGACGTCAAACGCATCCTCGCCATAGCGCATCGGCGAAATGATCGGGCTGATATGCGCCTTGCAGAATGGTTTCTCGGCGAACTTGCCTGCGCCGCCTGCAATCCAGTCAAACATGTCGACGATGGGGTCGACATGCTCGCCGATAGTGAAGCTGGTGCCGATCGGTTTTTGCGTGCCACGCATCAGGCAATAGGCGGTATTGACATCGAGCTCGAGGATATCGGGTACATCGGTGGCAACACAGCAGCGGGTAAACCAGGATATATTCGGCAGGGTATCGACGAGACGTGTGAAGCCGGATAAATCTTCCAGTGTCGACGGGCGGTAGACGTGGGAGTCGAGATCCAGGGTTTGTACCGCGGCGCCGCCGGTGCCGAAGTAGACGCGCTCGCCACCGACTTCAAAACTGTACTTTTCGTCACGGCCATGGAATACAAATGACTTGCAGGCGCCGTCGATGATGTCTTCAACCATAGCCTGGGAAAAGCACAGGCGGTCAAGCTTGTTTATGGTTGCACCGCACTTGAGCGCCTGATCGGTCAGTGCCCGTGGCGAATCTCCCATGCCAAGTTCGGCCAGCATTCGAATCGAGGTTGCGTAAATTTGCTCAACCTGGGAATCGGTTAACGGTCGATACTGTCCACCGGGTGGGCCGGCGGGTGCCGGATTGATCGTCGGCGGCTTGCTACGTTTTGCGAGCATCGCCTCACGGCTACCACCTCTACGCCGCCTGGGTCTGGCAGAATCACTCATGTGCGTACCAACTGGTTTTCAGGATCATAGAGAATCGGTTCCACCACTATTGCATCGTATTTCTCGCCCAGGATGCCGATACTGAGCCTGGTACCGATTTCGGCCTGGTCAGGATTGACGTAGGCATAGGCTATATTCTTTGCGACCCGATGACCATAACCCGCCGAGGTAACTGAACCCACTTGCTGCGCGTCTGCAAAGACCGGATCGCCGCCATGGGCGCTGGCGATATCGCAATCAACCATAATCGAGACCATCAGTTTACGAGGACCACGATCGACCTGTTCCAGCAATGCTTGCTTGCCGATAAAACTGGTCTTGTCCAGTTTGACGAAACGATCGAGTCTTGCCTCGAATGGATTGTGCTCATAAATCAGATCCGCCTTCCAGTGCAGGTAGCCTTTTTCGACGCGCATCGACTCGGTTGCGTAAAGCCCGAAGTAACCGAGATCGAAAGCTTTACCGGCTTCGTTCAATACTTGCCAGACCAGGTAAAGCTGTTCATTCGGCACGTGCAGTTCATAGGCAAGTTCACCTGAAAAACTGACACTCATCGCGGCCACTTCGGCATGACCGATAAACATCTGGCGGCTGCGTAACCAGGGGAAAGCCTCACCGGACCAGTCGCAACGTGGGGAGACCGACTGTAGTAGAGCACGTGAATTCGGGCCTGCAACCACCAGGATGGTGTGGCTGTTCGCCATTTCGGTAATCGTGACTGAATCGGGCTTAAATCGATTCAGCCAGTCCCGGTCGTGCCACTCGGCGGCCGCGGCCGAACCCCACCAGTAGCGATTCTCGTCGAGCTTTACAAGGGTGGCCTCGCTTAAGATATTGCCCTTTTCAGTGAGCAGGTAACACAGTCCGAGCTTGCCGATCTCGGTTGGCAGGCGGCCACAAATCATCTGATCGAGAAATGCTTCGACACCGTCACCACTGATTTCATAGCGGTTGAATCCGGACACTTCCATGATGCTGACATGCTGCTGCAAATGTTTAACTTCTGTTGCGACCACGGCTTTGGTCGAGGTAAACCGGTAACTGTGCTCGTCAATGAAATTGGCATCCGGTTTGAAAAACAGGGCGCGCTCCCAGCCATTGACAACACCCCAGGCACAGTTCAATTGATCGAGCACCGCGTAGAGCGGTGTGGTGCGCGCGAGACGAGATGCGGGGCGGTGCTCATGTGGCATGTGATAGTGAAACTCGTTCTGGTAATCCTCGATCGCCTTCAGGCAGGTATGCTCAGTGTTAGCGTACTGGGTGAAACGGCGAGGATCGAGAAACCAGGCATCCCACTCGCATTCGCCATGCACGATCATTTCGGCGAGCAACTTGCCGTGACCACCGGATTCACCGATACCGGCACGCAGGCCGATTGCGCAGTAAGCGTTTTCCAGGCCTGGAATAGGCCCAATCAGCGGTGCCCCGTCGATGGTATAGGTTATCGGACCGTTGATGACCGTGTGAATACCCGCTTCGGTCAGTGCGGGCAGTCGCTCGAATATGTGTTCCATGTTATCGAGACAGCGATCGAGGTCGGAAGGGCAAAGGGTCTGGGTGAAATCCGGATCGATTCCGTCCATGCCAAAGGTATGACAGCCTTGTTCGTAGACTCCGACCAGCAAACCCAGTTTTTCCTGGCGACTGTAGAAATCATCCCCGGGATCACGGATGATGGGCACCCGAAAATCGAGCGCCTCGAGCTCCGGCATGGTATCGGTCAGGAAATACATATGCTCCATCGAGGTAACCGGATGGGTTACGCCGAGCATGTTGCCAACCTCGTTCACCCGGTACCCGGTCGCGTTGACCACTTTTTCGCAGGTGATGTCGCCGTTTTTGGTGTGAACAATAAATTCACCACCGGGTTTGCGGGTTATGTTTTCGACTGGATTGAATCGATAAACCTCGGCGCCCGCCTCGCGCGCCTTGCGTGCCAGGGCAAAGGTTATCCCGGCCGGGTCGATATCACCATCGAGCGGGTCCCACCAGGCGCCCAGTAATCCCTGGGTATTCATCAGTGGATGGCGCCTGCCCGCTTCATCGGCGTCGATGAATTCCGTTTCTACGCCCATACCGCCTGCCATACCGACGAGATGTCGGTAGGTATCGACCTGGTCACGGGTATGCGCAAGGCGCATCCCGCCGGTGATATGGTAGGAGATCGGGTTTTCCGGATCGGCAGCGAGTTCGCGGTAAAGGTCGATACTGTGCCGCTTAAGCGCAACCATGGTCTGGTTGCCGCCAAACTGGGTGACCTGGGCGGCTGCATGCCAGGTCGAGCCCGAAGTCAATTCGTCACGCTCCACCAGCACGATATCGGTCCAGCCTTCGCGGGTCAAATGATAGAGGGTTGAACAACCGGCTATGCCGCCACCTATAACGACAACGCGCGCATGAGATTTCATATTGTAAGTAGTATCATGGAATAGATTTCAGTGAAATAGATAAGGGACCTGATCATGAAGAAATTCTTAATCATCTGTTTTTCTTTTTTTTTGGCACCCGGCGCCGCGCTTGCCGACGTGCAGATTACGATCAAGGGCGACAAGGGGCGTAACAGTACATTTAGCAGTGATGGCAAGATGGCGCGCATCGAAGATAAACAAATGCCGGGTTATGTAATCATCGATCATGCAAGTGGTGATTTTTATATGGTCGACCCCCAACGAGGCGAAATAATGAAGACCAGCATGGGCAAGGGAGGTGTTGCCGCAAACGATTCGAAAATCACTGTAAAACTAAAAGATAAAGGTGGCGGGCCGAAGATTGCAGGTTATTCCACACGCAAATACGAATTGATCGCGAATGGAGAGAGCTGCGGTACCATTTATGCCTCGAGAAAATTGCTAAAAAATAACAATGTACGGGCAATTTTCGATTCGATGCGCAGCATGCAACAACATACCCGCAGTATGAGGGGGGGTATGAGCGGAATGATGTCGGTATGTGATCAAGCCAACATGCAACAAGCCGATGTGATCGAATCAAGCGGAGTGCCGATGCGTATGATCGATCAAAATGGCAAGCTGGAATCGGAAGTGCTCGCGGTCGATACCAACAAAAAATTTGCCGGCAATCACTACGCGCTGCCAGCCGACATGAAAGTCGTTGATATGAGTGACAAGATGAACCAGGCGACGCAACAAACCGAGCAAATGAAGGAAAACATGCCCGACATGGGTGAACTGATGAAACAAATACAACAGGGCGGCGGACAGATGACCGAGGAAATGCAGCAACAAATGGAACAGATGCAGGAAATGATGAAGCAGCAGCAACAACAATCCCAGTAGCACAACTAAAATGTCATCCCCGATCTACGAGGCTCGCTTAGCGGGAATGTCTCCAGATTAAATTGTCATCCCGGCCCCCGCGCCGGGATCTTGCGAAGGTGGCGCGATTATAAGATTCCGATACGTCGAGCCACCGCTTACGTGGGAACGACGTATCTAGCTCAAGATTTCCGTGACCTCGTCATCGATGATGCTGCCGATAATTTCCATATCCTCGACCGAGAAGGTCAGCGGAATACGCAGGTCGAAAGTAGTCGCCAGGATTTCCAGTGTTTGAGGCAGCTGCTGTGTATTACCAGTATAGCGCCAGCTGTCGTAACGACTGGTAAAGCCGTGCGGCTCGATGCCGCCGAACCACTTCAATTCCACACCGCGCGCCGCACAGCCGGCAACGAAATTGGCCACCTGGTCTTGATTCAGTCCCGGTACGCGAAATTGTAACGAACTGCCAACATAGGATTCCTGCTCAGGTCTGTGTGGCACTTTAATCCGTGAGTTTTGTGCCAGGCGTTGTTCCAGCGCCCGGTAGCGGTCATTCCAGCGAGCGCAATTTTGATCGAGGCCGGGTAATTGAGCGCGCAGGATCGCCGCACGCAGGTTATCCATGCGGCCACTGTAATTCGGGGTATCGAGCTTGATATCGGTAAACACATCGAGTTCGGGCACGGTACCGTGGCGCTCAAATAACATGTAGGAACCGGAGAAGATGATGGCCCGTGCGATAATGTCGTCGTCATCGGTAGTCAGGAAACCGCCTTCACCCGAATTGAGATGTTTGTAAGTCTGGGTGCTGAAGCAGGCAATTTTGCCAAAACTGCCCGATCTTTTGCCGTTCCAGTGCGCGCCCATGGTATGCGCGCAATCCTCGATTAGCGTTACCCCATTCTTTTTACACAGTTCAGTTACCGCAGTCATATCTGCGATGTGTCCACGCATGTGAGAAATCATAAAGAAGCGCGCCTTTGACTGCAGCATCATAGTTTCAAGATGCGCCAGGTCGACACAATAGTTTTGATCGATCTCGACCAACACTGGTTTGCCACCGGCGTTATCGATGGCACCGGGCACCGGCGCGAGCGTGAACGCGTTACTGAGTACCGGTTCACCGGGCTGAATACCGGCCGCCTTTAACGCGATATGCAGTGAGTAGCCTCCCGAAGTACAGGCAAGGCAGTAGCGTTGACCCATGTAGGTAGCAAATTCCTGCTCCAGTAACGCTGTTTCGGAGGTTTCGTCTTCGAGTGTGTTGTATCGATGCAGCCTGCCACTACGTAAAACCTCTATGGCATGTTCGATGCCCGCATCGGGAATGGCCTCCTGCTGGGTAAAAGGCTTGGAGAAGACGGTTTTAGTCATTCGACGCTAAGTTCTTGCGGGTATACATGACCAGGTCCCTTCGATGTCTCAGTTATAACCCGGCAGATCAAAAATTTTCGGGTAGGCAAACAATGACACACTACCGCCGGTGTGCAGAAAGACGACGGTTTCACCTTTCTTGAAATGGCCTGTGCGAACCAGGTCGATCAGGCCTGCAAACCCCTTACCTGAGTATACGGGATCCAGCAGGATACCTTCGAAACTTGCCAGCATCTTGACGGCTTCTACCATCGAATTGGTGGGTAGACCGTAGCCATCCCCGACGTAATCGCTGTTGGCGACGACCTTTTCACGTGCCACCAGGTCCGGGCTCAGACCCATGAACTCGGCGGTACGCTGAGCCAGCGCATAAACGTTGTCTTCCTGTTTTTGTTTGGGCGCGCGTACGCTGACACCGTAGACTGGAATCCCGCTGTTCATTGCTTCCATGCCCACTACCAGCCCAGCCTGGGTGCCGGCGCTCCCGGTTGCATGCACCAGGTGATCGATTCGCAATGAGCGCTCGTTCGCCTGGTGGGTCAGTTCGAACGCCGCGTTAACATAGCCGAGTGCACCAGTTTCGTTTGAGCCGCCACCGGGAATAATATAAGGTTTTTTTCCATCGTCACGCAGCTGTTGTCCTAGCTGCTCCATTTCCGCGTTCATGTCGCTGTCGGCAGGGCGAATGGAGATGGAGGCACCATGCAGCTGATCGAGCAAAACATTGCCATTGTGGGCATAGGCTTCATCATGGTAACCGGTGCGATCTTCGAGCAGGATATGGCAGTCTAAACCGAGTTTTGCCGCGATCGCGCAGGTCTGGCGCGCGTGGTTTGACTGGGTTGCTCCCTGGGTAATGATCGTGTCGGCACCCCGCTCAACCGCCTCGGCCATCAGGAACTCGAGCTTGCGCGTCTTGTTGCCGCCCGATGACAGGCCGGTACAGTCGTCGCGCTTGATCCAGAGGTTGGGTCCACCGAGATGTTCGGAGATACGCTCTAACGGCTCGAGGGGGGTGGGTAGATGGGCGAAATGCAGTCGCGGGAAACGGGAAAGATGCATGGTGATCTCCAAAGATGATGCATGATTACAAGGTAACCGGCGATAATAATGTAATGTGCGTTAAAGTTAACCTTTTTTCGGAAGTGACTCGTTGACCCCTGCATTTTTATTGACACGCCAATGGTCTGACGAGAAGGACGGTGTGCGCCTGGACTTCTGGTTGACTGCTGCGCAAGGTCCGCTGATGATCTCGATTCATCAACAGCAAGCCCTGTTTTTTATTCGGCAAGACGACGCACAAACGGCAGACACTCTGATCGGCAAGGTTCGCGGTGTGTCGATTAAACCGCTGCAGCTGAAAAGCTTCGATGAACAACCGGTCAGTGGGGTTTACTTTGCCTCGCAGCAACAGCTTTATCGTTCGCGCGACAGACTGGTACAGAACGGCATCGCCTGTTACGAAGCTGATATTCGCCCCACCGAACGATTCCTGTGCGAACGCTTCATCACGGCCTCGGTCGATATCGATGCGGACTATCGTAAAGAGGGTCTGCAAAACGTTCGGTTACAGCCCGGTGAATACAGGCCGAATTTTGAGGTCATGTCGCTCGACATCGAATCCGATTACGAAACTGATGCGCTGTTTTCAA
>Ga0255051_10000999_pt1 | contig 10322 bp, 14 predicted proteins | sample JV7_2_9_MG_FD_181719 | JGI IMG/M metagenome (GOLD analysis project Ga0255051, IMG submission 181719) | Seawater microbial communities from Jervis Inlet, British Columbia, Canada - JV7_2_9 | ecosystem: Environmental > Aquatic > Marine > Inlet | place: Canada: British Columbia | collected 2016-10-06
CTCCGTCATTCCGGACAGCGGTTTTTGCTGATCCGGAATCCAGGATATTCAACAGTTTACTGGATACCGGGTCAAGCCCGGTATGACGGCTTTTTGGTTAACGGGACAGCAGTGCTAATTTTTCTAAAGTCATCTTCACTTCCCTTGATTATTATCTTAGGCTGTTCCATAACACGGGTAACAAAACTTTCACCCTCTTTTAATCTGGCGACAAAGTCCTTTTTATCATAAATAGTTGGGTTAATGGTTCGTCTCAATGATTCCTCTAATGGCTGGAGCACTTCCACCACATTTCCATAACTTAAATCTTTACCGACGAGCATTAAATCGATATCACTAGTGAATGTTTCCGTACTTTTCGCAATTGACCCATAAATAAATGCCAATTCAATATTTTCACCTAACAATATGAGCGCATCCCTTATTTGATCGGCCACGCCAAATGTCTTCTTAACTATGCCGACTAATTCTTCGTAAACAGGGTTATTCGGGTTGGCCTGGTAATAATTCTGATTTCCCTGTTTTGTAATAGACAGCAAATCCGCAAGCACGAGTCGATCCAGCTCACGGCTAACAGTGCCACGCCCAATAGCGGCCCAACGCATGATTTCATTGGTATAAAAACGCTGGTCCGGTCTACCGAAAAGAAGCCCCAATACTTTCTGTTGTGTTTTGGTGAATAAAGCATCACCGATCGAAGTCGTCATCATATCAAAAAGTCTAAATACCCAATTTGGGAACTATAATCCCCATTATGGGGACAAGCAAGTACCAATCGACTGTGGTTATCCAGATGTTTGTACCAGTTAAATCGTATACCGCTGTGCCGCAAATTTGTTGAACTCAATGCACCTGGCATAGAAATCACTCCGTTCATTACCCTCCGCCTCACTGTGCTCCGACACTACAGCGAGCAGTTCTTCCCAGGTAATACAGCGTAATCCTATCGACTCAAGCGTCGGCATAAACCATTCCTCGAACCATTGGAACTTAGCTTGATCCCCGTACTCAGAAACTCTCCGTCGCACAAGATTCTCATGTACCTCCGACCCCTTTAATCTCGCCCCATCACTTCGATATCACTGAGATAATGCTTTTCTCCTTTTAAATTCATATCCATTTAAGTAAAGTAAAAACCTGAATAGCGATAGATTGGCAGGTATAACAATGAACCGATTTAATGCTTCAACACGACGAAATTTCCTCAAACAACTGGTTCTCGCCAGTGGAATCTTGACGCTACCCATTAGAGTTCAAAGCGCTTCAAAATCCATCCATACGCGCAAAATCCCCTCTACAGGCCAGGATTTATCCATAATTGGTACCGGAAGCTGGCGCTCTTTCAACGTGGGCAATGATCATCAAACCCGGCTTAAACGTTGTGAAGTGTTACGCACTTTCTTTGAAATGGGCGGCCAGATGGTGGACTCATCCCCAATGTACGGTTCGGCTGAAGAAGTTCTGGGTTTCTGTATCAACCAACTGGGTAGCACTGCTGACCCACTCTTTTCAGCAACCAAGGTTTGGACTTCAGATACCAATGAAGGCAGGCAGCAAATCAAGGATTCTCACCGACTGTGGGGTATTCCGAAATTCAATCTGTTACAGGTTCATAACCTTGTCAACTGGCGCGCGCACCTGGATACCCTGTTACAAATGAAGGCCGATGGAAAATTACAATACGTGGGTATTACCACATCACATGGACGCCGTCATAGAGATCTCGAAAATATCATTGTTAGCGAACCGATTGATTTCGTGCAGCTCACATACCATATGCAAAATCGAGATGTTGAAGACCGACTATTGCCAGCTTCGCTAGAAAAAGGTGTCGCAGTTATTGCAAACAGGCCCTTTAGTGGCGGTGACCTGTTTGATGACTATCAACGATATCCCTTACCTGATTGGGTAAAGGAATTTGACTGCAATAACTGGGCGCAATTTTTCCTCAAATTTGTCATATCACATCCCGCGATTACCTGCGCTATTCCAGCAACGTCCAGGGTGGACCATATGATCGAAAATATGGGCGCAGGATATGGTGAATTGCCTGATGCTTCAACGCGTAAGAAAATGCTTGGCTATATAAGCTCACTCTAAGAAAATATGGAAGAATTATTAAGCTATCGTTTGGCCGATCTATTACTGTTTTCTGAATCTACTTACTTACGCCAGTTCGAACGCTACAACCAATGGTTATATCCAGGCCAATACATTGCTGCTATTTATGGTCTTCTGGTACTTGTCTTTATCACTCGATTTAATCTTTTTTTGAATCGAATACTATTCATGATTCAAGGTCTATGCTGGTTGCTTATGAGTTATGGTTTTTTATGGCAGTTTTATCAATCCATAAACTGGATGGTTTTATATTTTATACCGGTTTTTATTATTCAAGGTTTCATCTTTCTGAGGCTAGGTTTTAAACAGAATTTAATACTGGCCAAAGGGAGAGTATTATTTTCAGGATTGATACTGTGGTTTCTAGCGCTGATTTTCAATCCAGTTTTAGAGTTTTCAACACAACGAAATTTTTCTGAATTATCTTGTTTTTTACTCACCCCTGATTCTATAGCAGTCACCAGCGTAGCAACAATGATGTTATTTAATCAAAAATGGTTGTGGTTTATCCCGTCATTCAGTTGGTTAGTATTCAGTTTACTGACCTACCTATCAATGGAATCATATTCCGTTTTAATACCCGGAATGAGTTTGATCATAATCATGATCTATCTTTTAACTCCGCTAAATAGATTGTCTGCAAATAAACCAACATTGTAAAATCGATTTTCTACAAGTACCCAGGTCGGCAAGAAAAATCATGGCAGCTTTTCTGGTAGGACATATTACAGTTAAAAACGAAGCCTTATGGCAGCAATACGTTGCAGGCGTTGCTGAATCTATTGAGCCATTCGAATCAACCATCATTTTCAGAGGAAAACTAATTCAGTCTTGGGTTAAAGGGGTCGGAGGTACATGAGAATTACTCGCAATTACGAATTTATTGGATTACTTGAAGTCAGCACAAAGTATCCTCCAATAATAGGATCAATTGTGTTCTGACTCCATTTATGTACAAAGGCGCGGAAAAGTATTTATCGGTGGAGCTGTCGGGGCCCTATAGAAATGTTGGAATGTTAGACCTGGCCCCATAATTCCCTGAGAAGGTACTGTTAAATTCCCGTGATAGCAAAGTCCAATGCTGCAATGATTTCATCCCTTAAATGTTCTAGTGTGCCAATTGGTTGTTTCAACAATTTTGAAGGCATAGAAGCTATCTGGGGAATCATTATCATTAGCTCATTACCGTTAAACTCAATCCTGGGCGTTAGTCCCGTCATCGCCTCATTTCTAAATTCCCTGGAATGTGCAAGAGGCACTACAATTCTCGTGGCAATGTGATCGATGAGTGCATTTTGCATATCTAAAATAAATGGGTACGCACTTCGTGTTCGCTTACTGGGGTTCACATATACGTCAAACTGGGCCATTAAAACGACCGGTATTCATCAGCAAAACAGCCATTTTCATCAACGAAATCATTATAGGCCTGTATCGCTCGTTTATTCTTTTTAGTCCACTTATCAGCTTCTTTTTCAGAGAGCTTTGCTCGCAATGCTTGCTCTAAAGTTGCAGAAAGGTTAATGTTTAATGCCCTGGATTTTTTTAATAAGTCGCTGTTTAAGCTAAGGTTTGTTGGTTTTTTGGGAGCATCATAATCATATAATGTTTGCATAATCTCACTCTCGAATTAATGCGTATAGATATGCGCATAATATAGTATTTATCAAGCAGCCGCAAAAGGCTCCCGCGCTAACGCGCCGCCCCCACCAACCGTCATTCCGGCCTCGTCATTCCGGCCCCCAGTCCCCAACTGATAATCGGTTGGTGCAAAGGCGCAGAAAAGTATTAGGTGGTGGAGTTGCCGTGTGCTCTATAGAAATGTTGGAATGTTAGACCTGTCCCTATACCTGCAACTGGGGCTGACGGGGTACACTGCATCGCATTGCCTTGTCATCAGGTTTCCTCATTGGGTTAACGACGAGCCAACACTGCTCCTTTATTTAATTACGCCTTGAATACTCAAGGGATCAGAACTGTTGCACCGATGGTTTTACCGCTCTCGATGGCCGAATGGGCTTTAACAGCATCTTTCAGGGCGTATTCGTAGTTAATATTGGCATCAAGAATCCCGTTTTCGATGGCCTTGAACAAATCTCGTGCAGTCCATTCGAGGTCGGACCGCTTGGCAACATAGTGCATAATCGCCGGGCGGGTGATAAAGAGCGACCCGCGACGTCCCAGGTCCTGAATGATATCCACGGGATCCGGCGGTCCTGAAACATGGCCATAAGCAGCACAGATTCCCATTGGCCTCAAACTATCAAGTGAATCCTGAAGTGTATCCTTGCCGATAGCTTCATAGACTACCGCCGCACCTTCACCATCGGTTACAGCCCTCACCTTGTCGACGAAGCTTTCCTTAGAACGGACTACTGGATAATGGCATCCAGCAGCCCTGGCAACTTCTGCTTTTTCTCCGGTGCTGACCGTACCAACCACGATCGCACCCAACGCTTTAGCCCATTGGCAGAGGATCAAACCCATACCTCCTGCGGCAGCATGAACCAAAATTGTATCGCCTGGCTGGACCTTATAGGTTCGATGTAGCAGGTAGTGGGCCGTCATGCCTTTCATCAAAAGTGCAGCAACCTGACGATCATCCAGACCGCCCGGTAAATGAAGGAGCTTATCTTCCGGATAGTTGCGCACCTCGGCATAGCTTCCAAGTGGCGGTATACCGTAGGCTACCCTGTCACCGGTTTGAAAGTTGGTTACCCCTTCTCCGATACCTTCGACGATGCCAACACCCTCGAAACCAATAACCACCGGGCATTGCGGCACTGGCCAGGGATGGGAAATGCCACCACGATGATAGGTGTCAGCGAAATTCACACCAACCGCAGTATGGCGCAAACGTACTTCACCGGGAGATGGATCCGGGACTTCCCACTCCTGCCATTGCATAACTTCGGGTGCCCCCAATTTATGTATTACTTGTGCTTTCGACATTTTAGAGAGTGTTTGGGGTCAAGACTTGCATTTTGCTCTCTAAGGAGAAGGCAAAAGGCAAGACTTGACCCCGTTATTTGGTGACCCTGTTATTTGGTCGTAGCTGTCGACAACGGCTCCGGCATCAGCAAGGGCGCCGGCGAAGGTCGAGCCGGCCTCGCCGAATCCCAAAACACCGATTCTCCTCATGACTGTTCGACCACGGTCACCGTGAGCACCCCCTTCGCCCTGTCAGGTAGCGTTAGAATAGATGCCCCTTTCGTTAAAGTCCACAGATCAGCCTGATCCCATAATGCTTTTTCTGGATGACAGTATCCGCTATCAGCTATTACATCGAACGGTTTCAGCCATATTAACTGCCCGATCCTTTCACGCTGGAATCGCCCTGATGCTAGCGCATTCCTTTAGCCCAAATTCTCGATGGCGCGAAGATTTTAAAGCGTTTGCTGAGGCGATCGGTGGCAATCGTATAACTGACGATTTATGCGAAATAGGACTCAGTAAGAATCCTCGACTGATAATCGGTTGGTGCAAAGGGGCGGAAGAGTATTTATCAGTGGAGTTGCCGGGTGCCCTATAGAAATGTTGGAATGTTAGACCTGTCCCTATAATTCCGTTTTGGTGACTTCGTTTTTCGTTAATCTAAAGCTTAAACTTAGTATAATGACCAGCGCACACTGGTAGAGTAAATATTAATCAAGGAACATATGAGCCGATATTCAAAGAGGCAAACCGCATCACCCGAGACCCAGAGCGAGGCAATGAAGACGGCCAAGGGCACCCAACGCCCCGGTCAGACCAAGGAACAAACACGTCTTATCGCCCAGGGCATCCAGAAGGGGATAGATCAGTACAAAAAGCAACATAAAGCGAAATTGCGTGAATTCGACAAGCGACAGAAAAAGACACAGGTCAAAACCAGCCCAGCGACTGAGATCGAATTTCAGAAACAGACTATCTACCGACAACATTGGCTGCCCTGGTTGCTACTAGTCCTCACCTGGCTGGGTGGAATCCTATATTTCTACTTCACCTAAAGAAATACGCTCAGGCTTTGCCCCTCGTCATTCCGATACGTCGGACCGCTGCGAAGGCAGGAATCACCCCCACCCTCGTCATTCCTGCTTTGCCCCTCGTCATATCCTCCCTCCATCCATCGCCCCATTCCGTCATTCCGGCCCACGAGCCGGAATCCATTACAACCAACCCCCAATAACACAGCACGCACTAAACATTTAATAAGAAACGCAAGGACCAAGAATCTGAAATGTCACATGTCGTGTGTTTGGGGTCAAGTCTTGCGCTTTGCTCTCAAATAGAAGGCAAGAAGCAAGGCTTGACCCTGTTTTCCGTGTGTTATCTCTAGTAGTGGGACAGCAATGGGTGCGTCCCCAATAACACCAGTGGTATACTGCTCGAAGCATGGGGAATGTACCCGGTTGACCAGGATTCAGGGGCAAGGGTTTTTCTGAAAAGAAGAATCTGAATTACAGCGAAGGGAGCAAAATCATGTGATCGTAACCGACCTTATTGAATGGTGTTTGCGGGCATTCGGTTTACTCCTGGCTCTGGTTCTTTTGTCGGCTGCACTTTTTATGCTACCTGATGACCAGCAACAGGCGCAAAGCAGGCTGGAAAACTGGTGGCAGCACATGCGCGATGAGGTTAAGGGCAAAGCCCAGAGCTTCATACTTGCCTTCATTCATCAAACCGCCAGTTCCGCAACCCGTGGATTCAACTGGTTGTTCGGCGATTTATTTTCTGCGCGGTTTTTTATCGTATCCGGGCTGCTTTCCACTGGCTCGTTTCTGGTTGGCATGTGGTTTTATGGAGATTACGGTTGGGCTGTACCGAGCGGAATCCTGATATTTGCCGTGGGCACAGCCTGGCTGGCATTTGTTGGAAAGCAGATATCCGATGACCTGGACAAGATTAGCGATCCCAGAAACAGGCCGTTTGATCGACTGGATATTATAAATAATGGGAATTCCAGGTCTTCACTGTTTGATCAGAGCTACGCCAGCTTCGAGCGTCCTAAATCGTGGTGGGAAGATGCCCTGGAGGCCTTTAAAAAGGAAGCGCCTGCTTATATTCCAATGATTGTAATCGGTTCGTCCGGGACATTGGTGTTTAACGAAGCGCTTGATAAGGGCATCGATGGATGGGTGTTTGGCTCGGCCATTTTTGTTTCATTCGTATGCGATATTATCGCCATTGGTTTTACCATGGTTGCGCTGGAAAAAATTTCCCGGGTAACAAGCGGTATTGCGGCTTCCGGGTGGTTGTTTGTTGATGCTTGTGTCGCGGTCACAATGGTGGGGGGCCCATGGCTCCTGTTCGTTTATCTGGGTAGCGGTGGTACACCGTTTCAGGTGTTCCTACTTTTTGTGGCTGCTGCGAACCTGTCCACGGCACTTCCCGCCATATTCTATATCCTGATCGCAGTCACGCTGCTACTGCATCGTATGCTTTGGACGATACTGCTTCGCCCGTTCTATATTTATTTCATCAATAGCAAGTTGCTGCATAATCGTAAGTTACAGGGTTCCAGCGGATTGACATTACTAGGTATCAGTTGGCCGGGGCTATTTGAAGAGGTGGAACCATTTGTAAAGCAATTCATGACTTTACTGGGATGAGCCATTGCCAGTATGGATAGTCACCTATCTGCCGATGGAGAACGGTTATATTTATCTCACGGTCATCATGGACTGGTACAGCCGAAAAGTGTTGAGCTGGCGCCTCTCAAATAGCCTGGATAGTAGCTTTTGTGGGTCGGATCATGTGGTCAGGTCTAACATTCCAACATTGCTCATCCTCTTTTAAAAATACTTTACAGCACGACTAACGCTTGAAAGATTACCATCGAAGGTTGGACCAGTAAGTAGTAGCAGAGGAAGGCAAAAGGCAAGACCTGACCCTATTATCGTCCTTGTTAAGGCAAAACAGGCTTCCTGATCAACAAAGGCCAGCAACTGGACCAGCAGTTTTACCTGCTGGTAATAAGCGCTATTTCGTTCCATACAAGTGCGCCGGTACGGTAATCAAAAATTCCCTGTCGAGTTTCCCACCCCTGGCCACGACTCGCTTACCGCTGCCCAAATCATAATCGTCGGCCGATAACTTGTTAAACCAGGCATATTGGTGGCGATTGGCAAACCACATAAATAGACGTTTAACCTTGACGTTTTGGCACGCCAGGAGCAATACATCCAACCGACGCGGCGAAAGGCTGGTAAGACCCTGTAATAACTCATCGGCATGCTCAAAACTAAGCTGCTCAGGCACAACAGCAAGGGCTTCCAGATAGGCCTGTTCCGGACTAGCACGAAGATAGTCCGGCAAGCCCTCGCGCCAAAACACCGGTTGGCAGGTTTCCGCAGAATCCAGCCAATCGGCAGGCCATAATCGGCGACTGTTTTGCCAACTGAAATCCACATCTATTGTGAGCTTATTGAGCCAGCCAGGGCAGGATTCGGCGGAATATAAACGAATGCTCTGACCAGACTTCAGATAATGCCCGAAACCAGCGAGTCCCAGAGCTGAAACACCACCGACATACACCGGGTGCGGCATCATTCTATCCAAAGACACTAACAAACCCTGCCAGGTAACCGGCACCCCCGGTCTCGCCATAACCCCGCGTACAAGTGAAATAAGCTTTTGCGACTTCAGCCAGTTATCCATCGTATGCCGACTGACACCATGCCCACCCAACCACTTCCGGGTAGCCACCAGACCAAAAGGCAACAGCTCATCTAATTGCGATATCAATGCCATGACAGGTTTAATTCATTCAAAATTAACGGCGCATATCGCCGCAATTACATAAATTCATAAACTAACATTTTTACCATTAGTTTACAATAACTTAATTTTGCGGCAATAATCACCGCATATGAGAAATTTAATAAACTAACCGAAGCATCCAGCCTTCGTTGTAAAGGTCCGTCGTCTGATAATCTGTTGGTGTAAAGGTGCGAAAAAGTATTTATCGGTGGAATTGCCAAGTTCTTTATAACAATGTATGAATGTTAAACCTGACCAATAATCATGAGATCTTAACAGCCCTAAATGACCAGTCATAACACTATAGAGTACGGGATACATCCATCGGATAGACTTGTACGACTCTTTTCTAATAAACCTTATCAGGGCGAAAACCCAGCGAACGCCAAAATACTGGTAATCGGTAACGATGCGAACTACTCCCCAGAGATATCCAGGCACGAATTTTTTGAGCGAATCCTGGACTACCATGCTGATGGCGTAGGTTTTTGGAAAACAACCGGCGTGCACCACCCATTCATGCTGGGCAATTATCCTTTTGATCGACGAAAGGGCGGGGTAAGGTATCACCTAAATTTTAGCAAGCTGAATTTCGGTCCTGAGTACGCCGACAAATTTTCATTCATTGAATTGCTTAACGTTCCAACGATAGGCAATACCGGCAGCAATAAGGATCTGTTCTTCCAGTTATTGGATCCAGTTCATTTAAGTTGGCTCGAAAGTATAGTGCTAGGTGGCGAAAGAAAGTTTGTCCTTGTCAACCTAACACTTGCTAGATTCATCGATATGATCAGTAAAAAGTTTGGTGTACTTAAAAAGCTCGCCACAGCAATCCACGGGAAACCTGTACCTGCAATTGCACTTGAGACGGCTTACACCACCGTCTACAACGGATACAGTTTTTCTCATAGTATATCCAATGAGTACCTTAGCGATGTTGCAAAACAAATGAGTGAATTTATAGAAGATGAGTGATAAATGCATAAATTCCAGGATCTAATTGGCGGGAGGTCTAGTCTTTAGCTTTCGGTTTTATAGCTTACCCCGATCTACTCTCTTTGATCAGTATAGACTGACCTGGCTAAAAACTAGACCTGACCCCAACCCCCGGGAGCTTGACCGTAAAACGATCGAGCTGATCGATGATACGGCGGGATCCATTCGGGACAGCATCGAACGCGGCGAACTGCCCGATATCGAGTTGCCAGTGCGCAGCCTGGCGAACGTCAACTATGACGCCGCCAGGGGTTACCTCGAGCTGGGCGATGCGACAAAAACGCGCACGCTCACGGTCAACACCGTGCGCTCGTTTGCCCAGACCCTGCGGTTGATGGCGGCCTCGCGGCAGATGGTAGAGAGCAATGACTTCGCCACCAAACGCGAGGCGTACTACATCAGCAAGAACTGGGGAGACTGCCGCTTCGACGAACAGGCCGAGTCCGATGCCATCATGGACGACA
>Ga0255051_10001004_pt1 | contig 10296 bp, 8 predicted proteins | sample JV7_2_9_MG_FD_181719 | JGI IMG/M metagenome (GOLD analysis project Ga0255051, IMG submission 181719) | Seawater microbial communities from Jervis Inlet, British Columbia, Canada - JV7_2_9 | ecosystem: Environmental > Aquatic > Marine > Inlet | place: Canada: British Columbia | collected 2016-10-06
GAAGACAGTCCTACGTCCCCATCGTCTAGAGGCCTAGGACACCGCCCTTTCACGGCGGTAACGGGGGTTCGAACCCCCCTGGGGACGCCATTTCTTCGGCTTTGAAGCGAAAGTGTGCCAAATCTCCGACACAATTCTTGCGGTTGCAATAACCATATCGTAACCTGAAATCAAGCAAGCTTAGACGTTAATCTCAGGTCTAGAAACACATATGTTCGACGAAATTAAAAGATTGCTACATAGCTTTATCAGAAGAACGGGATATGACATTCATCGTATTTACGATCCCGTTCAATATTTTCACACAGATTTCTACCTCCGTCATAACGCTCGAAGGCTGGAGCACTTGGCGAGCCTGGGAATTCCTGTAGCGGGAATGTCGGTTTTAGAAGTGGGTGCTGGTATCGGTGATCATTCCCATTACTACATTGATAGAAAGTGCAGCGTCACTATCACAGAAGTGCGCGAGGAGAGTCTTCGTTACTTGGAAAAACGCTATCCGGATAATCGCGTCATGTTGCTGAATATGGAATCCCCATCCGACATCGAAGGGTCTCCATTTGATGTGATTCATTGTTATGGCCTTCTCTATCACTTGGGTAATCCCCAACAAGCCCTCGAATTTCTCAGTCAGAACACAACTGGGATATTGTTTCTCGAGACGCGCGTCTCATTCGGAGAAGACAGAGAAATCAACCTTGCTGAGGAAGAGAAATCTGAACCCCATCAAGCACATTCAGGTACCGGTTGCTGGCCAACAAGGCCATGGGTATTCGAGGAGTTACAGCGCCTTTTCAACTATGTGTATATTCCGAAAACCCAGCCGCACCATGAAGAATTTCCACTAGATTGGACTGATGCAGAAAAACATGAGGCTTATTGTCAGAGAGCAATATTCATCGCTGCCCATGAACCGTTGGAAAATGAACAACTAACAACATCTCTAGTTCTACACCAAACACGGCATTAATAATGTTTTGCAGCAAGTGTCACAAAGCGTGGATCACCGCAGTCGCTTTGTTTGGCGCGCCGAATCTTCATGCAACCCCAATTGAGCAATACATTCCCGGACAATTACATTTGTTGTCAGGCGTTGGTCAGGCATCTGCACTATTTGTCCGTGGCAATGAAATCTGTTTACTACAAAATGGCGGCGGAAAGTTACTGTGCCGGGCCGACTTAACCGACCCCAGCACCACTATCATCAGCCTTGGCAATCAAAACGGCTGTGGCGACATTGAGGGCGGTTGGGCGTATGGCGAGTTTGATTTGTACGCCGATGAAGGCACGCCAGCCAGAATTTACTTCATGGCCCACGGTGGCCGTAAGTGTAGTCGGGCTGTGCGAACCATCACACTCAACGGCATGGACGAATGGAAACAAAGCTTCGGGATTGAGGGCGTTAGCTCTCTACCAGATGGCCGAGTTGTCGTTGTCAAGGAGGCGGCCCCGGTTCGGGTAGCGGCATTTACGCTTGTTGATAATGTCGATAACTACACGCCAACCGATCTATTCCCTGTGAATAACTGTTCTCGGCTTGGTGATGTGACCGTTAAGTCGGATGGAAACATACTGCTCATCTGTAAATCCGATAAGAAGATTCAGGAATATGACATTGGCGGTAGGCTATTGAGTGAGTTGTTAATTCCGCAATTCAATCAGCCCGAAGGTATAGCCGAGTTACCCAGTGGGGATATAGGCGTGCTGGGGGAGCCAAATCAATACCAGATTTTCAAAGGTGACCAACCATTGCCACCTAAGCTAAATTCAAGTGATGGTCATTGAGCCAGAGAAATGATGGCGGCACAATCTCGACTGTTCAAATAGATTGAGATCTGGCCGGGATAGACTTATCAATACTATCGAACCGTGGTTTGATACCTCAATTGAAAGGAATCGCTAATAGGCGAAAGTGACATGACGACGGATATTCCAGACGCGACTATAGATGCACTGGCACGCAGTATTTTTAAAGAAGCCTCGGCGTACGGATTCGAGCAAGTTGATGTAATCCGGCTGATCAATGAGTTGATGGAAATGTGCATTGACAGCGATGGCCCGGCGAATGGCTCAGTCGATGATAATCCGCCGCCCCCACCTAGTGGGTCTGATGATGCGACGGATCTTCCACTAGTCGGCAAGCGTGTTATCGTGCGGGCCTTCAACGGCAAGGAAGACGCTAGGTTTCTGGAGCAGTGGTTGCCTGAGAAATACGGCCGCTTTTTCGTCCTTTCGAGTGCGACGGCCCAGTCGATTACGATTGATGCCCTGACGAACAGCCCCGATAATCATCTCGGGATAATCACATTGTTAGATGACCGACCTATCGGTGCGATGGCATTTCTAGATCACAGCAAGAAACAGAAAAGAGCGGAACTTCGAAAACTGATTGGCGACCTTGATTCGCGAGGAGAAGGTCTTGCGGAAGAAGCGACCAGACTTTGGATCAAATACGGTGTCAGTGCTTTGGGACTTGAGAAGATATATGTAAGTACATTGCAGACACAATTCAAAAACATAAAATTGAACGAACGAATTGGATTTCGCGTTGAGGGATTGCTTAGAAACGAGGTGCTTATCGATGGGGCGCGCAATGACGTCTTGCGCATGGGTTTCTGCGTTGAATAGTGGGTGATTTGAAATAGTAATGAACGATTTATTCGACATCTCCGGCAAAGTCGCGCTCGTCACCGGTGGCTCCCGCGGCATCGGCGAGATGATTGCAGAGGGCTATGTCGCGAATGGCGTAAAAACGTATATCTCGTCCCGTAAAGCGGAGGTCTGCGACGCCACTGCCGCCAGACTTTCTGAAATAGGGGAGTGCGTCTCCATACCGGCCGATCTATCGACGATGCAGGGCATCAAGCACCTCGTCGGTGAGATTAAGGGTCGGGAAGAAAAAGTTGAGATCCTGGTCAACAACGCCGGTGCTACCTGGGGCGCGCCCATCGAGGAATTTCCCGAGAGTGGTTGGGACAAGATTATGGACATCAATGTCAAATCGCCATTCTTTCTTTCGCAGGCATTGCTGCCACTACTTGAGAAAGCGGCTAGCGTCGAAGATCCCGCTCGCATCATCATGGTTGGATCGATTGATGGATTGAACGTCAATCGAATGCCTACGTTTTCTTACGGGCCGAGCAAAGCTGCCATTCATCACCTGGCGCGGACGTTGGCATCCCATCTCGCGGACAAGAACATCACCGTAAACGCGATTGCCCCGGGCCTGTTTTCGAGCAAAATGACAGCTCATACGATCGAAAACTACGGCGAACGAATTCGTCAGGCCACGCCCTTGAATAGGCACGGCAAACCGAGCGATATGGCCGGCGTTGCTATCTACCTTGCATCAAAGGCGGCAAGTTTCGTAACTGGCGTAGTAATTCCAGTCGACGGTGGTATTACGGGCGCCAAGCCCACACTCTGACGGCCGCTTCAATTAGTGAGGCGTCAATCACTGATTTTACGCCGGCGATTACCCTGCTCTTGGGCCTGCTCATCCGGGCGTCGGCGAAGAGCAAAGTAATCCTGGCCTCTTTCCATCAGGCCTACGAATCCTTGCGCGTCACCCGCAGCGACTAGCTCGCGGATGTGGTCGGCTGACTCGCACATTGCGTTAAGCGCCTCGTTTCCGAATTCATTCAGGTGCTGAATATCGAAATACAACCACGGATTACCCCGCGCCACTGCCGCAGATACCAAGAGCTGTTCGTCGAACGTGGTGGAGGACATCTTAATTAGTTCCGTGGCGCCTTCACCACAGCGCTGCAGCGCATCAAAAAATGTAACGTTCAATGCATGCGACAGTCCAAGCACATAGGCGATCAGGCGGTCATGGTTTTCTATTGTCATGTTCAGTTGTTCAGCCAATGTTCCGGAGAACAATTCTTTGGCTTCAAGCGTGGCTTCCGGGCACCCAGCGTCCACGAAAATTAAGTGCCGTCTTGAAAGAAGTTCGGTTTCTGGACCGAACATTGGGTGCAGCGAAGCAACTTTGCATCCCGCTCTTGCAAGCGCCTGGATACCTTTACGAAGTGGCGCCTTTAGTGATGCAATGTCAAAAATCAGCCCTGTTGGACGAAGCTTTGCCAGGTCTGTAAGTATCTGGTTGCTCGTCGTTATGGGAGTGGCGACCACAATAATGTCGTAATCAACTCCGGCATCACGCCAATCTGAAAAGCGACCAGGACCTGACTTCAGGGTGGTGTCAGCCAGGTCAATGGCGAATCCTTGTGCAGAGAGCATAGCTGCAAACCATTGGCCCATTCTCCCCGCACCGCCGATGAGCAGGACCGTTTTGCCGCCACCCCTACCGGCGTCCGAAATCAGCTTTTTTTCCTGGTTGACCAATGAATACTGAATGAGCGTTCGCACGATATCTTCGACGAGCTTGCTTTCCAGACCAATCTCCCGGGCATGCTCGAGCGCGGACTCCATAACCACTTTTTCGCGTCTGAAATCTCGTATTTCCCGGCCTTCAGCACGCTTGATTCTGCCAATCTTGGTGACTATCTGCTGTCGTTCGCTTATTAGATCTACAATTTCAAGATCTACCTTGCTTAGTCTGTCGCGAAATTGCTCAAATTCGTCTGGTTTTTTCAAGGTGCTTTCCTTTGCCTTACTTCCGGGTGGCTGCAGATAGTGGCGTTACGTCAAATCGATACTGTTCTGATATTTGTGACATATGTGAGATTACAGCGCTTTCCTACGGGGGCCCGCTGTTTTGTGCGCCAAAGCACAACGCGTAACTGGCATGCGTCACAATTTAAGCAACACTGCGTTGTATCCATGGCCCATCTGGTCGATCATTGCACAAATCGAATAAGTCCCAAGAATTACAAAAACTAAATACCAATCGATGCTTCGATGTCAGTGACCAATACTGCTTCCCAAATAAGTTTCGCGCAACCGATTCTCGAACAGCCTGAGATATCGTTGAAGTTACCCTATGACAGGCTCAGGACGCCACAGACGCGATTTAGACACGCCGCGGTGCCCGAAATCAATATTCCATTGTCTAGACCTGAGTCTGACGATGTTGAGTTCGTGTCTGCTCTGGTCGCTGCTTGTGTTGCGGTCTTGTATCGTTATTGTGGGCAGCTGCGGATTCCGGTATCCGTCAGATCAAACACCGTGCAAGCCAATTTGCCTTTGAGGAAAATTGAAGTCGACGTTTCTGGGCAATTTTCGCTGGCACGACTTCAAAGCGATATTGCGGCGAATCTAGATGGTGGCGAGCGTAATAATGCGAGCGAATCGATGGCGCCTATTCTCATTAGCCTTACGGACCATGAATGTGGTGATGAGCCCATACTTTCAAATTTGGACGACGACGCGAATCCGGATATTCACCTAAGAATTGCAAGGGATGCCGGCAGTCTCTCCATTGGTATTGACTACAATGAATCACTGTTTGATCCAAAGACTGTGACGAGGCTGCAGGGATACTTGAAGACCGCGATAAATGTCGCAAACGAAAAACTTTCAACTCTGATCGCGGATGTGCCCCTTTTCTCACAAGGTGAGAACGAATGGTTTGATGATCGTTGCAACGGGCCGAACGTTCAGTACCCACATCAACCCGTTCATGTTGAGTTTGAGACCTGTGCGGCGCTTGATCCGAACAAGATTGCCGTTAGATGCAACGAACAATGTCTTACCTACGACGAACTGAATCGGCGGGCAAATCAAGTTGCACGATGGCTACGTGCACAGGGTGTTGGGGAGGAGAAACGAGTCGTTGTCTGCCTGGATCCGTCGGTGGACGTCTTGACAGCAGTGCTAGGCGTCCTAAAAGCAGGTGCAACCTATGTTCCCGTGAACCCGGGGCATCCTATTTTTCGCATCGAAACAATTCTCAAAGACACACGGCCGTCAATCATCATCACACAGTCTCACCACTTTGACTTATTTGAAACAGTTGCGGCCGAGGTTATCTGTATCGACCGGCCGCCGGCCGATCTCACCGAGCAGTCATCCGAGAATCCGGACGTCACAATTAGTCCGGATCAGATTGCCTATATCTACTACACGTCAGGAACAACCGGAAAGCCAAAAGGGGTGATGGCGAGCCATTCGAACATGATCAATTTCATTCGAGCTTCTCGCGATCGATATCGGATCACTGCATCGGATGTAATGCCGGTGGTGGCGAGCTATTCGTTCAGCATTAGCATATTCGAACTGATGTCTCCGCTCTCTGTCGGTGGATCGCTGCTAGTTCTCAAGCGGGACCATGTCCTTGATGCAGGCCGATTGGCGGGCACACTAAAAGAAGTATCGATATTCCATATTGGCCCGAGTCTGCTTAAAAACGTTATCAAGTACATCAAATACAACTACTCGGAGTACTCTGATTTCTCCGGTGTCAGGCATGCATCATCTGGTGGCGATATGGTTCCGCCGGAACTCCTTAACGACATGCGAGACATTTTTCCTAAATCGGAAATCTACGTAATTTATGGCTGTTCTGAAATTAGTTTGATGGGGTGCACGTGGGAGGCGCGCGAGAGCCCTGTCGTTAAGACATTCGTCGGCAGTCCATTCGCGAATGTGCGATTGCTTGTTCTCGACGACGACGGCAATCAGGTACCGGTGGGCGCGATCGGGGATGTGTGTTTTGGAGGGGCCGGGGTGATCGCTGGATACCTGAATCGTCCGGAGCTGACCCAGAAATTATTTTTTGAGCGCGATGGGATGCGCTTTTATCGAACTGGTGATCGCGGCCGGCTCGATAAGGTCGGTTATTTAGAGTTGCTGGGTCGGCGGGATTTTCAGATCCAGCTCCGGGGCATGCGAATCGAACTTGGTGAAATTGACTACCATCTTCGCCAGGCCGATGGTGTGCGTGACGGAGTAGTCGTTGCAAAAGACCGGAAGGATGACGACAAAGTGCTCGTCGCCTACTACGTGTCGCAAGAACGGAACTCGGTTGATGTGAATGCTCTACGGGATCACATGATACGGCGACTGCCGGATTACATGGTGCCAATTTTTTATGTTGAGCTGGACGCGTTGCCTCTCAATCATAATCTCAAAGTTGATCGAAAGGAGTTGCCGGATTACGCCGCTCCCGAATCGCCGATCGAGAACCCGCCGCAGACCGAAACCGAAGTAGCATTAGCCGGAATATGGTGTGAGCTCTTGCATCTGAACTCAGTTGAAATTGGCGATAATTTCATGTCGCTCGGCGGCGATTCTCTGCTGGCAATGCAACAAATCATGTTGGTCGAGCAAAAACTCGGCGGCCGGCTAGACGGACTCGAAATTCTTCGTGAGTCGCTGGCGGTGCTGGCCGCTATCGTTGATCAACGCACAGGCAAGTCGCCGCCTGAGGGACAGCCGGAGAAAATTATAGCTAGGCAGATTTACCCGTTGTCGAGCTTCTATTTCGGTGCCGACGAGAGTCTGTACGGTCTTTATCAATCGCCACTCGCAGAGTCCAAGTCGATCCCGGTACTCATCTGTCCGCCGATCGGTTACGAATACACGTTGTCTCAGTTTTTTCTTCACCTGCTTGCCGAGAATCTCGCCGTGGCAGGCATTCCTTCGTTGCGATTCGACCTCTTTGGCTCAGGGGACTCCGACGGCCGAGACAATGAGGCAACATTTTCACGATGGCGTGAGGATCTTGTCGCAGCATATGACGAACTCGTTGCCAGAACGGGTGCCGAGACCATTCGTGTCTTTTCCTTTCGGTTGAACTCAATAATGGCGTTTCATGCGCTCCGAGAGAAGCCGGTAGATCGTTGGGTGTGCTGGGATCCGGTTACGAGTGGTCGGCAGCATTACAAAGAAATGCAGCGAATGACCCGCGAGAAAGCCCAAAAATTGCTCGTGGTGCGAAATATGAGAGTGCCGCGAAAAATCAGGGGAGCCGAAGAGTTGGTTGGAGTGACGTTTTCCGAGGCGGCGGTACGGGAAATGACCATGATGAGGCTTGAGTCGGAAATCATTCCGACTGGTGCCGATGTCGTGCAAGTCTTGTCCGGTGACTACTCAAGAGACGGTAAGTTTGAGACACCTGGGACGTATTCTTTGGATGGATTTCCGTTTACACAGGTCGATGACGACTGTAACTGGTACGCGTCGACTCGAGTGACATCAGCAATTACTCATAAGTCGTTATTGGATCAAATGCAGATCGATCTGGCAGGAGAGAGCCAGTGAAAAACATCGCCTGCGAATTCGGAGAAAATCAACGACTCAAAGGAGTGCTATCTTGGCCGACCGACGAACGACGTGACAAGATGGCGCTCATTCTTATTTCGGCAGGATTCACAGCCAAAATGGGGCCACACCGGGTGTATGCCGAGTTGGCGAGATCCCTGGCGGCCTTGGGTGTTGCAACATTGAGGTTTGATCTTGGCGGCATTGGCAACAGCCAGACGCTGCATCCAGGCCAAGCGCTGGAGGTACGTACCAAACACGACATTCAAAATGCGATTGCTTTTTTACAAGAACAGCATGGCATTGAAAAATTTGTTATCGGCGGCTTGTGCTCAGGTGCGGAGGACGCCTTCCACTATGCCGCGGGCGATGCTCGTGTAACAGGAGTGTTGATGATCGATCCACACGCTTACAAGACCAGAATGTGGTCGATTAGAAACGTAGCCAGTCGGCGTTTTCTAAATCGTCTGATTCACAAAGTCCTTCGGGTTATTGGCATCATCAAAGTTGTCCGCGATGAAAACGCCGTATCCGACGTGGAGGGACTCGAAAGCAGCCTAATCAATTATTGTTATACGTCACACTACGAATCGACACGGATATTGAAGGAATTAATAACAAGGGATGTTCACTTGCACTATGTATACACCGGCGGGCGTGCGGCCGTATTCAACCACAAACGTCAATTCTTGAATATGTTTAAAGGGGTCGAATTCGGCCGCAATCTGACTCTGGACTACATTCCGAATATTGAGCACACGCAAGTATTCGAAGAAGATCGGCAGGAGCTCGTAACAGTTATTAGTCAGCGATTAAGCGCAATCCACAGCTAGGTCTGCGACTGAATATAGTTCTCGACGCTGATTTTGCCGATTAGCTCAAGCTGCGTTTCCAGCCAGTCGACGTGTTCCTCTTCCGATTTCAATATTGAATCGAAGATATCGCGACTGACGTAGTCTTTGTGGGCTTCACAGTATGCAATTGCGGCCCTGAGGTCGGGGATTGCGTCTAGTTCCAGGTCGAGGTCACACTGCAACATTTCCTTGACATCCTCACCGATCCGCAGTTTGCCGAGATCCTGCAAATTGGGCAGTCCCTCGAGAAACAAGACTCGCTCGATCACCTGATCTGCGTGCTTCATCTCATCGACCGATTCATCGAATTCGTGTTCCCCGAGCTTCGTAATACCCCAATCCTTGTACATTCTCGAGTGCAGAAAGTATTGGTTGACCGCGGTCAGTTCATTCTTGAGGACCTTGTTCAGGTGTTCGATGACGGTCGCATCGCCTTTCATTGTTGCTCTCCAACCGGGTTCCTGTGCGTAAGAACCATCATAAGTCGGCACTCGCAATTAGCAACTGCAATTAAAGAGTATTACTTGATTTCGGGGGAGGGTGGCGTCAGGCTGCCGAGGGTTTGTAGATCTGCGGCCCAACTGGCTTTTTCGCATTCCGAACTTCTCTCAGAATCTCGGACGCGTGATCCTTGCAGGATCCGCAGTTTGAAGCAACGCCGAGTTCGGCCTGTAATCCCCATAGATCGCGTACGCCGGACTCCGCAGCTTGGCGGATTTGTTTGTCGGTAACGGCGTTGCAGATGCAGACGTACATAAATTCAATGACTTATGGGCTTGAAGATTATTTAACTGCAAATGCGAATGATTGTCAATAGCATTACCGTCGCCCAGGGTCAGAACCGGTAGGTCAACCCCAGATACGCGGTTCGCGGCAATCCCGGCCGCGCTCCCGCTGGCCGTCTCGCGGCGATATACGTCTCGTCGAACAGGTTGTCGATCTTGATGTAGGTCGAGAACTTCGGTGTTAGATCCCAGGCGGCAACCGTATCCCACACGACGCGTGAGTCCGTCGACTCCGCATCAATAAAGGCACCCTGGCCAGCTTTCGTGCGAAGCTTGCTGATGTAGTTGGCCGCAATGTTAAAGCGCCAACGATCGCCAATGATGCCGGTGGATGCGCGAAGTTGATGCTCCGGGATGTACGGCAGCTCGTCACCGGCCTCGACGTCGCCCCACGGGTCGAAATCGCTGTCAAACGAACTCTCGAACTCGGCCTTGTTCGTCCACGTGTATTCGAGATTGAACGGCACGTTGAGGCGTCCGAAGTCCCA
>Ga0255051_10001006_pt1 | contig 10293 bp, 4 predicted proteins | sample JV7_2_9_MG_FD_181719 | JGI IMG/M metagenome (GOLD analysis project Ga0255051, IMG submission 181719) | Seawater microbial communities from Jervis Inlet, British Columbia, Canada - JV7_2_9 | ecosystem: Environmental > Aquatic > Marine > Inlet | place: Canada: British Columbia | collected 2016-10-06
ATACTGCGAATCCGAATTTCCACTCTCTTACTACCTCGCTGTTGTCACTGGTGCCGGACGAAAAAATAACATACTCGTTAGCCTCGAATCGAAACAGAAAACTGCGGCTGATATAACGCTGCAACCCGAGCCCAAACTGCGCAAAATTATTTTTATCCTTATTTGCCGAAATCAGGATGACACTGGGATCGACCTCAATCTCACCTAACCCAAGGGTCATGTAAGGGGAGTATTTCAAATCTGGGAACGGTTGCATTAACAGGTTCCCCTTGTAATAAGTGGCGCTTGATCTATCGCCCACAGACTTACCAAAATGAATTTCACCGGTCAGGTTCTCGGTAAATGAATATCCGGTAAACAGGGTAAATACCGGGGTCGATTCAAACTCACCACCGGTGAACCCCACTATCCATTTACGCTTCGAAAAATCTTCAAGGTCCATCTCGATAACCTTGAACTTTTCTCCAGTCGGCAGCAGTGTTTCTCGCATTTGATCGCGGCTCGCCCAACCGGTCTTGCCGTCACTGGTTTCGATTCTGAACCAATCGGTTTTTCGTCTTATAACACTGACTTCGGTGCCCCGATCAACAACATAAAAAATCGGATAGCCAGCGCCCGGTCCGGTATGAAGTTCGATAAAAGGATCGGCAATTCTGACCTTATAGTAGACTTTGCCTTCAGCGTCAGTGCCTAATTCAGGGGCATTTACGGCCTCTTCCGTTTGCTTCGAAGAAACAGCTTCCTCCGCTATGGTTTCTTCCTCCACCGTTTGCGATTGCGATGGTTTGGAAACTACCACGAGCAAAAGGAACAAACTGGGCAAAAGTATCCCCTTGAGACGTTTCAAGTATTTTTTCCCGTGTTATTACAGCCACTAGTTTAGTTTTGTGGCGCCGCCGGGTCGAAAGGATCATTAAAGTTCTGGGCGCCTAAGTCTAACCACTCTGAGATTAGCTTTAATTCGGCGCCTGTCAACATAGCCGAGTGATCGAAGGTACCGGATAGTACGCGAGTTGATTCCGGCAGAAGCTCCCCGGTCATCTTCTCGATAAAGTAGCTGCTGCGAGCACCGGCCGAAGTCATGATCGGAGCGATCGCCGCTGCCGGGTCGGGAATTGTACCGCCGTTGCCGTCGGGCACCGTAAACTGCTCGAGCATACCACCCCCATTGATGAACTGGCCCTGCCTGGTGTTAAACATTTGCTGATAAGACCGGAAACGATTGTTCTGAACCTGGGCAGGATCGGTGGTCAAATCAAGTTGCCCATAGGGCAAGCGGGTACCGTTGACACTGGTGTGACAGCTAATACAGGTATCGTCGCCAACGGTATCGGTCACCGCCAGGGACACCAGGGGTGTGTTGGTCGGATCGTTGTTAGGCGGATTGAGGGGCGCCTGGGGTGTAAAAGTATCAACACCGCGATCGAGCTGAAAGATCGCATGAATATGGGGTGGATAGTTGATCGTCACACGGCAATTGTACAACCAGTTGGGAGCGCAAAAGATATTAGTCGGCCTCAGCATACCGGGGTTCAGATCGGCGTAAAGATAGTCGATATCCGGGTCTTGAGTACTTATTCCGGGATCGGTCCAGTAATCGCGGAATATCAAGTCAGCGCTGAGCTTCGGTTGATTGGCAACCGCAAGGCTATCGAAACGCACCTCCGCCATGGTTTGCCCGGGAGCACCCACGTAAGGACTGGCAGGCATTGAGCCTGGAATCAAGGTGTTGACGAATATCCCAACAGCCGGCAGGCCGCTATTGATCGATGGCGCCTCGCCATCGCTGCGCGCATGAATTTCCGGCGGGCTGCCGCCGTTGTTGACGTCGTGACAACCGACGCAGGTCAGCATATCTCCAGGTTGCACCTGGAACCAGTTCTCGTGTGACGGGCCTATCTTGCGACCTTCACCATCGAGTACCTCGACCGCTAACGGGACATTGGCCGGAACCTTGACCTTGACCGAACCGTCGGGTTCGACCGGCGCATAGCCGACGATCTCACGCATACCCCGATTACGCTGTGGCCCGAAGGCTTCATTTTCGAGGTCTGGCGGGTTAACGAGTGTCGGGTCATCGGGATCGGGAATACCCACCGACCTGATAAAACGCACGAAACGCGCGGGACGATCGGCCGCGTCGGAATTCACCGGATCGGCAAAATCCTGTACCGAAGTAATGCCGAGGCCCACCGGCGCGCATTCGGTAAAGAAACAACCGTTAAATGCGGGGTCGCTCATATCGTAAACGCTTTTGATATTGACCACGCCAACGACTTCGGTCTCCCAGCCAGAATCAAGCTCGCCGAGCAGACTCTTGTCGAAGATAACCGGCGCCCGGGTTTTGTTCACGAGCGCAATGACGTCAGTAATGACCTTGCCTGCTTCCGCAAGCACGATGGGCTTCTGGGTATGGACGTCCATATCGTAAATCCAGATCGAGTAAGCGGGAGACTCTTCCACGGCCGCTGGATCATTCAGATATTCATCAATACAGGGCCTTATTACACCATTGACGTCCACCTGGCAGGTGGATTTGCTGACCAGCGCGCGATTCGACCCATCCCATAACGGGAAGGCGGTGGAGTAGCGGCCGTTGGCCGAGATCGAACCATCGTTGGCAACGTTGGAGATCGTAGCGTCACGTTGTGCCGGACCGGGCATACCCGTCAGCGACCACAGCGGCTTGTTGATATCCACAAAGCGATCGACACTGATAACTTCAATATTGCCGCCGTCGAAGGTCCCGTCAAACGGCTTGGTGATTACCATCAAGTCGCCATTTTCCATTTCGCGAAAGTTGGTAAAGTGGATTTCTGCGCCGCCAGTGCCGGTGTTGTGACTTTGCGATCCATATAGAATCTGCATATCGCTACCGTCCGGATTGACGGTGTATAAATTGATTTCGTCATTGCCCCCGGCATTGTCCCAACGGCTGAATACGATTTTTCCACCCTGGAAACCAGTCAATACCTGCGGGTAAAGATCGTGACTCTGGTTGAAGGAGATCTGGCGAATGTTGGTACCGTCGGCATCCATGACGTGCAGCACCAGGGCCTGAACACCCTCATCTTCGTCAAGTGCAGAAAATCTCGGCTTGGCTTCGTTGATCAGCATTTCGCGAGACTGGCGCTGGCGATTCGACGAAAATACTATACGGCCATCGGGCAGGTAGCTGGGAAACAGGTCATCACCCTCCTCGGCAATCAGCGAGGTGGAGATAACTCGTCGAAGTTGACTAGCGGTTAAATCATATTCGTAAACATTCCAGCTGGGGAATGGAGGATTGTTCGGATCAGGGTCGAACAGGCGCAATGAAAACACAATCTTGGTGCCATCGTGGCTGGCGTTCAATCCCTTGACGTCGCCGATACCGGTGGTAACGGAGCTTGTGATATTAATCTCATTGTCGCTGGTGCGCAGATAAACATCGCCGCCGGAACTAAACAGCCTCGGCTCGCGCACATCCGCCTGTACCTCGTCGCCCATATCGTCGACCGGGATCGGTCGCTTGACGTAGGCAATCGGTATTTCGACGATACCGGGATCGATCCCATCGCCTGAGTCAGATCCGGGATCGCAGGCGCTCAGGGCGACAACTACAGTGCACAGTACAACCAGTCCAAACCAGTGAAACTGGGATTCCATCCACTGTCCTGGTCTCGTCAGTATGCGTGAATATAAGGCTGTTCTATGTTTCATCATTTCCTTAAGTTTGGTACCAGGCGGAGCGCCCTATGTCATTGTTTTATATTGTATGTTCGATCTTATATAACCCGCTTTCGAATTCTGACCAAACGTGCTTTTTTCCTTACGAACGGTATACGTGTGAGTGAGCCAGTCCCCTAAAATAGAGTTCTGGGTTTAATCCGCGGAATACATTTACGAGGTAACAGGCCTGAGCTTAACAGCAATAAAGAAATGGTCAGGTGTAATTGAAGTTTTTGTGACTTAATTAACGCTGTTTATCCATTTCACGTTTAACGCTCTGTGCTAGATTTAGACCTCGGGTTTTGAGCCCGCGCAACAGCGATTGAATAGGAGTTAGAAGGGGATACTGATGGAAAAGATTAATAAAATATCGCTGCCGCTGTTAATCATGGCGGTGCTGACGAGCCAGGTAACCTGGGCTGGCCCGACCGAGCGCGCCATGGCTAAGCGAATCCACGACCGGCTCACTGGCGTTACCGCGACCAATGCGGCGATCGACGATATGGAGCGCACCCTGGACTGCACTCTGCCAGCACTCCCCGGTTACCCGTGCGACCCAAGTGGAAAGAATGCGGCACTGTACGCGATCGATACCGCCGTTAACCCGAACGCGCGCTACTTCTACAACGTCACGTTGAAAAACTATGTCGCCCCCTGGACTAACGAAGAACAGACCGTGTTCACCCCGCTAAACGACTACACCGCGACCGCGATCGGCTTGATCCGCGACGGCCTGGATTTCCGCCGTATCCTGTATGACGATATCTTGTACGTCGGCAATAACGCCCCGGCCTACAACAACTCCAATAACAATCATTACGAGGCACTGGAAGCGCTGAATCCAGCGACCACCGGCGATCTGTCCAACCCGGCCATCTTGCAACCGACCACGCAGACATCGGTTCGGCCAGGCATCCCGGCCGCGGGGATTATGACCAGCCGCGCCGGCGCCATGTCGTTTTACTCGGCTGGAACCAACCGCGCGATGTTCCGTTTCACGCTGATGAATCACCTGTGCACCGATCTCGAACCGCTCAAGGATGTCTCGCGCTCCTCCGACAAGGTTCGCCGCGATGTATCGCGCAGCCCCGGCGGCGATAGCCGTCTCTACCTGAACGGTTGCGTCGGCTGCCACGCCGGCATGGACGGCATGGCGGGCGCTTTCGCCTTCTACGAGTGGGATAGTGCCGCCGGCAGGATGTTATACCGGGACACCGGCAACGCAGCGTTGTTCGACGATGACGTTACCAGCCTATCGTTCGGCGTATCGCGCAAGCACAACATTAATGCGAATAACTTCGAGTACGGTCACATCACCACCGATGACAGCTGGATCAACTACTGGCGCAACGGCCCCAACTCGAAACTCGGGCTGCGGCCCGCCGATGACGGCCCGAGTGCTACTGGCTGGGGACCGCTTACAAATCCCGATTCCAAGGGCAATGAAACCGGTAACGGCGCGAGATCTCTCGGCATCGAATTGTCCAACAGCAAGGCCTTTGCCCAGTGCCAGGTAGATAAAGTGTTCAAGGCAATCTGCCTGCGCGATCCGAATGTTTTCGCCACGGACCGCAACGCCCGTGATGGGTTCGTCTCCAATTTTGTCGGGAGCACTCCGGTCCCGTACAACATGCGCGAAGTCTTCACCGACGTTGCCGCATACTGCAAAGGGAGTTGAACATGTTAACAAATCGCCCTTTTACTAAACTCTTATCAGTGCTTGCGCTCGCTGTAGTCCTGTCCGCTTGCGATAGCGGCGGAGTCGGTACCAGTTCCAATCCAGACTTGAGCACCGCCAATACGGGCTTCGTGTACACTGGTGTGGCAGCGCGCGACATCGCTGTCAGTAATTTCCAGTACTACCTGTGGCGGAACGTGACCGATGTAACCCGCTGCGGCGGCTGTCACAACTCGGAAGCCAGTTCGCCGGTTACCCCGTTATTCTTCGATACCTCCAATGTTAACGTGGCCTACGACGCGACAGTGACTAAGGATCCGGCACTTTTACCCGCGAATCTGCCGACGATGAATCCGTTGAACGCCGAGTTTGTCATGAAACTCAACGGCACCCACTTTTGCTGGGAGACCAATCCCGCGATCTGCGCCACGCTGATAGCTGGCTGGATCGACGACTGGAAAAATGCGGCCAATGGCGGCGCTGTTGCACGCCAGATCAACCTGACCGCGCCGGCCAATATCAGGGACCCGGGCGACTCCAAGTCGTTTCCCGCCTCCGCGACCACGGTCGGCACCAACGGCACCAGTTTTGCGAATACCGTGTATCCGCTGGTGGAGGGCACGAATCCGGTAATTAACCTCAATAACTGCCAGAACTGCCATACCGAAGGCCCGGGTTTGGCGCAGGCGCCATTTTTTGCCCACATCGATGTTGATGTGGCCTACGAGGCCGCCAAGTCTAAAATAGACATAGATACACCGGCTAACTCGCGACTGGCCTTGCGCCTGTTCGAACAGCACAACTGCTGGAGCACCTGTGGCCCCAACGAAACGCTGATGGTGCAGAGGATCACGGATTTTGCCAATGGCATTGCGGTTTCGTCGATCGACCCCACCCTGGTCACCAGTAAGGCACTGACCCTCGGTGAAGGTATTATCGCCTCGGGTGGTAATCGCGCTGAAACCAATCAATTCGCCATCTGGGAATTCAAAACCGGCTCTGGCCTGACCGCGTTCGACACCAGCGGTGTCGGCGCCTCGATCAACCTGTCCCTGATCGGCAGCGTCAACTGGGTTGGCGGCTATGGCCTCGAATTCACCGGCGGACGGGCGCAGGCCGACACGATTAGCAGCGACAAAATCTATACCTATCTCCAGGATACTGGCGCGCCTGATTATGCCATCGAGGCCTGGGTCATCCCGGCTAACGTCACCCAGGAAGACGCCAATATCGTCAGTTACTCTGGCGGTGACCTCGCGCGCAACTTCACGCTGGGCCAGGATATGTACAACTACGAGTCATTCAACCGGATTGACGCAGTTATTCCGGCACCGAACGGCGAACCCGTTATGTCCACCGGGGAAGACGACGAAGAGTTGGCGCAAGCCAGCCTGCAGCATGTCGTGATCAACTATGACCCCCTGGATAGCCTTGGCAATGGCGCTGGCCGCAGCATTTACGTCAACGGCCAACGGGTCAATAACCTGACCGATACCGCGGCGGGATTACCGATCGCAAATGTCTGGGACGATACCTTCGCCTTCATCCTCGGCAACGAAATTTCAGGTAACCGCCCGTGGATGGGCCAGGTTAAAATGGTCGCGTTGCACAGTAGGGCGCTTGCCGAACCGGATATTCAGCAGAACTTCGACCTCGGCGTCGGCCAAAAATTCCTGCTGCTATTCTATGTCGGCCATCATCTGGGCGAAATCGGTAATCCCAACAGCTTTATCGTGTTCGAGGTGGCCCAGTTCGACAGCTACAGTTACCTGTTCAATAAGCCCACGTTTGTCACCCTCGATGGTAGTGCTCCGACCACAGACATTGATATCAAGGGCCTGCGTATCGGTATCAACGGCAAGGAGGCGCTTGCTGGCCAGTCTTATGCCAACCTCGACACCAGCGTCATCGCCGCCACCTACGACCCGGCGACCGGCCAGGAACTGTCTCCAAAGGGCACCATTATTTCGCTCGAAAAAGGTCCCGCTAGCGACGAGTTCTTCCTGACCTTCGAGGATTTCAACGGCGTCACCAAGGCCTTTAGTGACATCGTTCCGACAGTTGCTGCCGACCCGGCCGATCCGGCCGATCCGGTCGAGTCCGACATCGGCATGCGTACTTTCGAGGAAATTAATGCGACCATTGCCGAGATTACCGGCGTGCCGGTTACCAATGCGGCAGTCGATTCGGTTTACGACGACTACATGCAGCAGCTGCCGACAGTCGAGGCGATTGGTGCCTTCCTGCCCTCGCACCAGATGGCAATCGCGCAACTCGCGCTGACCTCCTGTAGCGAGCTGGTCGATGACAGGGTCGGTAACAATATCTCCCGCGCCGCTTACTTCCCCGGATTCAATTTCGGCAACAGCGCACAGTCGGCATTTACCACGGCCGCCCAACGCGATGCGATTATTGAGCCGTTACTGACCGCAGCTATAAACGTTGATCAGATTACACCTGCGAATAATCTCAATACGCAACCAGCGGAACTGGAAGTCGCAGATTTGTTGAGCTCCCCGGCCGCGCAGGATCTTGATCCCGCACTCACCGGCGACTCGTACGACAGTTTGATAAGCGAAATGCTTAGCTGTACCCCGGTAGCGCCTGCGCCTACCTGTACGCCTATAGATACGGTCCCGAGAACCGCCCAAATAGTTAAAGCAGTATGTGCCGTTGCCACTGGTGGCGCGGTGATGCTAGTACAATAGGATTCCAATATCATGGCCAGATTCAAAAAGAACCAATACGTTCCACCCGAAGCACCGTTGCTGTACGAAGACCACGGGCGTCCCGTCACTCGCCGGCAGTTTATCCGCCAGGGCATGATGACCGGCTCGGCTAGCGTGCTCTCAGCCGGCGCCTTCGGTATGTTCGCGAATCCGAACATGGCACGCGCCGGGGTCGCGCCCGACCTTGACGCCCTTGCCACCGATATCGGCTGCATCCTGGGAGGTGTCGGCGCAGGCCAAAGCGTACCTTTTATCAGCTTTGACCTGGCCGGGGGCGCTAATTTTGCCGGCTCCAACGTGCTGGTCGGCCAGGGCGGCGGTCAGATGGATCTGTTGTCGACGGCGGGTTACAGCAAACTGGGACTACCGGGGGACATGCTTCCCGGCCAGGATGACACCGGGGTCACGCTGCTTAACGCTAGCAACGGAGACTTTACCAATAGTGACTTGAACCTGATGTTTCATGCCGACAGCCCGATGCTGTTTGGCATCCTCGAGAAAGCCAGTGCGGCGATCGGCAACGTCGACGGCGCCGTGATCCCGGCGCGCTCAGACAATGACACCGGCAACAATCCGCATAACCCGCTCTACCCACTGGCGATGACCGGCGCACGCGGCAGCGTGATCGACCTGGTTGGTTCGCGCAGCAGCATTTCGGGCGGTAACTCGATGGCGCCGGCGATGTACATCGATCCCAATTTCCAACCCACCAAGGTAGATCGTCCCAGCGACGTCACCGGACTCGTGGACGTCGGTGATTTGACCACAATCCTGGGACCAGACGATGTCACCGCGGTAATGGAATCCATCACCCGGATCACGCACAAGAAGCTCAACCTGGGCACCATCGACACCGGATTGAGCAATGACGAAGTCGTCAAGGACCTGGTACGCTGCGGCTACCTCAAGGCATCTGACATCGCCGACCGCTTTGCCGGGGTTGAAGTCGACCCGACACTCGATACCAACATCGCCGGTCCGATCTTTTCGGCAACCGAACTGGCCAACGATGGCGAGTTCAGAAAAACCGCCTCGGTCATGAAAATGGTCATGAATGGTTATGCCGCCGGCGGCTGCATCACCATGGGCGGCTACGATTATCACACCGGCGATCGAATCGCCGGCGAAAACCGGGATCTACGGGCCGGGCGCTGCATCGGCGCCTGTCTCGAATATGCGCGCCTGCTGGCGTCTCCGCTGATGATTTACGTGTTCAGCGATGGCTCGGTCGCCAGTAACGGCAACACTGACGATTCCGCGGCGCCAAACGGCGGTACCGACGGCAACGGCAATATCACCCTCGGCGGCGGCGGCAAAGGCGAATGGACCGGCGATAATTCCTCGACCGCCTGTTCGTTCTTCCTGGTGTTCGACCCGGCGGCAACCCCTACCCTGGTCGGCACACGCCAGATCGGACGCATGAATGCAGGCGCCTCGGTGGTCACTTCGGCCACGCCCGCGGCGAATAACGTCAACCTGCTGGTCAACATGGTCATACTTAACTATATGGCTGTGAACAACCAGGTGTCGCCCGGAGATACAACCGCCTTCACCAATATTTTTCCGAATCACGGCCTGGGTAACCAGGCAAACCTGGATAGCTTTATTTCATTTGGTGCTTTGGTATAAGCTACCTATTTAGGTGCACTTTCCATGTCGGAGTATCTGGCAGGCATAACCATTGGTTTGCCTAAGCGGACTCTAGCCCCGCTTGTTTTCGTAGCCCTGCAACTGTTCGTCCATGCCTCGGCGTTCGCGGACTGGCATCAACAGCAGCGCGACCTCATGGGCACCCGGATTTCGGTCGAGCTCTGGCATGGTGAAACCGCCATTGCGAACGAATGCAGCGAAAAGGTTTTTACCGAAATGCGGCGCATCGAGGCGCTGATGAGCTCGTATAAAGACGATAGCGAGCTCACCTATATTAACAATAACGCTGCCATCGGTGCCGTTGAAATTAGCGATGAAATGATGCATCTCATCAGGAAGTCGATTCATTTTTCGGAAATATCACAGGGTGCATTCGATATCACCTATGCCAGCATCGGCTATGCCTACGATTATCGTAAACGTCAGCAGCCTGACGATGCATCTATCTCGGAGAAACTGCCGGCTATCGACTATCATCATATTATGATTTCGGGCAATAAAGTTCAGTTTGACAACGACTCGGTG
>Ga0255051_10001007_pt1 | contig 10287 bp, 8 predicted proteins | sample JV7_2_9_MG_FD_181719 | JGI IMG/M metagenome (GOLD analysis project Ga0255051, IMG submission 181719) | Seawater microbial communities from Jervis Inlet, British Columbia, Canada - JV7_2_9 | ecosystem: Environmental > Aquatic > Marine > Inlet | place: Canada: British Columbia | collected 2016-10-06
GATGTTCGGTACGCTATTCTTTTTCTCCCTGCTGGGACTGGTGATGAATCTGGTGGGTGATATCACCTACACCGTTATCGATCCGCGCATCGACTTCGAGGCTCGCCAGAGGTGATGGCATGAGTGCAGCGAGGCTTAAAAAAGCAGCGCAAAAAATGAGTCCCATGACCATCAGGAGGCTCGCCGTTTTCCGTGCCAACCGCCGTGGTTGGTGGTCACTGTGGATCTTCCTCGGGCTCTTTTTGTTTACTCTGTTCGCCGAGTTTGTCGCCAATGACAAACCCTTGCTGGTGAGTTATCAGGGTAGCTTCTACAGTCCTATACTCAAGGCCTATCCGGAGACCATGTTCGGTGGCGAGTTCGAGACCGAGACAGACTATCGGGACCCCTATGTGGTGGAAAAGATCAACAGTGCCGGCTGGATGCTGTGGCCGCTGATTCGCTATGATCACCAGACGGTTGCCTGGGATCTTCCTGTCCCGGCGCCTTCTCCCCCTGACGGGACCCACTGGTTTGGCACCGACGATCAGGCACGTGATCTGTCGGCGCGTCTTATCTACGGTTTTCGCATCTCCATCCTCTTCGGCTTCACCCTGACCATCGTCTCAGCTTTGCTGGGTGTAGCGGCAGGCGCGGTGCAGGGCTATTTTGGGGGTATGGTCGATCTTCTGTTTCAGCGCTTTATCGAAGTATGGTCCGGCCTGCCGACACTCTATTTGCTGATCATTCTGGCCAGCGTTGTCGAACCCAACTTCTGGTGGCTGCTCGGCTTGATGCTACTGTTCTCCTGGATGGGTTTTGTCGGTGTGGTACGCGCAGAGTTTCTGCGGGCGCGCAACTTCGAGTATGTGCGAGCGGCCCGTTCGCTGGGCGTGAGTAATCGCGTCATTATTTTTCGCCATGTCCTGCCCAATGCCGTGGTAGCGACGCTCACCTTCCTGCCGTTTATTCTGGCGGGGTCGGTAACGGTCCTCACCTCGCTTGATTTCCTCGGTGTCGGTCTGCCACCGGGCTCGGCGTCACTGGGCGAGGTGCTGGCGCAGGGCAAGGCAAATCTTCAGGCGCCCTGGCTGGGCCTGGCCGGATTTTTCACCATTGCTGTGATGCTGAGCCTGCTGATTTTTATCGGTGAGGCGGTGCGTGATGCATTCGATCCGCGAAAGAGCGTGGGTTAGCCCGCATATTGCACGAAGGCGGTGGCTACTTATGATATTTATTAATAAATTCAAAAATTTAGGAGGAAAATCTCTGATATTTGAAAAATACAGTTTGTACCTGAATTTCGTTCCCTTCATACGATACGTGGGCTAGGGGATGGACGCTAAACAGGAAGAGCATGACGAACCCCTGCTGGTGATCGACAAGCTCTCTACCTATTTCCATTCCGAGGGTGATGAGATCGCGGCGGTTAAAGGAGTTTCCCTGGAACTCTGGCGGGGGAGGACCCTGTCGCTGGTCGGTGAGAGCGGCTCAGGCAAGACGGTAATCGCGCTGTCGGTGATGCAACTGCTACCCTATCCCAGGGCACACCATCCGGGTGGCAGTATTCGCTTCTGTGGCTCAGAACTGATCGGGGCGAGCCGCTCGCTGTTGACCAGGGTGCGTGGTGATCGCATTGGCATGATTTTTCAGGAACCGATGACTTCACTCAATCCACTGCATACTGTGGAAAAGCAGATTAGTGAAGTGCTGATCCTGCATAAGGGATTAAACCGGACCCAGGCGCGTGAGCGAACTCTGGAGTTGCTGCGCAAGGTGCGTATACGCGATCCTGAGAAACGCCTGGCTTCCTACCCCCATCAACTCTCCGGTGGCCAGCGACAGCGGGTCATGATCGCCATGGCTCTGGCCAATGATCCCGTTATTCTGATTGCCGACGAGCCCACCACATCACTTGATGTCACCATTCAGGCCCAGATTCTCGGCCTGCTGAAGACGCTGCAGCGAGAGATGGGTATGGCGATCCTGCTGATTACCCACGATCTTGGTATTGTCGAAAAGGTCTCGGACCATGTGGCAGTAATGCAGGGGGGAGAAATCGTGGAACAAGGGCCGACCCGGGAACTACTGGGTAATCCTCAACACCCCTATACACGCATGCTGCTGGAGGCTGAGCCCAGGGGGAATCCGGTGCCGGGAGCAGCGGATGCCCCTGAGGTGATCAGTTGTGAAAACCTCAAGGTCTGGTTCCCGGTGAAGAGGGGACTGATGAGGCGTACCGTGGATCACATCAAGGCGGTAGATGGTATTAGCCTGCGGCTGCAGGCTGGCCATACCCTCGGGGTGGTTGGTGAGAGCGGGTCGGGCAAGACGACCCTGGCGTTGGCGCTGTTGCACCTGACCCACAGTGAAGGCGTCGTGCGTTTTGATGGCAGCGATATTTCGAGCCACAATGCTGCCAGCCTGAAACAGTTGCGACGACGCATGCAGGTGGTTTTTCAGGATCCCTATGGTTCCCTCAGTCCCCGGCTCTCCATCAGAGAGATTGTCGAAGAGGGGCTGGTGGCCCACAGCATTGGTGACGAGGAGGAGCGGGACCAGCGGGTCATCGATATCCTCGGAGAAGTGGGGATCGATCCGGGTAGCCGGGATCGCTATCCCCATGAATTCTCCGGTGGTCAGCGCCAGCGCATCGCCATAGCCAGAGCGGTGATCATGCACCCACACCTGGTCATCTTCGATGAGCCCACTTCTGCGCTTGATCGCTCGGTACAGGCCCAGATAATCGATCTGCTGAGGGACCTGCAGCAGAAGCACAACCTTGCCTATGTTTTTATCAGTCACGACCTCAAGGTGGTGCGCGCCCTCAGTGATAACCTGATTGTCATGCAGGACGGCAAAGCGGTAGAGCAGGGGCGCTCTGAGGCGATCTTCAAATCTCCACGCCACCCCTATACCAGGAGATTGATCAGGGCGGCGTTTGACCTGGAAGCCGATGAACTGTCGGATATTTGATGAATTGTTTGCAGGCATACCGCTATGAATAGATTTTTTCGGTAGTCCTTTCTAACAATACCGGTGTTCGAGAAAGGGGGTAAATGTTGTCAGTTCTTCTTACCCAATTCTGACAAGCCAATCCCACCCAGGACCAGCGCCAGTGAAACAGCATGGAAGATTTCAAAGGATTCCTGCAAAAACACCACCGCCATAATCGAAGCAAATACCGGCACCAGGTTAACAAATACACCCGCTCTACCAGGCCCGATCAGGCTGACTCCATAAATAAAAAACACCTGTGCGATTAATGAGGGAAGTAAACTCACTAGTGCCACTACTACCCAGCCGGTTATTGTCGGCGCCTGAAATTTATTGCTTCCAATTTCGATAGCCAGCAAGGGTAAAGAAACAATAAACGCAACCAGTGCAATACTGGAAAACAGACCCAGAGCCGATACCGGTGGCCGACGGCTTAAGCCGATTGAATAACCGGCGTAAAACAGACAGGCTATCAACATGTAAAAGTCACCCTGATTGATGGTCAAGCCTGCCAACTGAGTAATATCACCACCGGAAGCAACAGTTATCACACCAAGCAGCGTTACTGCGACCCCGAAAACCTGCGTCCGTGTAATCCTGGAATGGTGTAACAGAAATGTGCCCAACAATACGAAGACAGGAATAGAACCCTGTAAAATTCCGATATTGATAGCAGAAGTGGAATGGGCGGCGATATAAAATAAAGCATTGAAAGCGGTAAACCCAAGTGTTCCCATCAGGCAGATATACCCGATATGATGACGCAGTATCGGCCAGTCCTTAATCAAGTATTTGCGTGCAAATATCAGCAGTAAGATCACCACGCTCAACCAACGCAAGGTTACCAGTAACATTGGTGATATTTCACCAACCGCAACCTTACCCAATATCGCATTGGCACCCCAACACCAGGTGGTAAACGTCAGCAACAGGTAAGCCCGGGTATTGTGATTAATAACCATAGTTTCAGATTTGCCATCGGTCATCAGTTTTGCAACCTGCTGCGAAGAATTTCTCGGTGTAGTGTATACAGACCACTGGCGACGATAATGACGATACCGCTCAGGCTTTGAAAATCGGGTAGTTCAGCCCATATAAAATAGGCAAGCAAACCTCCAAACCCTATCGATAGAAATTTTAACGGCGCCACAACTGCTATCTCACTGTGGCGATAGCTTAGTGTCATCAGGTATTGAGCAAAACCACCAAACAGTCCCACTGCTATTAGAAAAAACCAGTCGCCAGGCGCTGGTGACACCCACCCGAATATGCCAATTCCAATCGCACTCACCACAATGCCGGTTACCGTAAAATAAAAAGTGATGCACACGGGATCGTCCTTTGCGCTCAGGTGACGAATGATAATAGTTGTAAATCCGATCAATAGAGCAGCGATTAGCATAAAAAAACTACCACTCTCCAACATTCCTTCACCGGGCCTGATCACGATCAACATGCCTGCAAATCCGGCTATAATGGCTGACCAACGATGCACTCCCACTTTCTCACCCAGCAAAAACACCGATAAAGTGGTCATGATCAAGGGTGCGGTATGCAAAATCGAAATAGCATCAGCCAAGCGCATTAATGAAAAGGCATAAAATGCAAACCCCATGGCCGAAATGCCAAGCAGGCTTCGAAGCAAGTGCATTTTTATTTGGTGAGTTTTTAAAATAACAAAACCACCGCGCGAATAGATAATGACTGATACCGGAATCAGGGCCACAAAACACCGGAAAAACATAATCTGTTGGGTAGGATAAGTACCCCCCAACCATTTGACGGTCGCGTCCATCAATGAAAACAGCAGAATACTGAGCAGCATCGCGCTGACACCGAGGATTGGATTGTGCGCCTGCTGACGCGATAGTGCTGGATTGTTTTGCATATCCTGGTAATTTAATTCGTGGAAAATTCCAGTCGGGTTGTCAGGAAAAAGCCTTTGCCTTTAGCGGGGGTTTCCCTGGATAAATTCGTAAGCCTCATTTTTCCAGAATCAAATCGGAAACTTTTTCCGCTACCATAATAGTTGGTGCATTGGTATTGCCCGAAGTAACTGTTGGAAATACCGACGCGTCTACCACCCGGAGATTTTCGATGCCGTGTACACGGCAGTGTGTATCGACTACCGCGGTATTGGTATCAGGCCCCATCATACAGGTACTGGTAGGATGAAACAGGGTAGTGCTGTGTGCGCGAATATCATCGATCAACTCATCGTCAGAATCGAAATCCAGACCCGGGGTTAGTTCTTCTTCGATTATTGCACTGAGAGCGGGTGTGTTTGCCAGCGCGCGTAATAATCGGGCCCCTTCCAGCATTTCCTTAATGTCCGCTTCAGCAGAGTAATAATTTGGGACTATTTTCGGGTGCTTAAATGGATCATCCGAGTCTATCCGCAGATATCCGCGGCTCGCCGGGCGTAACTGACCGGTTGAATTTAAAAACCCTGGGTAAGGCGCGGGACTCCTCACAGCGTATCCGTCGGATAAGGCCGTGGTGTAAGCGATCGGAGCAAAGTAGAATTGTAAATTGGGCCGTGGTCGATGAGGCAGGCTTTTTACGAACCCACCCGCCTGATTGATGCTTAAGGACAAAGCTCCACGACGAAACAGCAGGTACTGTATTCCGGCCAGTAATTTCCCCCACCGGGTGCCGAGTTGGTTGTTCAGCGTTGGCACCTTCGACCGGTAATAATGGGTATAACAAAGATGTTCCTGCATGTTTTGACCGACGCCTTCTAAAGCATGAGTGATCGGTATTCCCAGATCGTCAAGCAGCGTCTGTGGACCGATACCCGATAGTTGCAACAATTGTGGAGAATTGATCGATCCGGCCGAAACAATAACTTCGCGACTGGCAGTTGCGCGCAAAGTTTTTCCCTGCTGGTGGTATTCCACGGCGTACGCCGTTTTGTGTTTAAACAGTATGCGGGTCACATGAACATTTTTTAGTAAATGGCAATTGTCTCGTTTAAGGGCTGGATGCAGGTAAGCACGCGCAGCAGACATTCGCCTGCCGTTTTTAGTGGTAATCTGGTAATAACCAACCCCTTCCTGACGCTCTCCGTTAAAGTCAGGGTTGTAGTCAAATCCGTATTGCTGAGCAGCCTGGATGAAGCTATTACAAAGTGGATGATAGTCTTGACTAACATTGTTGACGTAAAGGGGTCCGCTGTCACCGCGATACTGATCACCACCATCGGAGTTAGTCTCGGATTTCTTAAAGTAGGGTAGTACGTCGTCCCATCCCCAGCCAGGATTACCGAGATCAAGCCAGTCATTAAAATCGTCGGTCTGGCCCCTGATATATACCATTGCATTGATCGAACTCGATCCACCGACAACCTTGCCTCGTGGCCAATAGCTTGACTGATTATTAATACCCGGATCTTTTTCAGTCAGGTACATCCAGTTGACATCTTTGTCGTAAAAGGTTTTAGCGTAACCTAACGGGGCCTGTATCCAGAATTTCTGGTCACTACCCCCGGCTTCGAGTACCAGTACGGTATATTTACCATTCGCGCTGAGTCGATTTGCCAGTACGCAGCCAGCGGATCCGGCACCGACAATGATGTAGTCAAAATTCAGGCTCACGGGGGATTATTCTCATTAAAAACTGGCACAGTTGACTATAACGTCCGGAGAATGGCAACAGGTTAATTACCGATAGGATGTTTTTATAAACACGGGCACTAAATGTGGTTTTCAGAAATTAATCCGGCTTAAATCACTGGTGATTTTAGAATAAATTATTAATACTCGTGGTTTCGTCTGCAAAGATGATATTGCATAATCACTATCTTTCTCCATAGGAGTCAATGTTGAAATTTACTGTCGAAGAATTTCGCGCCTGGAAAAATAAAAAGGTCACGCTACTGGGTATGTCGGGCGTAGGCAAATCGTATCTCTCGACTAAATTGCGTGGAGCTAACTGGTTTCATTATTCGGGTGATTATCGTATCGGAACCCGCTACCTGGATGAACATATCCTCGATATGATCAAGCAGCAGGCAATCCAGGTTCCTTTTTTAAAGGAATTACTGCGTAAGGACTGGATTTATTTCCGTAACAATATCAGGATAAATGACCTGGGTCCGGTATTAAGCTTCGTCGGCAAGCTTGGCAATCCAGAACTCGGTGGTGTCGAGCTTGGCGACTTTATTCAGCGCCAGGCAATTTATCGCCAGGCCGAGATCGATGCGATGCTGGATGTGGGAAAATTTATTCAGAAAGCGCAGGATATTTACGATTACCCGCATTTTATTAATGATGTAGGTGGCAGTATTTGCGAGATTGACGAGCCGGGTATGTTCGAGGCCTTAATTGATTGCACCTTGATTCTATATATTAAAGTAACTAACCAGGAACAGGAGGATATTTTAATTCAGCGGGCACAAAGTTCACCCAAACCACTGTATTTCCGGCCTGATTTTTTAGAGCAGCAATTAGATATTTATTTTGAGGAAAACGGTATTCAATATACTGCACAAATCGATCCGGACGAATTCGCACGTTGGATATTTCCTCGTCTGTTCCACTCGCGCATACCCCTGTACGATGCCATAGCGCAACCACACGGTTACACGGTAACCTCGGAAGAGGTTGCACAGATCGAAAACGAGAACGACTTTTTGCAGCTTCTGGAAAGCGCTATTGAGAGGCAAAACTGATGCCACTGGTCGCGCATAATAATTTACCCACCTTTGAGAAATTGTCCGAAGAGGGGATTAAAGTCCTCAAGCCCAATTTCGCATTTCATCAGGATATCAGGGAGTTGCATATCGGCTTGCTGAATATGATGCCCGATGCCGCATTGGGAGCTACCGAACGCCAGTTCTTCAGGCTCATTGCCGCGAGTAACCCAATAGCACAATTTTATGTACATCCTTTTACCATCGATGATTTACCGCGGGGTGAATCTGCGCGAGTGCATATCGATCAATTTTATGAGAGTTTTGAGCAGGTACGTGAAAAGGGTCTGGACGCGTTAATTATCACCGGGGCCAATGTTATAGGTAACGATCTATCGAGTGAGCCATTCTGGAACTCCCTGATCGAAGTCGTCGACTGGGCATATGAAAATGTAGCGTCGACTTTATGTTCCTGCCTGGCGACCCATGCGGTGCTCGAGTTTCGATACGGGCAAAAACGCGAGACGCAAAGCTTTAAAAAATGGGGTGTGTTCGAGCATACCGTGATTAACCCGCGTCATCCACTGGTAGGGGACATCAATACCCGATTCGATGTACCCCATTCACGCTGGAATACAGTATTTCCTGAGCAGTTTGAAGCAGCCGGATTAAAAATATTGGTCAGCGGGGATGATGGCTGCGCACACCTTTCAACCAGTTGCGATGGTTTCCGTATGGTATTTTTTCAGGGCCACCCGGAATACGACACGATTTCATTGTTAAAGGAATATAAACGCGAAATACACAATTATACAAAGGGCGAATCAAAAATTTATCCTCCACTTCCGGATAATTACTTCGGCGAGTTTGTAGCGGCGATATTAGGCGAATACCGCGTTCGGGTGGATTTATCGATGCAGAACCAAACTAATTTGCCGGAATTTCCAGAAGCGTTGATCCTGAGCCACTTGAATAACACCTGGCACGATACCGCCTGTGCAGTAGTAGGGCGATGGATGGGATTGATATACCAGATAACGCATAAAGACCGGGATAAGCCATTCATGGATGGCATAGATATTAACAATCCGCTAAATTTGTAATCGCGGAGTATTACAGAGATTCAGCGCAGAGAGATATCCCCGATTCGGTATTGAATTGTATCTTGCAAAAATGATCAAATATTAATCTAATCGACTGGTGTAATCCTATGACCGTACGATTCCTGATTATTTTATTACTGCAATTTAATCTTGCCCCGCTGTACGCAGCCGAGATTGAACCCGGTGCCTCGCTCGGTGCAAAAATCTCCGAATCCCCCCACTGGTTTAAAGAAAGTTTTCTCGACTTCGAGGAAGACGTCGCTGAGGCAGCCGCTGCCGGGAAGCGGGTTATGCTTTATTTCCACCAGGAAGGCTGTCCCTATTGCGCGAGGTTAGTGGAGAAAAGTTTTAATAATCCGGAAATCGAGGCCTATATACGAAAAAACTTTGACGGTATCACCATCAATATGTGGGGTGACCGAGAGCTGGTCAGTATCGGTGGCCGGGACTTTTCCGAGAAGACATTTGCTGCCGCATTGAAAGTGCAATACACCCCGACTCTGATATTCCTCGATGAGCAGGGGAAAACCGCGCTGCGCCTGGATGGCTATTATCCTCCCGATAAATTTCAGGCTGCACTGAGATATGTAGCGGAACATCAGGAGGCTAAGATCAATTTTGGCCAATACATGCTGGATCAGCAAAAACCAATCTCTGCCAACTTAAATGACGAAGACTTCTTTGCCCAAACCGATCGACTCGATGGTTTAATCGAGCAAACAGGTTTACCGCTTGCGGTTTATTTCGAGTCGGGTGATTGTGAAGACTGCCGGGTATTGCACCAGCGAATTCTGACCGACCAGACGACCCGGCGACTGGTAACAAAAATGCAAAACCTGCAATTCGACATTCATTCGCAACAAAAAATCACTTTACCCGGTGGCAACCAGTCAACGGTGAAACAATGGGTAGCTGAGCTCGATATTGCTTATACACCATCTGTGGTATTTTTCGATACCAACGGTGTCGAAGTGATGCGCATCGGAGCTTTCATGAAAACATTTCACTTTCAGTCGGTATACGACTATGTGTTGCAAAAGGCATATTTGCAGGAACCCAGTTTTCAACGCTACATAGCGGCACGGGCTGAGAAAATCCGCGAGGCTGGTTTCGATACCAATATTTGGGGTTACCAATCCAGACATTAATTTAATCATATTGGGTTTCGCAGGCGGTATAAACTAATATGATTAATCAGGACCAACACAATAATACGATTCAATAACAAAGGTTTTAAATGTCAGCCCGATAGTTGACGCTTCGACTCTTAAAACAATGCGCTGATTATAAGCAAATCGATATTTCTATAAATTACAAATTGAGAGCTAAGTCTCATTATTCACATACCAGTAGCGTATAATTTTTCACAAGTATTACTGTTATAAGTTTGTGTGTTGACCCCATTTTGATATGGGGTTTTTTTTGTTAAAAATTTAATATGCCTCGTCCGAAAAATTAGTGGGTAAAGGCGAATAGGAGAAAACAGATAAGTGTATGATTTCAAGTGACTTTTATTGTATCAAGATCGAGAAATCAATGCTAACGTGTAAATCTGAAAATGATGATGCTCTCGCA
>Ga0255051_10001009_pt1 | contig 10278 bp, 10 predicted proteins | sample JV7_2_9_MG_FD_181719 | JGI IMG/M metagenome (GOLD analysis project Ga0255051, IMG submission 181719) | Seawater microbial communities from Jervis Inlet, British Columbia, Canada - JV7_2_9 | ecosystem: Environmental > Aquatic > Marine > Inlet | place: Canada: British Columbia | collected 2016-10-06
GAACCGGGGCCGGCGGCAGAACCCGAATCAGAACCAGAGCCGGAACCGGAACCAGAGCCGGAACCAGAGCCGGAACCGGAACCGGAACCGGAACCAGAGCCGGAACCAGAGCCGGAACCAAAACCAAAACCAAAACCAAAACCAAAACGCGAGCCAGAACCTGCGCCACCGCCGCCGGTGCCGCAGCAGCCAGCCGACATCAAGGCTGTTCGTGGTGGCGCGGAAGCGCGGCAGGAATTCGCACGCATAGATGCCGAGTTGCTCGAGGATCTTTTGAATGCAGCAGGCGAAATCAGCATTTATCATTCTCGCCTCAATCAGCAGGTCAGTTCATTCGAGTTTCACGTCGAGGAGCTTGAGCAGACCGTTGCACGGCTGCGCGAGCAACTACGCAAACTCGAAATCGAAACCGAGGCGCAGATCATGCACGGGCATCAGGACACGCTCGTCGCCCGCGATTTCGATCCGCTTGAACTCGATCGATATTCGAATATTCAGCAATTATCGAGAGCCTTGTCCGAATCGGCCAACGATATGGCGAGCATCAAGGACTTGCTGCAATCGGTCACAACGGAAGCCGAGGGCTTGCTAGTGCAGCAGTCGCGCGTCACGGCCGAACTTCAGGACGGACTCATGCGCACGCGCATGGTGCCGTTCGAACGACACGTCCCACGCCTGACACGTCTGGTACGACAGGTCGCCGACGAGGCCGACAAAATGGCAGAGCTCGCTGTTGAGGGCGCGTCGGGCGAGCTTGATCGACAGGTTCTCGACAAAATGATGCCGCCGTTTGAACACATGTTACGGAACGCGATCGTACACGGTCTCGAAACGTCCAAGGAGCGTCAGGCAGATAGCAAACCGGCCACGGGCCGCATCACGATTCGTCTGCATCGGGAAGGTTCCGAGATGGTCATAGATGTCGCCGACGACGGCCGCGGCCTGGACGTCGATGCGATTCGACGCAAAGCCTATGAACTGGACATGCTGAAGCCCGACACCCAGGTCACGGACGAAGAGATCATGGAATTGATCCTGACGCCCGGATTCTCGACGGCAGGAAAAGTCACGCAATCGGCCGGTCGCGGCGTTGGCATGGACGTCGTGGCAAACGAAGTGAAGAAACTAGGCGGTTCACTGCGCATTTCGTCTGTGACCGGGCAGGGTACGAATTTCACAGTGCGTTTGCCGTTCACGCTGGCGATTACGCAGGCGCTTATCGTCCGCACGGGCGATGAGGTCTACGCCTTGCCGCTGCCGTCGGTGGAAGGTGTTGCACGAATCCCGCGTGCTGAACTCGAAAATCTGCTGAGCCAAAGCGAGCCGAGTTACCAATACGGCGAACAGTCCTACAAATTCCGCCACCTGGGCATGTATCTCGGTGGTCAGGCGGCGACATTGCCCAAAGATGATCCACATGTGCCGGTCATCCTCGTGCGGGCAGGAGATTATTCGGCGGCACTGCTAACTGACGAGATGCTGGCGAGCCGTGAAATCGTTGTAAAAACCGTTGGGCCGCAATTGGCAGGAATCCGCGGTATCGCCGGCGCAACAATTTTGGGTGACGGCCGCATCGTGTTGATCCTCGACATTAACGCGCTGGTTCGAACCGGCGCGCCTGTCGTGGAACTCAAGAAAGCAGCACCTGCACCGACTGATGACCGGCCTCTTGCGCTGATTGTCGATGATTCCATTACGGTACGTCGCGTGACCGAGCGCTTCCTGCAGCGCAACGGCATGCGTTCGATGACAGCAAAGGACGGACTGGACGCTATCAGCGTCATGCAGGACACCAAGCCCGACATCATCTTGCTCGACATCGAAATGCCGCGCATGGACGGCTACGAGTTCGCGTCACATGTTCGCAATGACGATCGTTTTGCTGATGTTCCAATCATCATGATTACCTCACGCGTCGGCGACAAGCATCGCGCGCGCGCCATCGAACTCGGGGTTAATGACTACCTCGGCAAGCCCTATCAGGATGCCCAGTTGCTTGAAGCGATACAGCGCCAGTTTGAAGAAAAAGGAATTACATTGTCGTGAGCACTGCAGACGAAGAACTGTACAGCTTGCTGGTACCCCTTACCGATGATCGCCTGATCGTGCCGCGAGCCTGTGTTGCAGAAGTTGTTCGCTATTCCAAGCCGGATCACGAAGAGGGTGCTCACAGCTGGATGTTGGGGACCGTCAATTGGAACGGTCGCCAGTTGCCCGTGGTGTCATTCGAAGGTTCACTTGGTAAGGACATTCCGGTTGCGACTGGCCGCACCCGAATTGTTGTGTTTCTCGCCAGCACTGGACAATTGAAGACCGGTTACTTCGGTGTGTTAACGCAGGGCTTCCCGCAGCTCGTGCGCGTGAATCGTGATGTGTTGAAGCTCGACGCTACCGACGGCTGGCCCGACGATGCGCCTGTATTGTGTCGCGTGAAGATGATTAATGAGTTTCCACTGATTCCCGATCTCGAAAAACTCGAACTGATGCTGGCGCGGGAATCCCTGCAAGCCTGAAAAAAATCAATGGGCGACCGCGCCCATCTGCAGTTCGCGCTCCAGGGTTTCGGCATCGGTCGGTGAGATCGCGAGCGTGTCTCGCAGGCGATTCAGCAGCGAGCGTTCCTTATCGGAAATGCCGCCTTCGTGAAGCGCCTCAGAAACGGCTTCTTCGTAAACCTGTAGCTTGCGAAATGCAGCGTATTCGGGCGTGTTCTCGGTGTTTGGCATTGCCACGCTAGCGACGCGTTCGGCGAAGCGCTGTAGCGGTGCGAGGAAAAATACCACGAGCGCAGACGCCAGCAGACCCGCCATATTGCCTAGCTCGGTGGACAGGAAACGATCTGCGCCCTCAGAGATCAGATAAATAAATGTCACGAATACTGCGGCGAGAGTCGATTGCTTTATGGTCCAGCGAATTCGCAGGTCGATGTCGAAAAGTTGTGGTCGCAGGATGCCATAGGCAATAAGCGGCACAGCGACCATCGTGCCGGATGTATAGATCAAGTTGATTAAATCCGGTCTGGGCGGCTCTTCGAAATACCTGCCTTGCGAGATCATCCAAACACCGGTCAGGTAAATAAAGCCCCAACAGAGATCCCGGAAACCGAAGGCAAAGACGAACGTACGAGCACGGTCGCGTGCACCACCCGGCGCCGCAATATGCCAAGCGTGTATAGATGCCACCAGCGCAAAAGCAAATACCGATGACAGCATTAGGTAGAGCAATGTCGCTGAGATTTCCGGACGACTGAATTGGATTGCAATGAAAAGTACGAACGAGATCGCTGCAAGAATAATACGGATGCGTGTCGTCCCAAATGGCCGGGTCAGATTTGTTCGCAACGCCGCGGCAAGGAAAGGCGGATAGAGAGCGAGCATCGCGCCGTCGCCAAGCGTGTGGAGGATGAATCCACCCTTGAAATAGACCGGATACCAGCTAGCTTCCAAAACTGCCGGCACGAAGAGCAAATCGAACGGGCTGCTCGTAACGAGAGTAAAACCCTCAATGGCCAATAATAAAGAGAGCTTGCGCGCCACGCTGCCAGATGTTCCAACCCGATACAGCAAAACCGCCAGGGCCCATGACGCCGCAACCGCGGCAAGACCATAAACGCCATATGGGTTGAACTGAAACATCGGCGCAGTCTACATTAGGCGACTGCCTTCCGGGTCGATTCTTCGTGCGCTTCGTAAAAGTCGCGGAGTAAATTCGCCGACCAATACGGGTCATGTTCAGACGATTCCTGCGACAACAAAAAAGTGGCAAACTTGTAGCCAGCACGTGCTTCCATATCGCGGCCCGAGGCTTCGCCGGACTGCCAGATCATTGTTGAAAAATACAGCGCCGCGTACAGCAAATCGGGTGCGCCCTCCACACCGATTAACTCCCTGGTGGATGCAGCGGGATAACTGTCCTCGCTCGTCGCAAGCAGGTAATCGGCCTCGCATTGCGTGATGGCACGCTGTTGCCGGGCCTTGCGAATAGTGGTGGCAATCATCAATGTGTACTTCAATACGACGACTGTCATTGTCGACTCCAGTGGGGTCACCGCGACCCGTATTTGGGAGTCGTTACGATAGGGATTTGGGCGCGTCCAGTAATGTCCGCTTACGCTAAGCTTTGGTCATTCGGCGTCAGGTGCTGAACACGCCTACAGATCGCCCCAGCAAGATTGGGCGATGGTTATCGCAGCGAGCGCCGCGGTTTCTGTTCGTAGGGTTCGAGGGCCCAGGGCGACGGCCTGAAAGCCGGCTATTTCGGCGTCTTCATATTCGCGTTCGCTGAACCCACCCTCAGGTCCGATCATGAGACAAAGTTTCGTCTCCGGCGGCGCAATTGACGCCAACTGAATTTTTGTGCCGGGTTTTAAGATCAACTCGGTGCTGTCGGCCGAATCCTTAGCTCCAAACCAGCTGTTAAGAGCGATCGGCGCATCAACAAGCGGCGGTCGCGTACGCCCGCATTGTTCGCAGGCGCTGATGGCTATTTGTTGCCAGTGATGCTGGCGTTTCTCCGCGCGCTGTTGATCGAATTTGACGATGCCATGATTAGTCAGCACAGGAGTCAGGCGCTTGATGCCGAGTTCGGTTGCCTTCTGCACGACGAAGTCCATGCGTTCGCCGCGCGAGATTCCCTGCACGAGGTGTATTTTCAGAGGTGACTCGGTCGTCGTCTCGTCGCGTTCAACAACCCGCAGGGTCACGGCGTTCTTGCTTATGTTCTCGATGTTGGCCGACCACTGGCCGTCTTCACCATTGAACACGTGAAGCTGATCACCAACTCGCGAACGCAGCACGCGACCCAGGTATCGAGCCTGCTCGCCCTGTAAAATCAGCTCCGCGTCGTTGCTCAACGCGCCGGAAACAAATAGCCTCGTACTCATGTCTTCGAAATCATGCCTGATCTGAAATGACGGTGCCCAGCCAATTCAACATCGATGTCGCCAGCGGAACGCTAAGTCCTGCCCGCCAGGTGCACAGCTGCAACAGCGACGCCCGTCCTGATGGCTGCGTACCGCAGCTCATTGTTGTGCATGGGATCAGCCTGCCTCCGGGCCAGTTCGGCGGAGAGGAAATCGAGTCGTTGTTTACGAATTGCCTCGACTGGGAAGCGCATCCCTATTTCAATGAGATTCGCGGACTCAAAGTGTCGGCGCATCTGCTAATCCGGCGTGATGGCGAGTTGATTCAGTTTGTGCCTTTGACGGAGCGCGCCTGGCACGCGGGTGAGTCATGTTTCAGAGGCCGGTCGTGCTGCAATGATTTCTCGATCGGCATCGAACTGGAAGGTGATGACGACATGCCGTATGACGACCGACAGTACGATGTTCTGCTCGACGTTGTGACGGCATTGCTTAGCGCGTACCCGGATATTACAAGTCGCGAAATCGCCGCCCACAGTGACGTTTCGCCTGGGCGAAAAACCGATCCGGGTCCTGCTTTCGACTGGCTGCGACTGTATGATGGGCTTAGATGAATCTGATCGCACTTCTTATTGGCTTGATCGTTGAGCGCCTCGCGACACGCATTTTTCACTGGCGGCGCATGCGCTGGATGGATCGTATTATCGATACGGGTTTTCGCGCCGTTGCAGGTTTTGCCAACTGGCCGGCATTGATTCCGGTCGTGCTGCTCGCACTGCTTCTCGCGGCGCCCGTGTTCGTAGCAACTTTCGCGCTTCGCGAGACCTTTGTGATTGGTGACACCTTGCTGGGGTTTCCGTATCTTTTTCTGTCAATAGTCGTGTTGTTTTTCTCGCTTGGGCCGAAAGACATCGGCGAAGATGTTGATGAATACTGTGCGGCGATCGAAGCAGGTGACGAAGACGCTATATTGCATCGGGCCACAGCGCTGATCGAGGGTGATGTGCCCGAAGATGCGCTGCAACGTATTCATTGCGTTGAATCGGCCGTGTTCGTGCAAGCTAACAACCGCCTGTTTGCTGTCATTTTCTGGTTCGTCGCGCTTGGCCCGTTTGGGCCACTCGGGGCGTGGGCATATCGCGTGACCGATCTGATTCGTCGTCGTGCCGTATTTAACGCGGCGCGGGACGATGAAACGGAAGGCTCTACGGCGCGTATTCGAGACGCCGCTGTGATGTTGCATGGATGGCTCGCCTGGGTTCCGGCACGTCTGACGGCGATTGGTTACGGGATCGCGGGACACTTCGATGGTGCTCTGGCAGCATGGCGGACGCAACGGCAACCCGCGCCGACCTCAACGTCCGAAGCGAGCGAAATGCTGTTGGGCCGTGTCGGCGTCGGCGCGCTTGCGCTGCATGACTCGGACGATGAAGACTTCGGCGAGCGCGCCGTTCGCGGGGCTTCGGCTGCCAACAAACTAGTGTTTCGACTGCTACTCATCTGGGCAGTCATCATCGCCGCGCTGACTCTGTACGGCTGGTCTGTGTGAGATTCAGCTGCGCTGTCATAGCGACGGTCGCGGTTCTCTGCTCTTGTAACGCTCCTGATCAAGAGAGCAACAATTCTGATGTCAAATCGCGCATCGTCACGCTCGCGCCGAATCTTACGGAGCTCGTGTTCGCCGCCGGTGCCGGTGATCGTCTGGTCGGCGTCAGCGCGTACTCGGACTATCCGCCGGACGCGCAGGATCTTCCAATTGTCAGCGATGCGTTCACGGTCGATCACGAACAACTGATACTGCTGAAGCCAGACCTGTTGCTCGCGTGGCAAAGCGGCACACCCGCACACGTTATAGATGAATTGCGTGCAGCCGGATTTCAAGTCGAAGCAATCGCAACTCGGGGGCTAGACGATGTTCCCACCGCACTTGAAACTATCGGTCATCTGACTGGAAACGACGACACGGCTCGTGCCGCCGCACATCAATTTCGTGAATCTCTGCAGCGACTGCGTAGCGAGCACGAAAACAACGCGGAGATATCAGTCTTCTACCAGATTACTGCAAGACCTCTGTACACCATAAATCGTGAGCATTTCATTGCCGAGATTATTAGTTTGTGCGGCGGCCGCAACATTTTCGCAGATCTTTCAGAACTGGCGCCGTCCGTTAGCGTAGAGGCGGTGATTGACCGTGATCCCGAAGTGTTGCTTGCCGCCAGCGACAGCGGCGAGATGCCTTTCGGTGATTGGCAGCGATGGCAGAGCCTGGCGGCGAATCGCTATGGCAATCATTTTATCGTCGGATCGGCCGAGATCGGTCGCGCAACTCCGCGCCTGGTCACAGCGGCAAAGCAGGTCTGCGATGCCCTGAAGACCGCGCGTGAAAATCGGGAGCTTGCTGGTGGATGACTTAAGTTTTCGAGCCCCGATCGATGCGGATGTGTCGATAGCCCGGCAATTATTGTCGGCCGCTGATTTGCCTTTTGAAGATGTGACGATCGAGCGTCTTGCGCTAGTTGCCGAGCGTAACGGCGACGTAGTGGGCCTGATCGGGCTTGATCAATTTGTCGAAAACGGATTATTGCGCTCGCTGGTCGTGTCGCCCGCAAACAGGAGCGGAGGAGTCGGCAAAGCGCTTGTCGCTGCCCTGGAGAAATTGGCGATCGAAAAGGGCGTAAGCGAGCTGTGGCTGCTGACGATCGATGCCGATGCATGGTTCGCGCAACTCGGCTTTCGCACACAGGAACGCGACGCTGCGCCGCCCGCTATTCAACAGACTGAGGAATTCTCCGGCCTGTGTCCGGGCGATGCCGTGCTGATGCGCAAAGTCCTGCAGGATTAGCGTTCGCGGTCCCAAAGAACTTCCTGTCCGGATTCGATGCGCGACAAGACGCGTGCAATCACGAACAACAAGTCGGACAAACGATTCAGGTATTGAATGATTTCCGGGCGCACCGTTTCACTGTTGGCCAGTGTATTGCCGCGGCGCTCAGCGCGTCGCACAATCGTGCGTGCCAGATGACAGGCCGCCGCTGCGCTTCCTCCACCCGGCAGTATGAAGTCCTTGAGCGCTGGCAGATCCTCGTTAAATCCATCGAGGTCGGACTCCAGGCGTTCTACGTAGTCCTTCGTAATGGCGCTGTGTCCCGGAATGCAGAGCTCGCCACCGAGTTCGAACAAGTCGTGCTGCACATTGGTCAGGCACGCTCGAATGTCATCGGACACCGACGGCACAGCTAGTACGACACCGATCGCACTATTGGCTTCGTCGACGGTTCCGAAGGCCTCGACTCGCGCGCTGTCCTTGGCGATGCGAGTGCCATCGCCGAGGCCGGTTGTGCCATCGTCACCCGTCCGCGTATAGATTTTACTGAGTCGATTGCCCATGAGCCCTTCTGCCTGCGTCTATTTCCAGCGGTATCTTAACTCGACGAAGCCGCTGCGTTCCTGCATTCGGTAGTCAGCGGCCGTCTGGTATTTCTCATCGAACACATTTTCAATGCGCGCATTGAGTTGCCAGGACTTGCCGAGTTGTAGCTGTCCACTCAGGGTCGCAACAACGTAACTGTCCAGGATAACTCCGCCGAAATCCTCCCGATCGCCGCTGGCAAGTACCGCGACGCCGATCTGGTGACGGCCGATGTTCTGACTATAGGTCACACTTGCGCTGTTCTCGGCGCGCCGCAGGAGTCGCATTCCGCTGCTCGCGTTGTCGGCTGTTTGATCCACGAGCTCCGTGCGGACCACAAACGAATCACCTGCGTACTCATAAGCCACCTGCACGCCGCGGATCTCGGCCAGGTCGACATTAACGAGTGTGAATGTCGCGAAATCGAATTCAATCAGGTCTTCAATGTCGCTTGCGTAGATCTCGATATCGAAGCGATGTCGATCGCCAGTCGAATAGCGCAGCCCGAGTTGTGCGCTGTCCGCTATTTCAGGCTCAAGAAACGGGTTTCCGCCGAAGCCGAAGCGGTCCGTTGCATCCGGTGCGCGAAAAGCACGACCGGCGCCCGCGCTCAGTGTCCAGTTGTCGCTGAGGTCGAACGCGTATTCCGCATTCCAGCTGGTCTGATTGCCGAAGGTTTCATGATCGGTCAGCCTCAGGGCAAGAAATGCCCGGTGGCGTTCATAGCTCAGTTGGTCCTGGAGAAAAACCGCGCGCACTTCGGTGTCTTCGTCGAATCCGGAGCCAAATGACAGACTTCGCGCATTTTCGTCAACGAAGTAAAGTCCGCCCGTAAGCGTGTGGGCATCGAGTGCGTGGGTGTATTGCCAGTCGAGTGTGACGCGATCGGATTCAACGAAATCAGGCGCCTGGTTCTGGCGAATTTCATCTTTGCTATGCGATGCGATGAACTTGCCGGTGCCACGATCGGAAAACGTGCTATCGACCTGCAACGCCGTGACAGAATTCTCGTAATCCTGATCGACGGGCGCAAGAAAGAAGTCGAGGTATTCAACGTTTCCGTCCGCACGCCAGTAGCGCACGCTGATCTCGCTCGATCCAATATTCCGGGCAGCGGACAAACCGACAGATAAATTTTCATAACCGCGCTTGATATCGGAATCGACTCGTGGGGCGTAGCCGTCGGTGTCCTGCCAGTTCAGCGTCACACCAAAGCCACCGTTTTCACCCTGTGATCCACCTGACACATGACCGGTGCGCGAATCGAAACTGCCGCTGCCGATACCCAGTTCTGCATACGGGGTGTCAGCACGTCGCGTGATAATATTGATTACGCCACCTATTGCGTCCGTACCGAACAGCGCCGAACGGGCTCCCTTTACGATTTCGATGCGCTCAATTACGCCGGGTGCGATGTTCTGGACCGCAGCGCCACCAATCGTGCCCGGGTTGATGCGTACGCCGTCGATAAGAACGAGCGTATGATTGCTCTCGGTGCCGCGCATGAATATCGACGTTGCCTGGCCCGGACCGCCATTTCGGCCAATATCGATACCGGCCTCGAACCGAAGTAGCTCGGCGAGGTCGGTCGCGAGTGAGAGTTCGATGTCGTCCCGCGTGATTACTTGAACCGGGACAGTGGCATCGTCGATTGGAAGCTCGTTACGTGTCGCTGTCACAATGATCGTGTCGCGGGCCGAAATATCGGCTGCAGATGTTGTATGGATAGCAAGAGTCGCCAAGACGATGGCGAAAAACATTCGAAATGTTTTCATGAATTCCCCAATGCGTGCCGCCCGCACGCGCGTTCAATGATGATGTCGAACGATGCTTTGGGTTTGGGCTGACCGGGACGGAATTTCCCGAACCTGCGCCCGCCGCGCCGTTCACGTGTACATCGGGCCGGTCTCCGGGCTTACGAGCGGCTTGCAGCCAACCCTGGCGCCTTCCCACGAACCTTGTATCCGGTTCGCAGTGGCTCCGAACGTTTGCACCGTCCGGGGGCAAG
>Ga0255051_10001015_pt1 | contig 10236 bp, 9 predicted proteins | sample JV7_2_9_MG_FD_181719 | JGI IMG/M metagenome (GOLD analysis project Ga0255051, IMG submission 181719) | Seawater microbial communities from Jervis Inlet, British Columbia, Canada - JV7_2_9 | ecosystem: Environmental > Aquatic > Marine > Inlet | place: Canada: British Columbia | collected 2016-10-06
CGTTGATGACGGCTGGATCGATTCTTCCCGCCAGGTGGGCCTCACCGGCAAGATAACGCGCCCCGGCCTTTACCTTGCAGCGGGCATCTCGGGTGCCAGTCAGCATATGGCAGGTTGTTCCGCGGCCAGGGTCATCGTCGCAATTGACACGGATCCGGATGCGTCGATTTATCGCTATGCCCGTTATGGCATTGTCGGCGACTGCACCGAAGTGTTGCCGGAACTGATCAAGGCAGCACAAGCATAGGAGAAGTCACGAATGTCTGAACAACGGGTCCCTTGCGTGGAGGGGTTATTCAGTGAGGAGGGGGGCGCCAGGCTTCATGGTGCGAGGTGCGCTAGCTGCAGTACTCCCTACTTTCCCAAATCAGCCCTTTGTCACAACCCGGAGTGTTCCGAGTCGAAGATGGAAGACTGTGAATACGGCGGCAAAGGTATGCTGTGGAGCTATTCGGTAGCGAACTTTCCACCGCCCCCGCCCCACAAGTATGACGAGCCTTTCCAACCCTATGCCATGGGTGTTGTGGACATGGAGAATGGATTGCGCCTGATCGGCCAGATGGTTGACGAAATTGAAGACGTCAAAATCGGGGCAGAGGTTGAACTGGTGATCGATACGCTGTTTCACGAAGAAGGGAAGGCGTTCACCACCTGGAAGTTTCGACAGCTGCAGGCAGGTTGAGGAGGAATTGAGATGCGCGAGGTAGTCGTACTGGGTGTGGGCCTGCATCGCTTCGGCAAGACCGGCGATGCCATCGTGAGCAACAAATCCGTTACTGAACTCTGCCGCCACGCGGTTGAAGCGGCTCTCAAAGATGCTGGCGTCGACTGGAAGAAGATTGAGGCCGTCTCGGCGGCCAGTTCCCGCTTCTCCGGTGGCAAGGGCTGGGGCCTGAACGGCAACGACGTTGTCGAGGACATGGGCTCGACAGGAATCCCGGTCTACAACCTTTCGGCCGGGTGTGCGGCTGGCGGCAACGCCTTCAACGTGGGTTACTCCCTGGTTGCCGGCCGTATGCATGACATGATCCTTGTGGTCGGCGGTGAAGTCATGCCCAAGGGCATGATCCAGACATCCGGCGTCGAGGAAACGACCGATCCCGAATTCCTGCGCCAACGGTGTATCGGCATGCCTGGGCCGTCTTTCTGGTCAACCCTTGCTCGTCGCCGCATGCACGAAAATGGCACGACCGAAGAACAGTTTGCGAAAGTCAGCGTGAAGGCGCGCAAGTGTTCCGTGCACAATCCTCACGCGCGTTTCCAGCAAGAAGTCAGCGTCGAAGATGTGTTGAATTCACCCTATGTGAGTGACCCTTTGCGCCTTTTCGAGATCTGCCCGGTGTCCAATGGAGCAGCGGCGGCGATTATCTGCTCCCGTGAGAAGGCGCGGCAGTTTTCCGGTAGCCCGATCACAGTCGCCAGCAGTACAGTGGCAACCATGACGTTCGACGATGCGCTGCCAAGAGCGCTGGCCGATCCCGTGCCATCAGGACCGAGTCTTCATACCGAAGCACAGAATGCCGTCAGAAAGGCTTTTGAAAAAGCTGCCATCGGGCCGGAAGACGTCAGTTTTACTGAACTTCAGGACAATACCTGTTACTACGAGCTGGCTTTTCCCGAGGAATGGGGGCTGTGTCAGCCAGGGGAGTCCGAGAGCCTGCTCGAGGCGGGCGAGACAACACCGGTTGGTAGCATGCCGATCAATCCTTCGGGAGGCTTTGTCTCCTTCGGTGAAGCAACGACCGCGATGGGTGTGTTCCAGATTGCCGAGCTCACCTGGCAACTGCGTGGTCAGTCAGGCGGGCGCCAAGTGCCCGGGGCCAAGGTCGGTCTGGCTCAAACCCTGGGTCTGGGCGGCAATGCTACGGCGGCTATCTTGAAAGTCTGATGCCCGCCATACCGGTTCGGAGCTACGTCATCCTGGGGATCCTGTTAGTCGCTGCCCTGGCCATCCTTGTTCTGGGACTCAAAAAGTACTGGGGCCGCATTCGGCACGGCAAGGCCTTTTTCGGCGACAGTATCAACAGCCAGGCCATCCTCTCCCGGGTTAACTGGAAAGCTTTCCTGGTCCGCGGGTTGCTGACTGCGCGACTCCCGAACCGTCCTGTTGCGGGCTTCGCGCACAGCCTGATGTTCTTCGGCGCGCTGATCCTGATATTCGGCCATGCGGCCTTCATGCTTTCTTTCGTCGGCGTCCCGGTTTACGAGGGCTGGTTTGGTTACCTGGTGATGGGGCTCGCCCGCGAGGTAGCCGGGATCATGATGTTCATCGGTGTCCTGTTCTTTCTGGTCCGCCGCTTCTTCCCGCCCGAGCGCCTTACAGCCGTCAAGATACGTTCCGGTTTCGAGAAGATGGAAGTCCTCCTGCTGTCGATCGTGGTCGTTGGTTTCTTTTCAGAGGGTTTTCGCCTCGCGCTCGAGCCGGGTAGCGGTGGTGAGTTTGTTGGCACCGCGATTGGCGGCATGCTGACTGAATCACTGGGTACCGAGGGTTCACTTGCCGGCTTTAGCCTGTTCTGGTGGATTCACGGCCTGATGGGAACGGCCTTTATCGCACTGATTGCTTATTCACCGCTCTCTCACATGTTCTTGGGTCCTGCCAATTCTGCCTTCAGCAGCAAACGTCCGGGCATTAACCTGCCGCCCATCAATTTCGACTTCGACGAGGATGATGACGACGAAGACGAGGAAGAAATGGTCTTCGGCGCCGCGAGGCTTGCCGACCTGAGCCAGAAGAATCTGCTCGACGCCTCCGCCTGCCTGTGGTGCGGTCGCTGCCATGAAGCGTGTCCAGCGGCTCAAACGGGCAAGGACCTGTCACCCAAGAAGGTGATGCTGACCTGTGCCGAGTATATGGAGCAGGGCAGGTTCGACGACAATTCACTGATAGAGGTGCTCGGCAAGGAGGCGATGTTCAACTGCACCACCTGTGCCGCCTGTGTTGAAGTGTGCCCGGTCAGCAACAACCCTGCGGAGACCATTATGGAATTCCGCCGCCACTTCGTAATGGACCGCTCGGAAATGCCCGACACCATGGCAGCTGCCAACCGTAATCTCGAATCACGCCAGCATCCCTTTGTCGGCACGAGTGCAAATCCGGAGGACTGGCGGAAGGATCTCGATGTGCCGTTCTTTGCGCCTGGTAAGACGGAATACCTGTTGTGGATCGGCTGTTCCGTCACCTATGAAGAGCGTGCGCAGGAAATCGCCAGGGCAATGGTCAGGATCCTCGATGCCGCCGGTGTGTCCTACGGTATTCTCGAAGAAGCGCGCTGTACCGGCGACCCGGCCAAGATGATGGGCAACGAAATTCAGTTCGTCGAAATTGCCGAGACCAACATCGAAGAGTTCCAGGAGATGAAGATCCACAAGGTGATCACAATGTGTGCTCACTGCTTCAACAGCTTCGATCGTTACTACCCTGAATTGGGTTCGCAATGGGAGACAATTCCACACTCGGTGCTCATTGATGAGCTCCTTGGACAGGGCAGGCTGACACTCGTGAACAGGGGCGACGAGAAGATCACGTTTCATGATCCCTGTTACCTCGCCCGTCATTCCGATATCGTTGACGAAACCCGCAACGTGGTCTCTGCCGTTGGCGAACTGATCGAGATGCCACGTAACAGGAAAGAGAGTTTCTGTTGCGGTGCCGGAGGCGGCAATTACTGGGGTGGCCAGGGTGGTACGGCGCGTATCAGCGATGTGCGCACCCAGGAAGCCTTCGATACCGGTGCGGACAAAATTGCCACATCCTGTTCTTTCTGTTTACTGATGCTGACCGAAAGTGCGAGCAAGCACACGCAGGAGCGCAAGGTGTACGACATCGCCGAACTCGTGGCGGACCGTCTTGAATAGCCTCGAGAAAAACATTCAGCGCCTGGCCGACCTGGAAGCGATCAGGGACCTGGCGCGTCGCTATGCTCACTTCGTCTGGCAGGAACGGTCACTGGATGTCGTGGAGCTGTTTGCTGCGGATGGCGTGATGGACATGGGCGAAGACGGCGCGATCGAAGGGCGCGACAATCTTCGTGCCGTTTACAGCAAAAAGGTTGGCGGCGAGATGATGCTGCACCCCTTCGTACACAATCACGTTATCGACCTCGACGGTGATGAAGCCAGCGGTACCTGCTACCTCGACCTGCGCTGTACCCGGGAGGGTGAGAGCCTGATGGGTTCCGGTTACTATGAAGACGGCTATGTGCGCGTCGAGGGTGAGTGGAAGTTCAAATCCCGCAAGCTCACGATGTGCTACCTGGTGCCGCCCACTGAGGGCTGGGAACAGAAAGCTGACTAGTGCTGACATTCGGGTCTTAGTATGAGTTCGCTACTCGCATTGCATCTTGTTGCTGTGGGGCTATGGATCGGCGTTGTTGCGGCAGAAACATTCATCGAGCTTGATGGCAAGGAAGATGATCAATCGCATCTCAAAGCATCCAGGCTGCATTACCTGACGGACATTTGGGTTGAAATACCGGCGTTCACCACAGTCCTTGTCACCGGAGCGTTAATGCTCACCGAACAACATCTGCACGGTCTGTTTTTGGCAAAGATAGTATGTGGTTTGATTGCAATTGCCGCCAACATAGTGTGCGTCTACGCCGTTTTTGTTCGCAACCGGCACGCAAGAAACAAACAGATAGCTGGTGTTCAATCAACGGAGCGTATCCTGGTAGCAGGTGGAATTGGTTTCATACCGTCATTTATCGCAGCGATAGCGATAGCAACCTACCTGGTTATTGTGTAGCCGACATAGCTTAGCGTGATAACCGGTGCGCGTTGATCTGACTAATTCTCAATGGCAGCAAACAATAGCTGCGAATAATGTGTCCAATTACCGGAAATCACTGCGTAATCTTGACATCATTGGCCCCTGATTAACGATTTCGCGTGATTCTCAACGCAATTCCGGGCTACGGCATCTTATCCCCAGAGTCGCGTGTCTTGTTGAGCCATAATCGCGCTCTCAATAATATTGCAGGAGTCCACAGACAGTGACCGGCATACTCGTATACATATTGTTGTTTTTGTTCGTCGTGTGGCTGGCCGTGCGCCTGTTTCTGCGTGCGCCGGATCATTCGCAGTTTGACCTGCCGCACGTCGCATTTACCGGCAGCGACGGCAAGGCCAGCGTCGAGAATGAGCAGGTACTGGATCTCCTGCAGGAAATGCAGGCGACGATCGGCTCGCTACCTCGACGCCTTCAGATGCTGGAGATGCGACGCATCATGGATGAGGGTTTCACAGGATCGCCGGCTGACGGCGATTCGCTTGGCGTTAATATCGAGGCGGTGGATATCGATGGAATGGCTGCCGAGTGGGTTGTGTCGCCCCGTGCGGACGCGAACCGGCGACTCTTGTATCTGCACGGCGGCGGCTTCTTTGTTGGCAGCCCACGCAGCCACCGCATGATGACTGCCGAGTTGAGTCGCCGCTGCGGCGTCGCGGTACTGGCGATCGAGTACCGCCTGATGCCAGAAAACTCGCGTATGGGCTCAGTGTACGACAGCCAGAGAGCATTCCAATGGATGATCGACAACGGCCCCGCTGGGCAAGGTGAGGCGCGGGAGATTTACGTATCCGGCGACTCCGCTGGTGGCAATCTCGCGCTGATGCTTTCAGCCTGGGTGCGCGACAAGGGCCTTGCTGACATCAACGGCGTTGTTGCATTTTCGCCGTCGACTGATTCGACGCTGGCCGGTGGCAGTATAAGGGCGAATATTCCGACCGATCCGATGCTGGGCCCGGCACTGGGTGCGTTTGCGCGCTTGCCGGTTACCTTAAAAGCGTTGGCCGCTTTCTTTGGCAGTCGTGTGAATCCTCGCAATCCGCTTGTTTCACCGTTGTTTGGCAATTTATCCGATTTGCCGCCAACCCTGGTGCAGGCGAGCGAAGCGGAGATGTTGCTCGACGATGCCCGCCGCTACGTCAATAAGGCACGCCGCCAAGGCTCCCCTGCGACCCTGCAGACCTGGCCCGGCATGGTGCATGTGTGGCCCATGTTTCACAGTATTCTGCCAGAGGGCAAGGAAGCGCTGGATCAGGTCGCAAAATTTGTCGCCAAGGTTTCTGCAGGCAGGCCAACCGCGGTTGTGAACTAACTACAGCGAACCATTGCTTGCTGATTTTTCCCGGTGGTGCCGCTGAAGCCAACAAGACCGCCGAGGAAAAAATTCGCTGGTTTGGCGTGAGCGTTAAAGGGAATGATCAGGCGCGTGTTAAGCGGATAAGTTGCGCAGTATCGCAGCTTACGCGCGCGCCCGAGCCAGGTCTTCGCGCAGTTTGACGCTGGCCAGCCAGAAGAAAATGCTCGCCAGACCACCGGAAATACCCATCACCAATAGCGAGTAGCGAATCGCCTGGTCGCCGCGCACGGCGAAGAGTGTGTCATTCATGAATCCAACCAGCAGCGGTGCCAGACCCAGGCCTATCATGTTGACCACGAATAGCAATATCGCTGATGCTGTCGCGCGCATGCGCAGTCTTACCAACCCCTGGATCATGGCGAACATTGGACCGACATACATCGCCCCCAATAGAAAGAACGGGGCAAAGAAGAGCATTGCTTCTGTGGGGCTGTCGGACAACAAGAAACCGATCACGCAGGGAAGGCCCAACAGCGATTCAATGGCAGGAAGGCGCATGTACCAGCGCTTGTCCCGGCTACCAACAATATCTGACAGCTTGCCGCCGAGGTAGGCCCCCAGGCAACCGGCGACACCAATTATTATTCCCAGCCAAGTGCCGATGTTGATGCCGCCCATGTCGTGCACGCGCCCGAGAAAGGCCGGCCCCCATACCAACACGCTGTATCCGGACAGCGATTGCACGGAGGAGGCGATGATAATGAAGACAAAAGAGCGACACGTAACGAGATAGCGCAACACTTCGCCCACGCCGACGTATTCCGGATCGACTGTGATACTCTCAGACATGCCGCGGGGTGGCTCCTTGATCGTGTAGCGGACAATCAATGCCAGCAGCAAGCCCGGAATACCCACCAGAAAAAAAGCAGCCCGCCAACTCAATGTCTCCTTGATATAGCCTCCAGCAAGAAACGCGATCATCGAACCGATGTAGACTCCGCCCGCGTAAATCGACAGTGCTGTTGCACGCCGCCGGGGAGGAAAGTAATCGGCAATCAGGGAGTGGGCCGGTGGGCTGCCGGCCGCTTCGCCGATACCCACGCCGATTCGGGCCAGCGCCAGTTGTGCAAAGTTTTGCGCCATTCCCGAGACCGCAGTCATACCGCTCCAGACCGTCAGCCCCAGGGCGATAATGCCGCGTCGCGATGAGCGGTCGGCCCAGCGCGCAATGGGAATTCCGGCAAATGTATAAAAGACAACAAAGGCAAAGCCCACCAGGAAGCCCATGGCGGTATCGGACACCTGCAGATCGGCTTTGATATCGTCCAGCAGTATTCCCAGCACCTGCCGGTCAATGAAGTTGAACACATAAACCAGGAACAGGACTGCCAACACATAGTTGGAATAGGCGGCCGAATAGCTCCCGCGCTCGTTCTGCATCACCTTAAATCAGGTGCGTCCAAACAGGCGCTTGAAGAAGCGAACCACAGCTTGTCGAATTACGTTCCAGACCACGGCAAGAACATTGATCGAATCTGCCGCCTGAGTAGCGGTCGGCGCCTGCGCAGTGGTATCGCCCCGGGCCGCGCCAGCCGCCTCGGTCAGCTCCAGGCTGCTCTTCACGTTGCCCACAAATTCCTGAATGATTTGTTGCGACACGCCCTCGATCATGCCCCGGCTCACCTGCACGATTCGACCGGTCAAATCGGTACTGGACTCACACAGTGCCTCGGTGTGCCCTTCGGACAGGGCGATCAACCGGGTAGAGATAGTGCAATTTACGGTACCTCCGCCTTTCTCCTTCGCCTCTGCCAACAATTTGAGGAGGCCGGCGTTCTCATCCATTTCGACGAAAGAAATATTGCCGTGGTACCTGGCGGTTATTGCGCCCACTTTGAGCTTGACCGCGCCGACGAAGTTCCTGTCGTCGATTGTTTGAGTCAGCGACGCGCCGGGCATGCAGGCAGCCAGATTCTCAGCATTAGTCATGAAGCGCCACACCTGATCAATCGGTGCCTCGACCTGGAACGTCTCCTTGATTTCGATTGCCATTTAATATTCCGTCCCGATTGGAAGCGCTAACGATTGTAGCCTACTGATTTGAATGACTTCATGTGATGTACAGACAATGCTGATATGGACTAATGAGTATCAGAACGGGACAATTTCTCTAATTATTTGCCTTTGTGATGCGCGGCAGCACGTAGTCGTTATTGAGGGCGGCGTCAGCTGGTTCATACAGGCGCATCACCGCGAAAAAGCTGCCCTTTGGCGTCGGTAACCAGTTGGCCTTCCCGGAATCGGGCCGCGATTGCTGCAGTCGCAGCGTGAGTGATCCGTCGTCGGCATACTCGAGTCCATCCGTCCGATTGCCAATGCTGTAGCGTTCGATTTCGTTCGAGACGAGTTTGGCGTCCATCGTGTAAACGGCGAGCGACCAGAAACCGTTTACGGGCGGAAACTCCCCGGCACTGAAGTGCAGGACGTAATCGTTCTTGCTGCTGAGCATATTGCCGTCAGCATCAAAAAGTGCGGCCGGATAGAGGCTTTCTTCAGGCAGGTTACCGTAGCCGCCTTTGACGACCGATGCGCGGTGCATGTATTTGTAGCCGTAGCGACCGATGTCGTGTGAGATCATCCAGCCGTTCGCCGAGTCGGTCGTACGAAATGTCGATGCCTTGACGACTTTCTTGCCATCCTTGATGGCCTCTTCCAGACCCTTGCGCGTGGCGTCGTCGATCGTTGATGCATCGAAGTCACAATTGGGGCCGATACCGATAGCATCGAACTGCGCCATCAGCGCTGCTTCGCCCTCGCGAGCCGGCAGTGAGCGCAAAGCCTCGTTCAGGATGTCAAAAAAACTGAGTGTATCGAGCGGAGCGCTGGGCATGGCAGACTGTTCCACGGGGCTTTCGGGTGGCTGACCAAACGCGAACTCGTCGAGTGACGCCAGCCAGATATCGTCGACGAGCGCCTTCGCGGCGTCGAAATCCTCGGGCCCGTCAACGTACATGCGGCCGAGTAACCAGCCCACATTGGACTCGATTGGAACTGGAGTTACACCATTAGGCAGCTCTCCGTGCCAATGCGGCGGCACGAGTGCAAAGTGCGCCTCATCGGTACCGGTCGTGCGCCGCCCGATGTGCTCGACTTCGGAGTAGAGGTTTGTCACCGAGATTGTGAAGTAGCGGCCGCCCGTATCCGGCGTATGGATTACTAGGGGCTCTTCGGCAATGTCGAACCAACCGGAGTAATACAGCGTGACGTTATTTGGCGCACGCAGGTTGCCGGCAGTTTCGGGACCGACAAGATCGGGGAAGCGATACAGCCGATTGACCGGTGCATAAACCTGCTGGTCGGGCGCCACGCGATGCGTCTCGTTATGCATCTGCTTGTACATGTCGACGATCGGATAGCCGTACAGGTAAGCCGCCATGCCATAGTGATAAGCGAGTTGTTGCGCGATGATGTTGTCATTTCTGTTACGCGCCGAATTTACCAACTTCGCGGGATCGATTAACTTGTAGCCAAGAAAAGCAACAATTCCTGCGACCGCCAGAACGACGAGCCACTTGTTCATTGCGGGGCTTTCTCCGGCGGTAACAGGTTGGTCGGTCGCGAGGGCAGGCCTACGCTGCTTGGCAATGCCTCGATCGTCACATCGCCGTTTATCGGTGTGACCGTCACATAGCCAAGTGCGAAAAGATTGATGTCGTCACCCGGTTCGCCGAGTGACAGGTCAGTTTCCCGATAACCGATCAACGCTTTGCCGTCCGTCTCGCTCCAACTCCAGTGCATGCGAAACAGGTTCAGTTTGGACAACGGCGCGTAGCGAATCCCCGCGATTGATTCAGTGTGTACGGGAACGTTGATATTGAGTGCGAGATTGTCCGGCATGACATCGTCGCAGCCGTACCGCGCTGTCATTGAGTCAATCACATTGACGACGATTGCGGCGGACGTCTCGAACCCTGCAAATGTACTTTTGAAAGGTGGCGATGTTTCGCTTTCCTCAATATCGATGCCAGTACTTACTGCGATCGCAGGCAGGCCGTCGTAAATCGCGGCGAGGGTAGCGCCGAGTGTTCCCGAGTTATGCACACCTTCCTGACCAAGATTCGGACCGAAGTTCGAACCCGATACGACGAGG
>Ga0255051_10001022_pt1 | contig 10199 bp, 8 predicted proteins | sample JV7_2_9_MG_FD_181719 | JGI IMG/M metagenome (GOLD analysis project Ga0255051, IMG submission 181719) | Seawater microbial communities from Jervis Inlet, British Columbia, Canada - JV7_2_9 | ecosystem: Environmental > Aquatic > Marine > Inlet | place: Canada: British Columbia | collected 2016-10-06
AAGACAGTTGATGCAGCGCTGCAATATGACGATCAGGAACTGCGCACTGAGACGCGTCGCGCTATCGACCTGCTGAAGCTCGGCACGTCATTACCGGCGCCGAAGGACGCCGCAAAACGCCGTGAGCTGACGGAAATTGCGACCGAACTTACAGGCATTTACGGCGCTGGCAAGTATTGCCGCAGCGACGGTGACTGTATTTCCGGGACAGAGCTTGAGCTCAAGATGCAGCAGGTTAGGGACTACGACGAGTTGCTCGAGCTCTGGCAAGGATGGCGCACGATTTCACCGCCCATGCGCGACAAGTTTCAGCGTTATGTCGAGCTTGCCAACGAAGGTGCAAACGATCTTGGCTACGGTGACCTCGGCGAGATGTGGCGAGCCGGTTTCGACATGAGCCCGGCAGAGTTTCAGGCGGAGACAGGCCGGCTCTGGGAGCAGGTCAAACCCCTGTATGACGAGTTGCACTGCCATGTTCGCGCCAGGCTCGGCGAAGTTTACGGCGAAGACAAGGTGCCGCAGGATGGACCGATACCGGCACATTTGCTCGGCAATATGTGGGCGCAGACGTGGGCGTCACTCTACGACATGATGGAGCCGCATCCCGGCGTCTCGGACCTCGACGTCGACACGACGCTCAAGACCAAGAATTATTCACCGCAGGAAATGGTGCGTTCTGCCGAAAACTTTTATGTGTCGCTCGGCATGCCGAGACTTCCCGACACGTTCTGGGAGCGCTCACAGTTCTCGAAGCCCGCAGACCGCGAAGTCGTCTGTCACGCCAGCGCATGGGGGCTCGATGGCGGCGATGACTTGCGCATCAAGATGTGCATCAAGCAGACCTACGATGAATTGCGCGTGATCTATCACGAGCTTGGCCACAACTACTACTTTGCTGCCTACAAAGATCAGCCGCCGCTATTCCAGGGCGGCGCTCACGGTGGTTTCCATGAGGCAATCGGCGATACCGTCGTGCTGTCGATGACGCCGCAATACCTTGCCGATGTTGGCCTTATTAACTCGGCCGAGGAAAGCGAGCAGGCGATTATTAACCGCCAGATGCAGCAAGCCCTGAGTTCAATTGCATTCCTGCCTTTTGGCAAGCTCATCGACGAGTGGCGCTGGACCGTATTCTCGGGAGACACCGCAGCGGAGGACTACAACAAGACCTGGTGGGAAATGCGGACACGCTACCAGGGCATTGCTGCCCCGGTAGCGCGCAGCGAAGCCGACTTCGATCCGGGCGCCAAGTACCATGTCGCGGCCAACGTATCGTATACGCGTTACTTCATGGCGCGGATTCTGCAGTTCCAGTTCCAGCGGGCGCTGTGTGCTACCGCCGGCCATGAGGGCGACCTGCAATCCTGTTCCGTTTTCGGCAGCAAGGAGGCCGGCGCAAAATTCCACGCCATGCTCGAAGCAGGTCAGAGTGCTCCGTGGCAGGAAACGCTGGAGAAGCTGACCGGTACGCGTGAGATGGATGCGACTGCAATCATCGATTACTTCGCGCCGCTCATGGCCTACCTTAAGGAACAGAACGAAGGGCGCAGTTGCGGTTGGTAAGATACACGATAGTAGGAGCCCGCCCTGGCGGGCGATCGCCCGCCAGGGCGGGCTCCTACAGATTCTAATCAGGGGAGCCACATGTCTGAAGAACAAGAACAAGCAAGGCCCAGCCTTGCCACGCGCATGCTCGCAACCGTCGAGCGTGTCGGTAACAAACTGCCCGATCCGGCAGTCCTGTTTATCGTGCTGTTGTTTGCCGTCTGGGTGTTGTCGTGGCTGTTCTCATACGTGACGTTCAACGTCGTTGATCCTCGTACCAGCGAACCGCTCGTCATCAATAACCTGTTGTCCGGGCACGCGATGACCGAATTCTTGTCCGTCATGGTGACTAACTTCTCGCACTTCCATCCTGTCGGTGTCGTACTCGTTGCAATGCTTGGTATTGGCGTCGCGGAACATACGGGCTTTATTACTTCAGGCCTGCGCGCACTGCTCGGAGTAACGGCCAAGTGGCTGTTGACGCCGATGGTCGTTCTCGTTGGTATCGTCAGCCACTCCGCTGTCGATGCGGGTTATGTGCTCGTCATTCCGCTCGGCGGCGTTATTTTTTACGCTGCGGGACGGCATCCACTGGCTGGCATTGCTGCCGCCTTCGCTGGCGTCTCGGGCGGCTTTTCCGCGAACTTCGTACCGTCATCGCTCGACCCATTACTACAGGGTCTGTCACAGGCGGGCGCGCAGATTCTCGATCCTGACATGGTTTTAAATCCGCTGAACAACTACTTCTTCACGACCGCGTCGTCCGTGATCATCATTGGCCTTGGCTGGTACCTGACCGAGAAGGTCGTTGAGCCGCGCCTGCAAAGCATGCAGGTTGACGGTGATCTCGACGACCTGCCAAAGATGCACGATCTCGAACCGCACGAGCGCAAAGGTCTGCGGGCCGCCGGGTACGCCTTTTTGCTGGGCGTCATCGTCATGGTCGTCACGGCGTGGCCAGCGACTTCGCCGTGGCGCGATGCGAGCGGCGACCTGACCAGCGGCGCAGCAGCGATGATGCGCTCGATCGTGTCCCTGATTTTCCTGATGTTCATCATCCCGGGCTATGTGTACGGCATTGTAGCCGGCACCGTGAAGAGCTCCAGGGATATCATCGAGGGCATGACCAAGGCGATGCACCAGATGTCCTACTACCTGGTCATCATGTTTTTCATCGCACAGTTTGTGTATGCGTTTGGCCAGTCGAACCTTGGCATCTTGCTCGCGCTGCAAGGCGCAGCCGGGCTCAAGGCGCTCGCGCTGCCATCGTTCATGACCATCGTCGGTATTGTGTTGCTAACGGCGTTCATCAACATCTTCGTTGGGTCCGCGAGTGGCAAGTGGGGCCTGCTCGCGCCGATATTCATTCCGATGCTGATGCAGCTCGGCATCTCGCCTGATTTGACGCAGGCCGCCTATCGCGTTGGTGACTCCAGCACCAATATCATCACGCCGCTGATGCCGTACTTCCCGCTAGTGGTGGTGTTTTGCCAGCGCTACGTGAAGAGCACCGGAATTGGCACGGTGACTGCGATGATGTTGCCGTACTCAATCACATTCCTGGTCGTCTGGACGATATTCCTGTTGCTGTACACGCTGGTCGGCTTGCCGCTCGGCATACAGTCGAGTTACACCTACCCGTAGGAGCGCTCCAACAGTCAATCGCCAACACAGGCGCCGGCAAAAGCCTTATCTACATCCGCGTTTTCCAGCTGGCACTCGTTGTCGTACGTGACGCCATCCATTCCACACACGGGTGCGTAGATGCGCGGGCAATTTCTGCCCTGACCTTCGCACATGCCAGCGTAGTCGATACGCATGCCCCGGCGTTCCGCCTGGCAGGCATTGCTATAGGTCAGGCCGTCCGACCCACAGACGGGCACGAAGATGGTCGGGCATGGCCTTACGTCGCAGATGCCCTGCGTGAATGCCGCAATACCTGTCTTATCGGCGTGGCAGGCGTTGTCATAGGTAACGCCATCGTCACCACACACCGGCGCGAATACTTTCGGGCAATTCCTGACGTCGCATAAGCCTTTGCGTTGCACGGGCACGCGCTCAACGTCTGCTTCGCAGCGATTGATGTAGGTGCGGCCGTTCATACCGCACACCGGCTCTTCAACACCAGGGCAGCCATTCGCAGTGCAGGCGCCGAGCCCCGCTACCCGCACGCCGGTCAGGCGTGCGAAGCATTCGTTGATATAGGTGTTGCCATCGAGACCACATACCGGGTCGAATTCCTCGCTGCAGCCTGACTGACCGGCCTGGCACATGCCCTGCGTTGCGACCTCCACGCCAGCCGCCCGGGCAACACAATCGTTGCTGTAGGTGTTGCCATCAACGCCGCACACGGGTTCATACTGCATCGTGCACGCAACGGCGTTCGGCTCTGCGATGCGCGCAGTATCGTCGTTTTGGGCAAGCACCAGGTAGGTATCCAGCTCGCTCGCCATGCCGCCTGACGCGTGTGCCATGATGAATGCGCTTGCCAGAATCCGGGTTGTGTTTCTCATGGTTGCTTGCTGTGTGTAATGACAGGGGGATTAGAACCCATAATTCAGATGCGGTTCAATTGTAGTGACAACAATTCGCCAATTGTTATCAACTCGAACCCTTCTGCACGCAGTTTCGGCAACACGCGCTCGAGCACGTCGAGCGTTTCCGGAAACGGGTGACCGATAGCGACCGCGTGCCCCTGCTTGCGAGCCTTGGCCTTAAGGCGCTCGATCTCGTGTGTAATGGCCTCGGTTGAGCGCTCGTTATCGAGAAACACGTCTCTCCTCGTGGCCGCTACACCAGCTTCTGCGGCCATTTTGAGCGCAATACTCTCGTGTGTCGTGTAGCTGTCGATGAAGAACAACTCGCCTCTTTGACTTATTTCCTGCATCAACCAGCCCATGTGGCCCGGGTGTCGCGTCAACAGGCTGCCGCGGTGGCTGCTAACGCCACTTGCAAACGGTACTGTGGCAATCGCGTCGGCGAACGTGGCGCTGAAAGTCGCACGGGTCATGTCGAGCATTATCGCGCCCGGTTCGGCCGGGCCTTGATAATCAACGGCTTCGAGCGGTAAATGCAACAAAACTTCCTTGCCTTGCTCGTTCGCAATCCGGGCGAGCTTACGACCCTGCGGCGTTCCGGGCAGAACAGCAAACGCCACGGGCCCGGGAAGATCGATTGCGCGCCGGCCTGCCTGGAGTTGATAGCCGAGGTCGTCGATTATGATTGCAATGCGCGGCAATGGCTCCGCGACACTCTGTGTGGCCAATAGCGCCGCCGCGAGCAGAAAGCTGCCGCGGATCATAGTGCCTTGCTGTGCATCACCTGTTGGCGTTGGAGCCGCTCGACCGCCTCGATGAGTTGCGTATCAGCAACACGATTCACGCTGCCGCTCAGGCTGAGATCGGGGAAGCCCGGCGTGTCTTCAACGAATACATCCGGCGTGATGCCGGTTTCATGAATCGAACCACCCGACGGCGTGAAGTAGCGCGATGTCGTGAGTTTTATCGCCCGGCCTTTGGACAAAGGCATAACGGTTTGTACGAGGCCCTTGCCGAAAGTTTCCATGCCTACCACAAGCGCCCGTCCATGGTCCTGCAGCGCCCCGGCCACGATCTCGGATGCCGACGCCGAGCCCTGATTAACAAGCACAATTATTTCTGCACCGTCCAGGACGTCGCCACGATGTGCGGAGCGCCGAAAGCGCGCCTCGGCCGTGCGCCCTTCTGCTGACACGATGACCCCGGAATCCAAAAATAAATCGGAGACATCCACCGCCGCATCGAGAACGCCGCCTGGATTATTACGCAGGTCAAGCACGAGGCCATCGAGCATGCCGTCATTGTCATCCTGCATCGAATCGATCGCACGACTCAGCTCCCGCGCCGTTGTCTCACTAAACTGGTTAACCCGAACATAGCCAAAGGACGGCCTGAGCAATTCATAATGAACGCTGGCAACACGAATCACTTCGCGACGCATTTCGTGGCGTATCGTCTCCTCGTCGCGCAGCACCGTGACACTAATCTTGCTTCCTGCCCTCCCACGCATGCGGCGGATCGTTTCGTGCAGCCTTTCGGGCTCGACCGCATCGCCGTCTACCGCAACGATTTGATCACCGCTGCGCATCCCCGATCGCGCAGCTGGAGAACCGGCCATCGGCGTAATGACGGTGATTATGCTGTCCTTCTCATTAACCTCGACACCGATACCGGTGTAGCTTCCGGTCGTGCTGATGCGGATGTCACGGTACTCGTCGGCGTCGAGAAACTGGGAGTGCGGATCAAGGTCGCCAACCATGCCGCGAATGGCGCTGTTGAGCAGCACGCCATCGTCGATCGGTTCGACATAATCACGTTTAACGCGTTGCATGACTTCGGCAATCAGCCGCGCTTGTTCCAGGGCAAGATCATCGGTCTCAGGCATTTGCCGATTGCTCATCAAGCCGCCGCTGAACGACAGACTCAGGCCCAATACGGTGCCGACAACGATGACCAGAATCGCTCTGGTTTTCAATAACATACAGCTCTCCTGCCTTCCTGCCCGCGGCGCCGGGCCGCGCAGGAGCCATGACGATAGCATAGCGATGCCCTACGGCCTACATGCACTGATCACGTTTTTATTGGCCCGGTTGCCGTGTGACCCATTGTCGCGGGTTCAGCGGCTGCGTGCCGCGACGCACCTCGAAATACAGGCTCGACTGGCTTTGCCCGCCGCTGTCACCGACCGTTGCAATCACGTCGCCGGGCGCAACCCAGTCGCCCGTGCTCTTCAGAATCGTCTCGTTGTAACCGTACAGCGTCATGTAGTTATCACCGTGATCTACGATCACGAGCAACCCGAGGCCCGCGAGCCAGTCCGCGAAAATGACGCGTCCGTGATACACCGAGCGTACTTCGCGTCCTCGCGGCGCCGCGAGTACGACGCCATTCCACTTCAGACGTTGGGTAACGCGTGGCTGCCCGAAGTCGTGCAGCAACCTGCCGGCAACGGGCCAGGTCAGGCGTCCCTTGTAACCCACGAACGGTTCTTCGGAGCGGATCGGGTAATCGGAAAGGATGCTGGTCAGCTCGGCGATCAGGCGCGACAGATCCTTCTCCTGGGCAGCCAGCCGATCGACCTCGCGACCCTCGTCAAGCAGTTTGTTTTTCAGCCTCGCCAGTAATGCCTGGCGGCGGTCTTGCGCGACGTTTAGCTCCGTCAGCTCGGCATAGCGCACTCTTGCCAGGTCCGCGATACGCGCTTCTTCAGCAGCGACCTGGCTGCGCAGCGCGGCAAGCCCACGAATCGCCTCCGTCACGGTCTCGATGTTCGCACCACGATAGTCGTTCAGGTAGCCGTAGTACGCCATGAGCCGGCCGAGTGTGGCCGGGTCGCGCTGATTGAGCAACAGCTTGATTCTCTCCCGGCTGCCGCTCATGTACGCCGCACGGACCTGCTCCGCGAGCTCTTTCGACTCTTCATCGAGCTCCGCTTCTCTTTGAGCGAGTTGCGTATCGAGCTCCGCCTTGCGCCTGGCGCTGTAGTCGCGCTCCCGCTCGAGCTCTTTGAGTCGAATGCGCTTCTCCGAGATCGTAACCTCGGCTTCTTGTAATTCCGTTGTCAGCCGGTCCCGCGTGGCCGCGGCATCATCCATGCTTTTCTTCAGCTCGTCGATGCGTTCACGCACTTCCACGAGTTCCTGCTCCTTGATTTTTGCGAGCTCGCCCTCAGAATCTTGTGCCTGAGCCGCTGCGACCGCAGCGAGGGCAAATAATAATAGGAGCTTGGGCGGTTTCATGATTCGGCAGTTTGGTATAATGCGTCCTTTGCCACAACCCGGGCGGCGCATCTCCCGCTCTTAAAAACATGGATAAATTTCTACAATTCGCCGGCAATCACACATTGCTGGCACTCGGTCTCATGATTAGTTTCTTTGTGCTGATCTTCACCGAACTGCGTCGCAAGGCCGCCGGACTCATCGCTGTGGACCCAACGGCGGTGGTTTCGTTGATCAACAACGATGCGGTGGTAATCGACCTACGTACTGCCGAATCTTTTTCTCGCGGTCACATCGTGAATGCGAAGAATATTCCATTTGACGAGTTCGATGGACAGCGTGACAAGGTCGACAAATTCAAGAGCTCGCCCGTCATCGCCGTTTGCGATAGTGGCGTGACCTCGAACAAAGCCGTCGACACCCTGCGCAAGTCGGGTTTCGAAAGCGTTTATGGGCTGAAAGGTGGCATGACCGCCTGGGGCCAGGCAGGACTTCCCGTCGTGACCGGCAAGAAGACCAAAAGCAAGAGTAAGAAGAAATAACAGGAAACAAGCATGACAGACAAGAAGACAGACGAAGAAAGCAAACGCATCCTGATCACCAAGATATACCTCAAGGATTTTTCGTTCGAGTCGCCGCAGGCGCCGCAGGTTTTCCGTTCCACTGAATGGAAGCCGCAAACGAATCTTAATTTGCGTAGCTCGCACGCCGACGTCGAAGATGATCTCCACGAGGTCGTATTGACGATTACTGTGGATGCGAAGGATGGTGACACAACGCTGTTCCTCGCCGAGATTCAGCAGGCGGGCCTGTTTGAGATTGCTGGTTATAACGACGAGGAGTTCAAGGCCATCATCGGCAGCTTCTGTCCAAACATCCTGTTCCCGTATGCGCGCGAAGCGATCGCCGCCATCATTCAGAAAGGCGGCTTCCCGGAGTTTGTGTTGCAGCCCATAAATTTTGACGCGCTGTACATGCAATCTCAGCGGCAAGCGGCTGCACAGGAATCGGAAGGTTTGGAGAAACACTGATAGCCACATCGCCCGTACAAAAAATTGCCGTCGTCGGCGCCGGTTCCTGGGGGACGGCGCTGGCTCTGCAGCTCGCCCGCTGTGGTTCCGACGTAAGCCTGGGAGGCATACTCGAGCTCGACTTGCTCGAGCTGATGGCGGCCGACGGGGAAAACGCTCGCTATCTCCCTGGCGCCACCTTTCCACCAAACCTGACTGCATGCCCCGACATCGATGAATGTGTCGCCGGGGCACGCGACATTCTCGTCGTTGTGCCCAGCCACGGCCTTCGGGCAACCTTGACAACGCTTCGGCCGTTGCTTGGGCCGGACTCGCGGGTATGCTGGGCGACCAAGGGGTTTGAGCTGCACACCGGCAAGTTGCCGCACCAGGTCGCGGGCGAGGTGCTGGGCTCCGATCGTCCAATGGCGGTTCTTTCCGGCCCAACGTTCGCCAAGGAAGTGGCCGAGGGCCTGCCGACGGCGATGACCATTGCCGCCAGCGACGCTGACTTCGCGGAAGACCTTGCTGTAGCGCTTTCCGGTGAGAACTTTCGTGCCTATACGTCGGATGACATGATCGGCGTCGAAGTCGGTGGCGCCGTAAAAAACGTACTCGCCATTGGCGCGGGCATGTCGGACGGGCTCGGGTTTGGCGCCAATACACGAATCGCACTAATCACGCGCGGGCTTGTAGAAATGATGCGGCTCGGCGTTGCGCTGGGGGCGAACCGGGAAACGTTTATGGGGCTTGCCTGCATGGGCGACCTCATATTGACCTGCACTGACAACCTGTCGCGCAACCGGCGCATGGGCCTCGCGATCGCAGGCGGCATGTCCGTTGAAGAAGCAAAGCAGGAAATTCAGCAGGTGGTCGAGGGCGTTCTTGCCGCCGAGGCTGTCAAAGAAGTTGCCGAGGAGCTCGGCATCGAAATGCCGATCTGCCACCAGATTTACCGCATTCTTCACGAGGGCGCAGAACCGCGTGAAGCCGTTGGCGCATTGATGAGCCGCGAACTGAAGTCAGAGAACTGACAACCAGGGAACTTCCGATGAAGACTTTCGCTCGACTTGTTTTTTGTGTTCTTGTCATTTCCATCGCATCGATTCAGCTCTTTTCCAGACCGGTGCGTGCGGAAGAAGGGCAAAAAGCCGTGTTAGTTACTGGCGCGAGCACAGGCATCGGCAGAAACATCGCCGAGAAGCTTGCCGCCGACGGACACTTCGTTTATGCCGGGGCAAGAAAGGCTGACGATATCGCCGCCCTCAGCGCGATAGACAACGTCCAGGGCGTACGCCTCGATGTCACATTCCAGGAAGAGATAGATGCGGCTGTTCAGCTCGTTGCGGACGGCGGGCGCGGCCTTTATGCGGTCGTCAACAACGCCGGCGTTAACGTGGTGGGGCCGTTGATTGAAATCGAAGAGGCCGAGCTCGACTTTCTGTTCGATGTGAATATCTATGGCCCCTACCGTATTACCAAGTCCTTTGCGCCGATGATTATCGAGTCGAAAGGCAGGATTGTGAACATCAGTTCAATCAGCGGCACCTTGTCCGGGCCGCTGTACGGTATTTACTCGATGAGCAAACATGCCCTCGAAGCCTATACCGATTCACTCGCCTGGGAAATGGAGGCGCTTGACGTAAAAGTGATTGGCGTTGAGCCTGGCAATTTCAAATCAAAGATTGGCGACACGCGCTGCGAGCGGCTGCTGGCTCAGGGCTACAGCGCACAGGGGTCGTATTTCGAAGACCGTGTGTCGCGAATGCTCGATAACTGCAAGAATCGTCCTGAGAACACGGGAGCCGAGCCGGATGCCGTCTCTGCGGCCGTGGCACATGCCTTGTTCGACGCAAAGCCGAAGCAGCATTACCTGGTTGTTCCCGAGC
>Ga0255051_10001026_pt1 | contig 10195 bp, 8 predicted proteins | sample JV7_2_9_MG_FD_181719 | JGI IMG/M metagenome (GOLD analysis project Ga0255051, IMG submission 181719) | Seawater microbial communities from Jervis Inlet, British Columbia, Canada - JV7_2_9 | ecosystem: Environmental > Aquatic > Marine > Inlet | place: Canada: British Columbia | collected 2016-10-06
CAGTTTTTGGAATTGTGTTTCTCGCTGAACTTGGCGATAAAACGCAGCTCGCTACCCTGCTATTTGCATCCAGGTCGCCTGGTAATCTAATCGCGGTCTTTGTCGGGGCCTCAGCCGCTCTTGTCCTGGCATCTGCGATTGGCGTGGTGGCTGGTGGCGTCATCTCTCAGTACGTCAGTCCCAAGAGCCTTTCCTACATTGCTGGTGTCGGATTCGTCCTGATTGGATTTTGGACGATATGGCAAGGTACCAATCTAGGTTGAGGTTCTGTTTTTCAGAAAACGTCCGCTTTACTCCCAAAGATTGCTGGTATTCCTCGGTCTGACCAAAACAGTTAATGTTCATACACTTGTCAGGCGGGGGCTCACATGATTAGAACGATTCCGTTAGGGTTCGCGGCCGTTGCCTTTTTCTCAGGCGTAACGCTCGCTCAGCAGGTCGAAGATGAGGTCATCGTAATCGGACAACTGGAAGAGACAACACCGCTCAAGCTTGCCAAATATGGCAATCGCGTCGAGATCATCACGGGTGAGGAGTTGTTACTCGGTGGATTTAATGACCTGACCCAGGCACTACAAATGCGCCTGCCCGGACTACACCTCGCGCCGAAGAACGGCGCCTTTGACTACGTTGGCTGCTCCCTGCAGGGCTCGCGGTGCCAGGACATTCTGTGGTTGATTGACGGCGTGCGAATCAACAATCGCCTGTACAACTCCACGACTCCGCTGGATACCGTTCCGTCGCATATGGTCGAAAGAATTGAGGTACTTTACGGCGGGCAGGGCATTTTTTACGGTACACAGTCGGTAGCCGGTGTCGTCAATGTCGTGACCAGGCCCTTCAGTGATACGGCAACAGGCAGTGTTTCGGCCGGCTTCGACAGTAATGACGGTGTTCATGTCAACGGCGAATATCGCAACAGCACTGGGCCACACCAGTTTGTTGTTTACGCTTCCGTCGACAATGCCGATGGCTTTCAACCGTTCAGCAACGACGACTACCAGCCCAGCGGCACCGATCGTGATCGTGGCTATGACGTCGTAACGGCGGGTGCCAAGTATGCCGTCAACACCAGCGACCAGTCGCGGCTCAGCCTGCATTACCACCGCAGCGAAAACGAAGTCGAGTGGGCGTCGCCGGCCGACCGGCAACGGTCCTACAACGAGCGTGAGGAAGATCTCTTTACGGCGAAGTGGGATCAACGACTCTCAGACAACGCTGATATTTACGTAAAAGGCTATTACCACAAGTGGGACAGCTACTGGACGCAGCGTAACAACGAGCTCGATAGCAACGGCGACTTAACCGGCAATGTGCTTGTTGTCAGCGACCGTGAGTTCTGGGGCTACGACGACTACGGGCTTACAGCGGTCGCTGACCTGCGTTCGAATTCCGGTGTTGACTATAGCGTAGGCTTCGAGCATCAACGCTTCTCCGGTCGCGACGAGGTCTTGCTGATCGCCAACCAGACCGAGCGCGTCAACGCCTTCTTCGGGCAGATTCGCACGAGCGAAGAAATGATGGCGAACACGCGGCTGGCGCTCGGTGTTCGCTATAACAAGCCGAGCGGTGAAGGTGACATTTCCGTCTGGAATGTCAGTGGTAAACACAGCTTTGCGGACAACCTGTATTTGCGCGCTTCGGCCGGTACCGCGTTTCGGTTTCCCGACGCCTGGCAGCTATACGGCAACGATCCCTGCTGCACGCTGGGTAATCCTGACCTCGAGGGCGAGGAAAGCAGTAATTTCAATGTCGCTCTCGGTGGTCAGTTAAACGCACTGAATGGCGTCGACTGGGAAATCATCGCCTTTACACGGGAAGTCGACAATCTGATCGGCAGCGCGGACGGCATGCGCGTCAACACCAGCAACAGTGTGGACTTCGATGGCTTTGAGGTGTCAGCGACCATTAATGTCTCCAACAGCTGGCGCGCAAATCTTGATTACACGCGGACGTCCGCGGAAGTCAGTGGATCCAGCCAGCAAATCGACGATGTGCCCGAAAGCCTGATCAAGGCGAGCACGACTTTTAGCGCGGGCAATCTGCCGCTGGAAGTCGCGATTTCGCTGGTGCACGTGGGTGACGTTTACGACTCGGTGTCCGGCGGCATTGGTCGGTTCGAACACGGCAATTACACGGTACTTGATGTCGGTGGTGCATGGTATGTTGACGATGCTCGAAAACATCGTCTGGGATTGCGAGTAGAAAACGCCCTCGACGAAGAATACGGTTCGTCACTGGGACGGGCGTTCCGCGATGCGGACGGCAGTTCCTACGCCTACACCAACCTTGGAACGCCCCGCACTTTGCATGTCACCTACCGATACAGCTTCTGACCGACAACTGCGCCGGACGTTATGGCGCTACATGATTCTGACACATCGCTATGTCGGTATTGCGATCAGCCTGATTATCTTGCTGTGGTGCCTGTCGGGCATCATCATGATGTACGTGCAATACCCGGCGTTTGATCGCGCCGAGCGGCTTGTCGGCTTGTCAGAAATAGCACTCGACGACATCCACGACTGGAAGGTTGATCCGGCCACTGGCGATTACTCCGCGCACGATTTTGCTGTGGAATCTACTCCGCGGGGTACCGTGCTGCGACTCATGAATGGTGTTTATGGCCAGCAGGTGATCGATCTGGGATCGGGAAGTTTCCTGACAAGCTGGCCTGCGGAAACGCAGCAGGCGGTGGGGCAAGGCTACGCCAGGAATCGTGGTTGGGCTGAGGCGACTTCCGCCACGACGATCGAGCAGGATCAATGGACGGTCCATAGTCGTTTCAGTCAGCACCGGCCAATGCTCAGGTTTGCTAATGCAGATGGTATTGAATGGTACGTGTCGAGTCAGACCGGCGAGGTCGTGCAGACGACCACGCGTGGTGAGCGGTTCTGGAACTGGCTCGGGTCTGTCGTGCACTGGTTGTATCCGACCGCTTTGCGGCAACACGTAACGGCCTGGGCCCAGACTGTCATTTGGCTGACGATAATCAGCCTGTTCCTGACAATCACCGGGGTGGTGATAGGTATCAAGCAGTATCGCAAGCGTCGCAATGGACGCCGCTCGCCGTATAAAGCCTGGGCTCTCTGGCACCATTACGCCGGACTAATATTCGGTGCGTTGACGTTAACGTGGCTGTTCAGCGGTCTGTTTTCGATGAATCCGTGGGGAGCGCTGGAGTCACGAAGTGCCAGGGCCGAGCAGGAAATACTATCCGGGGCAGATGAGTCCATCGGCAGGGTCGTCGACCTGCTGCAAGTATCGGCAGAGTTCATTCCGCCCGATACCGTTCGTATCGAGTCAGCTTTCTGGCTCGGTGAGTCTTATCTCGTTGCTTTCGATCGTGACGGCAAGCGTTTCCGCTTCAATCGCGACGGGCCGGCGACAGGGCTTGCGGAGCAGGATCTTCTTGCGGCACAGCAGCAACTGGGTTACGGCGCAGCGGAAGTCGACTTACTCGAGTCAGGTGATGAGTATTACTACAGTCATCATGAGCAACGAGAGTTTCCTGCTTACCGGCTGACCTATGAAAACGGTGAGCGTTTTTACCTTAGTGCCATGACCGGATCATTACTGCGCTTCGCCGATAGCAATGCGCAAACGTATCGTTGGGTCTTCAACGCATTTCATGCGGGTGACTTTCATGTCGCAGCTCGTTCCAGGCCGGCATGGGACTTCTTTATGCTGATTCTATTGCTCGGTGTGACCGTCGGTGTTGCTACCGGTACCTGGCTCGGATTGCGGCGAATTCTCGCCTAAAACCAGTAAGGCCTTCAACTCAGGCAACTCATGCAAAACCCCAGGCGCTCACCCTCCGGGTAGCTTCAGCTCTTTACCTCGGCATCCAGGATGGCGCGAATAGTCCAGGCCAGTTCCTCGGACGAATATGGCTTTGGCAACAAGGGAATATCATCTGCGCTCTCGGTATCAGCAACGTTTGATGGCTCCATTCCGGTAGTGAGCAATACTCTTATATCAGGCCAGGTCTTTACGGCCACATGTGCGAGCTTTCGACCGTCGGTATCTCCGGGCATGACGATATCCGAGAAGAGGAGGTCTATATCCTCATGCTGCTGCAAAAGCGACATTGCCTCGGCAGCGTCTTTTGCTTCGTAAGTCTTATAGCCGAGACGAGTCAGCGTGCGACTTGCGAAACGGCGCAGGCTCTCTCTGTCTTCCACTACCAGGATCGTTTCGTCGCCAACTGGAAGGTCACTTTCCGCCTCAATATCAATCTTGACGTCTTTGGGGTCCCGGCTGGAGGGCAAGAACAACCTGATCGTAGTTCCCTCGTTCAGGGCGCTCTCGATCATCAGCTTGCCACCACACTGCTGAACGAAGTCGTTAACCATGGTCAGCCCCAGTCCAGTGCCTGTCTCTATGGACTTCGTCGTAAAGAAAGGCTCAACAGCCTGCTGCCTGGTCTCCTCATCCATGCCGATACCGTCGTCGGTAATCGCCAGTACGACGTAACTGCCCAAACCCAGGTCGACATCCTGCTCGGCTATTCCGACAGTCTCATTCGACGTTGACATTTTGATAGTCCCTCCCTCCGGCATCGCGTCGCGGGCGTTGGTGACCATATTGAGTACGGCGCTTTCCAGGCGGTTTGCATCAACAAGCGCATTTGCAATGCCGTCATCCAGATCCATTTCAATGTCTATTTCGGGGACGGATCTCTGCAAAAGTCGCTTCATCGCAACGAGATTGTCGTTGATGTTAAGAGTCTGAACATCGAGTTCCTGACGTCGGGAAAACGCAAGAAGACGCTTGATGAGATCAGCCCCGTCCTGGGAAGCAGACAAGGCGTCTTCGATCAACTCATGGTGTTCTTCGTTGTCGCCGGGCATGTCTTGCTCAAGAAATTTCAGATTGCCCTGAATAATGGTGAGAAGGTTATTAAAGTCATGCGAGATTCCGTCTGTCATGCGACCGATTGCCTCGAGCTTCATGGCCTGGGCCAGCATGCTTTCCTTCTTTCGTGCTTCTGTAATGTCCTCGCTAATCGAGATGTAGTGCGTAATCTCCCCCGTCTGATCATGGACCGGACAGACCGATGATGACAGCCAGAACAGGTCGCCGCTCTTCGTCTTGTTCTGGAATACACCGCGCCAGATTCCACCTTTCGAAATTGTCCCCCATAGACTTCTGTAGTCCTCTGTTGATGTTTGACCGGAATTGAGGAAGCGAGGATTCTCCCCGATTACCTCGTCCGCGCTGTAACCGGTCATGTGGCAAAAGCGTGGGTTGACGTACTCAATATTTCCCTCTGTGTTCGTTATCAGGATTGATACGGGGCTTTGTTCAACGGCGCGGGACAGTTGTTGCAGCTCTGCATCCTTCTGCTCCTCACCAGAGAGATCGTGCATGATGCCGGTAAAGGAAATCTCTTCCCCTTGTTGTACCTTGCTGATAGTGAGATAAATCGGAATGAGATGACCGTCCTTACGCTGTGCCTCGACTCGTCGGCCGGTGCCAATTATCTTTGAGGCGCCGGATCGCAAGTACTTCCCGATATAGTCATCATGTGTCTCGGCGTGCCGAGAGGGCATCAGAATCGACACGTTTTGCCCGAGTACCTCCTCAGCCGTATAACCGAAGATGGTCTCCGCAGCCAGGTTGAAGGAATAGACGTTTCCCCACCTGTCAATCGTAATGATGCCTTCACCCGCGTGGTTCAGAATTGCTTCGAGGCGCAACTCGCGATCGAGAATTTCCTGTTGCTTGGTGACCAGGCTGCGGTGCATCAGTTGCAGATCTTCCGCCAGGCGTTTGAGTTCAAAGATACTGGTGTCGACCTGGAGTTCGACCGTGCGATTTCCGGCAGCGATGCTCGTTGCAAAGCTTCTTAGCGATGAGACAGGTTTGATAAGACGCCGGCCAAAGAAAATAGCCAGTAGTGTACTGAAGACGATGTAACCTCCCGCGATGAGGGAGCCAAATCCGTAGGCAGTATTGATCTGCTCCTGCACAGACAGCTCATCGTAGCCCAGTCTCAGAAAACCCAGCGGCCGCCCGTCAGTATCGCTGAACAATTGTGCCGCGATGAAGTAGACCTGATCGGCGTGTTCGCCGAATTCAAAGTCCTCCCGGAAGACAAGATCATCCTCGAGCTCGTTCGGGTCGGCGCGCGCTGTCCGGCCATCCGGATCGACGAACTCCGCAAAGACAACGTCGCCACTGATTATTGTTTCATAGAGAAAGGAGTTCCGCTTTTGCTCATCTTCCTCTTCAATACTGGGTTTGAGAAGCTCGGCATAGAGCAACGTATTGTTGCGAACCTGGTCGATAAACCGAGACTCAAAACTGCGCTCCACAATCAGCAGAATGCCGTAGAAGAGCAGGGGCGTTAATACCAGGTGGACGATGACAACGCCCAGTATCAACCGGCCGGTGATGCTCGACCAAAGCCGCCTTAGTTTTTCGAGCTTGTCCATAAGGCTCCCAGTGACTTGAGTCCCGTGTAACTTTCAAACTGATTGGACCACATAAACGTTAACGCCCCTGGCGTATTGCGCAAATCTTCGACCAGCAAGTCGATGTCGTCGTATTCTCGCGGGCGTTGGTCCCCCAGCCGAAATACACGCGACAAGAGCTGGCGTTTGTACTTACGCTCGGACATGAAAATGACTTGTTGCAGGAAGATATTGGTAGCGAGCGGATCTGTAAAATTCAGCAGGGGCCGTAGCCGTACCTGGCCCGTGGTCACAGGTACACCCAGGAATACCTTGCGCACCTCGGCGTGAGTGAGGGCGTCAAGCTGGGAGTCGCTGCCAGAGACAAGCAGCAAGCTACGCTGCGTCGATTGCGCCGTGCCAACAGCACATATCAGACACATGCAACCTACCAGTGCTATGAATTTTGCGTATTTCACTCGAGCTAAAACATTGCGGCCCACTGCAGCATGAACTGCCGATAACGGCCATCCTGTTGATGATTGCTGGACACTTCCAAAGTGAGGGAATGCCTACTAAAGACGTTCAGGCGCAATCCGCCGAGAATCTTCTCTCGTGCGTGATCCGGAAACAGTGCGAGATACGCGTCATTGTCGCTGGCAAAGGTCTTCTCGACGCGTCCGAATATTGTCCAGTCGTCATTAAGCGATCTTTCGGCTTGAAAATAGCCGGCAACAAAATCATCGGCCTGGTCGTCGTTCGCCTGATACACGCGATTGCGTACGTAGAAGGCCGACCCGATCAGTCGCCACAATTCGGATTCCCAATTCCAGTATCCGCCAGCAATGGTCTGGCGTATTTCCTCGAGCCCTCTTTCTCGCGCAGGAATTTCGGTGTAATTGGCAAACAGCCCATACTGGTTCGGGGCGTAGACAACAGGTTGACGAAACACGTTGATCGCCAGCGACAGGCCCTGTGAACCTGATGTGGGGCTCAATACGTCAAGTGGCTCAAGTTCATCGGCGAGCTCGGGCCCGGTGGCAATCGCGATTGCATAGCCAAGCCCACTATTGTCATGCTCCTTGACGCCCTCAATCAGAAGGCCGGCCAGATGCATGGGCAAGACCCCGTTGTCGTCTTCATAATCGACGATTGCCGGACGCGTGATACTGGTCTGCAGGTAAGCGCCGTGATGAAACTGGGTGTTCCAGTACCCGATGGGATTATGAAACCGACCCAACCATGCTTTGCTATCGCCAAACCTCCAGCCAAGCTGCAGACGTTCGATTTCCTGCTCTTCCTTGGCGAGGAGCGCCTCACCCAGGAAGACGAATCCGCCGTTCTCGATTGCGGCAAACAGGTTCAGGCCAAAGTCATTCTCATCGTCATCCAGGAGCGAGTCGGCAGGCAGCCCGGAAAGGTAGCTTGCCATTGCAAACGGAAATAGCAGAAACTCTGACTCGGCTTCCGCGAGGCCGGGTCTCGCATAAACAATCGATAAGGCGAGAATGGGCCAAAGTAGTTGCCGGACATTTATGTGGCTGCGCTTCAATTTGCTGACCCGATGAAACTGTTTGAGGCGACCGAGTGGGACGCCCAGCCCTTGGTAATAGGCTGGCCAATACCGCACAATGGTACTACTTTACTCAGAACGTCCAAAATGACTGCGGCCCCCAAAATTCTAATTGTCGACGATGACGCTCGGATTTGCCGAATGTTGCGATCGTATCTCAAGCGAGAAGGCTATAGCGTCAGTATTTCCTCTAATGGCGAGGAAATGTGGCAGCAGTTCGAGAGTTTCGAGCCTGATCTGATTCTGCTGGATGTCATTTTGCCCGGAGATGACGGGATCACCCTGGCGCGCGAACTGCGGAAGACGTCCGACGTAGGCATCATAATGTTGACCGGGAAGAACGATCCCGTCGATCAGATCATTGGTCTGGAAATCGGCGCAGACGATTATGTGACCAAGCCATTTGATGAGCGTCAGCTGCTGGCCAGAATCCGCAGTCTGCTGCGCCGGCGCCCGGCCTCGAATACGGGCGCGAGCACGAAAGCTGAGGAGGGTGAGACCAAGGTTAGCTTCGGAGGTTTCGAACTGGATCTGTTCCGCCACGAGTTGGTGTCACCGTTGGGCGAGCAATTGGCATTGACGTCCCACGAGTTTCGCCTGCTCGAGATCTTCGTACGCAACCCGGGCGGTGTCCTGAGTCGCGACCAGATCATGCAGCACCTGTACGATCGGGACTGGTCTCAAAGCGACAGAAGCGTTGACGTATTGGTAGGAAAACTCCGAAAAAGGATCGAAGAGGATCCGTCGCAGCCGAAATTGATACTGACAATTCGGAATTTTGGCTACAAGTTCGCGGCCCGGGTTGCCAGGAAGTGATCGGCCTGGCGTTTACAACACTTTACACATAATAATAAATCCTTACTTTTCCGGGGTTTCAAAATTACATTGAACCTCTAATATTGAAGGCACTGCCCGACGCCGGGCGTGTGTGCTGCGCATCGGTGTTTTTGCAGGAGCAGTGTCTGTAGTAAAACCAGGGAATCGATATTCCAATGATTAAGAAACTAATTGTGCTTTTAGTGTTGCTTGCGGTCTTTGCCCCCGCGTCCTTCTCCGAGTACGGAGACGTGGTAATGGATCGCTATAAGGACACTATGGCCGAAGTTGGATTAACACCCGTCGTGTTTCCTCACTGGACACACCGCATGCAGTTCAAGTGCAAAGCCTGTCATGAAAGCATTTTTCCGATGCAAAGAGGGGCCAGCGATATCACGATGTCAGCGATCATCGATGGGCAGTTCTGTGGCGAGTGTCACAATGGCAAGATAGCCTGGGATCCCCTCTACTGCGATCGATGCCATTCGCTACCGCAATCAGGAACCGGGCATTAACAGATGAATCACAGGAAAAATCTGCGAGGCGCTAGCACCTTGGCCAGGTATTGCGTTTCTGGTGTGCTATTGGTGGCGAGCATTTGCACACTTAATCTGCCCGTATCAGCACAGGAATCCGCGGAGGAATCGGCAAATGCGGTGGTTTCGCAGGAAGCTGCGTCAGACAGCGTGGCAGACCCCGAAAATGCCACGGAATACGTCGGCGAGATGTATCAAATCGGCCTCGGCTGGCATGCAGCCGCTCTGGAGGGACTGCCCACCGACAAGTTCGGCCTCGTCGACTGGGTGGCGGCTCTGGAGCAAGGAATGATCAAACCGAGGAGCAGCATCGATCCGAAAGCACCGGAAGGCGTGCCGTTCGACATGAACATCCTGATGCCCTCTAAAACCGGGATGATTGCCGGTGCCTATTTTCCCCACAAGACACACACGACCTGGATGTCATGTAACAGCTGCCACATCAAGATCTTCATGCCGCTCGCCGGCTCCAACGATTTGACCATGTCGACCATCGTCAAGGGCCAGGCGTGTGGCGTCTGCCATGGCAAAGTGGCGTTCCCGCTTAATGACTGCACACGTTGCCATGTCTCACACGCAGATGCGGATGACGGTGGCGCTGCCGAGCAATAACCAGAGTATGCCGACCGAGTCATGCGAAATTTACTAGTGTCAATCTGTACAGCGCTCGCCACAATGATTTCTCTTAGTGGTGTGCTGGCCGATGAGGAACCGCTAAAGGGCGACGATTCCGAAGCGGAGTTTCTGGAGGAGCTACATTACTCTCACGAAGACTTTGTCCGCCTTTTCGCTACCCTGCCACGGGATGAGGAAAACAAGGTCGATTGGGAACGCGCCGTTGACGAGGGGTTGATCGCCCCCTTGGCCTCGAT
>Ga0255051_10001027_pt1 | contig 10181 bp, 11 predicted proteins | sample JV7_2_9_MG_FD_181719 | JGI IMG/M metagenome (GOLD analysis project Ga0255051, IMG submission 181719) | Seawater microbial communities from Jervis Inlet, British Columbia, Canada - JV7_2_9 | ecosystem: Environmental > Aquatic > Marine > Inlet | place: Canada: British Columbia | collected 2016-10-06
CCAATCGCGACGATGATCCGTCGTTTGAGCGTGTCGTCAACACACCGACGCGCGGCGTCGGGGCGCGTACGGTCGATGTCGTTCGCGAACACGCCAGGCACACAGGTGTCAGCCTTTGGCGTGCAGCAATCGAAGTCATCTCCGAGAGCAGGTTGCCAAAGCGTTCAGCAAACGCACTTGGGACGTTCTTGAAGCTCATTGACGATCTCGACGCGGGCACTCGCTCGTTGCCGCTCCATGAACAGGTCGAGCATGTCGTCGCACAGAGCGGCCTGATTCCACACCATCTCAGGGACACGACAACGAACGGAGAGGCGCGGGTTGAGAATTTACAGGAGCTTGTCAGTGCTGCCCGGGATTCATTGGTTTCTGAGGATTCTGAGCTGCCGCCATTGATGGAATTTCTTTCTTATGCCGTCCTCGAATCGGGCGAAGTACAGGCCGGTGAGTTTGAGGATGGCGTACAGCTCATGACTTTGCATTCGGCTAAGGGTCTTGAGTTTCCGCTTCTGTTTCTTTGCGGCATGGAAGACGGGCTTTTCCCGCATCAGCGATCCCTGAACGATGCGAACGGCCTCGAAGAGGAGCGTCGATTATGCTACGTGGGACTGACGCGGGCACGACAGCAACTGTACCTGAGTTATGCTGAGCAGCGCCGACTGCATGGAATGGATAATTATTCGACGCCGTCACGGTTTCTGCGCGAGATTCCACCGGAGCTTATCGAGGAGATCAGGCCTCAGATGCAAGTCGCCCGCCCGGTTGCCCATGCGACGCGGGCCGTACGGGAAACGATCAAGGGTGTTTCGCTGGGGCGCCGGGTGCGGCACCGAAAGTTTGGCGAAGGCGTCGTTCTCAACAGTGAGGGCAGTGGGACGCATGCGCGCGTCCAGGTTAATTTCGAAGGCGTCGGAACGAAGTGGTTGGTTATGGCCTACGCCAACCTGGAACTGATGTAACATAGCGGCGCGGCAAGTTGCCTTAAGCTTCATGAATATTCTGATATTGGGTGCGGGGCAAGTCGGTACAACGGCTGCCTATAGCCTTGCGCGCGAAGAGGCCAATGAGGTCACGATAATCGACCTCAATCCCGAGGTTCTTCGCGAACTACAGGATCGGCTCGACGTGCGAACGGTCGTCGGTGGTGCCGCCTACCCCGAAGTTCTCGAGCGTGCGAACGCCAAGGACGCCGACATGATCATCGCTTTGACCAACAGCGATGAAAGCAACATGCTGGCTTGCCAGATTGCCCACACGCTGTTTTCGATTCCAACGAAAATTGCTCGAATCAGGGCGAGTGCCTACGCCGATCGGCCTGAGCTGTTTCATGATGAAGGGATTCCGGTCGACGTTGCCGTGAGCCCGGAGGCGTTGGTCACGCAGCACATTGAGCAACTGGTTCATTTCCCGGGTGCCCTGCAGGTGCTTGAATTTGCGCAAGGGCGAGTTCGCCTTGTGGCGACGCGGGCAGATCGTGATGGGGCCTTGATCGGACATCCGCTCAGCGAATTACCCCACCACATTCCGAACGTGGATTGCCGGGTCGTCGCCATCTACCGTGGTGGAAGCGGCATCATTCCTGATGGCGATACCGTTGTCGAAGAAGGCGATGAGGTGTTTTTTATCGCCGCACGCAAGGACATCCGAACGATTCTGAGCGAGATGCGCAAGCTCGATGATCCGGTGCGTCGAGTCGTTATTGCCGGCGGCGGTAATATCGGCTTTCGTCTGGCTCAAGTGCTCGAGAAGACAAACCAGGTCAAGTTGATCGAGAGGGGATTCGAGCAGGCGCGACGGATTTCGGAGGACCTCGATCAGACTATTGTTCTGCATGGTGATGCGGCCGATGAAGAGTTGCTGCTCGATGAGAGCATTGACAGCGCCGACGTTTTTGTCGCCGTAACTAACGCTGAAGAGGCCAATATCCTTTCGGCAATGCTGGCCAAGCGCCTTGGCGCCCGCAAGGTGCTCGCACTGATCAATCGTCCTGCTTATGCGGAACTCGTCGAAGCCGGTACGATCGACATCGCAATCTCGCCGAAGGAGATCACGCTGGGGACACTCCTGGCTCATGTCAGGCGCGGCGACGTCGTCAAGGTCCACTCGCTCAGGCGCGGCGCCGCGGAGGCCATCGAGGCCGTCGCTCATGGCGATTCGCTGCACTCAGAAGTGGTCGGCCGCACGATCGAGGAGATTCGGCTGCCGCGGGGGGCGGCAATCAATGCGATCGTGCGAGGCGATCAGGTCATGATGGCTCATCACGACACGCTGATCGAAGAGGACGACCACGTAATTCTTTTCGTTGCCGACCGACGGCAGATCGACGAGGTCGAACGTCTGTTTGAGGTAGATAGCGGGTCGGCTTAGGCCAGACGCATGGCGGATTCACCGATCCAGCGGGTACTCGGGCTGCTGCTGACAATTTTCAGTCTCAGCATGCTGCCGCCAATTATCGCCTCGCTAATCTATCGCGACGGCACCGTGCTGGTATTCATTGAGTCGTTTCTCATCGTCGCCGCCATCGGCCTCATGCTCTGGTTTCCGGCTCGACACAGCAAGCGGGAACTCAGATTGCGTGATGGCTTTTTGATCGTCGCATCGTTTTGGGTTGTGCTCGGCGCTTTTGGATCGGTACCGTTTCTTTTAGCTGATGCGCCGGACATCGGATTCAGCGACGCAGTTTTTGAATCCATATCCGGGCTGACGACGACCGGTGCCACCGTGCTTTCCGGTCTCAGTGAGTTACCCGAGGCGATTCTCTATTATCGCCAGCAACTGCAATGGTTTGGTGGCCTGGGAATTATCGTCCTGGCGGTTGCGGTGCTGCCGATGCTCGGTGTGGGTGGAATGCAGCTCTATCGGGCTGAATTGCCCGGGCCCGTCAAGGACGCAAAGCTGACGCCAAAAATTGCGAAGACGGCGAAAGCACTGTTGTCTGTCTATGTGGGCATCACCGTGGTTTGCTGTCTTGCGTATTGGGCGGCCGGCATGAGCTTTTTTGAAGCGATTTGTCACAGTTTCAGCACCGTGGCAATAGGCGGATTTTCGATCTATGACGACAACATTGCTGCGTTCAATAATCCGTTGATCGAGGTGATCGCGATCCTTTTCATGTTAGTGGCCGGGGTGAACTTTGCGCTGCACTTTCTCGCATGGCGCGATAGGAGCGTTCGGCATTACGTCTCCGATCCGGAGTTCTTGGCTTATGTTCGCATTCTTGTCGTGCTGTGTGTTGTCGTTGTCACTTTTCGTGTCTGGCAGGAACACCTCACGACAGTTGATGACACAGATGCGATTGTGGAGATAGTTGCCGAGACAGAGGCAAAGACTCTCCCAAGAACGATATTGAAAGGGTTGTTTCAAACCGTTTCGATTGCAACGACGACGGGCTTTACGACTGACGACTTCGCGATGTGGCCCGGAGCGATCCCCGTGATCTTGATATTTTCGAGTTTCATTGGGGGCTGCGCCGGCTCAACGGCCGGTGGGATGAAGGTCGTGCGTTGGACGCTGATGTACCGGCAGGGAATACGCGAGTTTCAGCGACTCGTGCATCCGAGCGCCGAGATTCCGGTCAAGCTCGGCACGAAGGCCGTCAATCCCCGCGTTGTCGATGCAGTGTGGGGGTTCTGTGCCGTGTACGTTGCCGTATTCGTGGTCTTGTTGTTGATCATGATGATGACAGGCATGGACCAGTCAACCGCGTTCTCGGCCGTGGCAGCGACACTCAATAACCTGGGCCCGGGTCTCGGTGGCGTTGCCGACGGTTTCGGCGGCGTTTCCGTGATCGCCAAATGGGCAGCTGTCTGTTCAATGTTGCTCGGGCGACTCGAGATATTCACGCTGCTGATCCTCATAACGCCGATGTTCTGGCGTAGATAGCCTGGCTTGAACGAACAGCTTGAAGCGCTTCTGGCCAGCGGGGTCGATGCACCGACCTTGAGGCATACGTTGGCTAAACACTATCTCGACGCAGGTGAGGCCGAAAAGGCGGTCGCGCACGCCGAAGTTGCTGTTGAACTCGACGCCGACTATTCTGCCGGCTGGCGGTTGCTGGGCCAGGCGCAGGTTGCGGCCGGGAGGCCGGGCGACGCCGCCAAGAGCTTTGAGCGCGGCATCGAAGTCGCTTCCAGGAGCGGGGATCGCCAAGTTGAAAAAGAAATGCGCGTCTTTCTGAGACGTCTGCGCAACCGATAAAGCCCGGAATCAAGCCCCATGATTTGGTCGGAACGACTCAAGCGCGTTAGCGATTGGACCGGGCGCGGCATTGCTTGGGTGACCTTGCCAATGGTTGCCGTACAGTTCGTCGTCGTCGCGTTGCGCTATGTATTCGATCTCGGCTGGATCTGGATGCAGGAGAGCGTGCTCTGGATGCATGCCTCCGTCTTCATGCTTGCAGCGGCATACACGCTGAATCACGATGATCACGTCCGCGTAGATATCTTCTATCGCAAGCTTTCTCGCCGCGGCCGGGCGTGGGTCGATATTGGCGGGACTCTATTTCTCTTATTGCCGATGATGGTTTTTCTGATTATTACCAGCTGGGAATACGTATCGGATTCGTGGTCGATTCAGGAGCGGTCACGTGAAGCCGGCGGCCTGGGTTATCCCTTCGTGCCCCTGCTAAAGAGTCTGATTCCGCTGACAGCCGGCCTCATGTTGCTGCAGGGCACTGCCAATCTGCTCAGCGGTCTTGGCGTTCTCCTGAGCCCGGATGACAGTGCCGGCGACGAAGCCGACGGACCTTAAGGCTCGCTATGGAGTGGATTTCCTTGGTCATGTTCGCCGCGGTCGTCATCGTGCTGCTGACGGGCTTTCCGGTGGCGTTTTGTCTCGGTGGTGTTGCTTTGATCTTCGCTCTCGGGGGCATCATCGGCGGAGTCTTCGACGCGGCCTTCTTGGGGCTGATGCCAAATCGGCTTTTCGGCAGCATCATGACTAACCAGACGCTCCTCGCTGTGCCGTTGTTCGTTTTCATGGGGGTGACACTGGAGCGCGCCAGAATTGCCGAAAATCTGCTTGATAATCTGAGCACGCTCTTCGGTTCCTTGCGTGGGGGACTGGGCATTTCCGTCACGCTCGTCGGGATGCTGCTCGCTGCCAGTACAGGCATCGTCGGCGCCACCGTCGTGACCATGGGTTTGTTGTCACTGCCAACGATGCTGCGGCGAGGCTATAGCCCCAGGATTGCAAGCGGGACGATCTGCGCCGCCGGAACTCTGGGCCAAATCATTCCTCCGTCCATCGTTCTGGTTCTGCTTGGCGACGTGCTTTCCTCGGCTTACAGTCAGGCTCAGCTCGCGCAGAATAATTTCAATCCCGATACCGTATCGGTCGGCGATCTCTTCGCCGGTGCACTGATCCCGGGTTTGCTGCTGGTTGGGCTCTACATCGCCTATCTGATCGTTGTTGCCGTTATAAAGCCGGAGGCTATGCCGGCAGCACCACGCGATACTCAGAAGACGGACTGGATCTCGTTGCTAGGCGCGCTTGCGCCACCGCTGTTGCTGATTCTGGCTGTGCTGGGCTCGATCATTGGCGGGTTCGCGACCCCGACAGAAGCCGCCTCCGTTGGTGCAGTCGGCGCGCTGCTGCTGGCATCGATTCGTCGTGCGCTGGACCTCACTCGTCTGCGCGAGATCATGCAAACCACCATTCGTATTAGCTCGATGGTTTTTCTGATTCTTATCGGCGCGTCGTTGTTCTCACTCGTTTTCCGCGGCTATGGCGGTGACAGTCTCGTACGGGAGGTCCTGACGAATCTGCCCGGCGGCACTTTCGGTGCCGTGCTTTGCGTCATGCTGCTCATGTTCCTGCTCGGCTTCGTGCTCGACTTCATTGAGATCACGTTCGTCATTGTGCCGATTGTTGGGCCCATCCTGCTGACGATGGGGATCGACCCGGTCTGGCTTGGCGTTATGATCGCGATCAATCTGCAGACGTCCTTCCTGACGCCGCCTTTCGGTTTCGCTCTGTTCTATTTGCGTGGGGTCGCGCCGGAGTCGCTGGCGACGGGAGATATTTACCGCGGCGTCATGCCATTCGTTGCGATACAGGTCGCGGCGCTCGCAATCGTTGCCGCCTGGCCATCGCTTGCGACCTGGTTGCCCGAGCTCCTGCGCGGTAATTAGTGCTGTTCCGGCTCGTCGGGTTTCTTCGTTGACAGCGCTTCGTTGCCTCTAAACCAGACCACGACACCATAAACGAAAAGAATAATGGCCACGGTCACGAGTGGCAGCGGTGGAAGCCAGAGTGGGATATTTTCCATACCAGTCACATAAGGTTCGATAAAAAGAGACAGAAACCAGGCCAAGAGCACGCCGAGCAAAATACCGAAGGCAAGGGGCAGGTTACTTTTCCAGATACCGCCCCAGATCAAGACGCCGACGGCAACGCCCAATAGCCACCAAATCATGATCAGTCGTGCGCCAGCCCTTCAGGTTCGGGCGGTGCCACAAAGGACTCAATACGTGACGTCTCGACGTAATCGCCTTCGATAACCATAAAGCCGATCAGAAACAAGAGCAGCACCGGCGGGCTCAGAATCGCCCATATCAGGGCTACGCGCTCCCATGCCATATGCATGAAGATGCCAACGATGAAGCCCGCCTTCAGGAGCATGAATAGCAGGATAAGTCCCCAGCGAACCGTTCCATCCTGGAGGAAATCAGTCCCGTAAGAAAACGCGCTGAACAGGAACAGCAGTCCCCAAATCAGGAAATAGAGTTTTAGCGGGTGCTGTTGGCCTTCGGTTGCCATTATTGGTCGTCCCTCACCACAAGTAGAAGAGTGCGAAAATGAAAACCCAGACGAGATCGACAAAATGCCAGTAGAGACCGGCAATTTCGACAATCTCATAGTTTCCGCCTCCGGCCCCTCGCTCGTAGTCTCCTCGCAAGATCTTCCTTGCGACGACAACGAGATAGATGACACCGGCAGAGACGTGGAGTCCGTGGAATCCTGTGATCATGAAAAATGAAGCGCCAAACTGCTCGGCCCCGAACGGGTTTTCCCAGGGCCTGACGCCTTCGAAAATGAGCTTGGTCCATTCAAAAGCCTGCATGCCGACGAAGATTGCACCGAAAGCGGCTGTCATCAGCATCAGTGATGCCGCACGCGCACGGTTGCCGCGATAGCCATAATTGACGGCCATCGCCATCGTGCCACTCGACGTAATCAGGACGAAGGTCATGATCGCGATCAGTATCAGCGGCATATCGACACCGAACAGGTTGAGCGAAAACACTTCGCTCGCGTTCGGCCAGACGCTGGCAGTTGCAATCCGTGCGTGGCCGTAGCCAACGAGGAAGGACGTAAAGATGAATGTGTCGCTCAGGAGGAAGAACCACATCATGGCCTTGCCCCAGGGAATCTGGAACGTCTGTCGATCGGAGGACCAATCGGCTACAAATCCTTTCGAATTTGCGTAATCAGCGGTCGCCGTGCCTTGTTCTGCCATGGTCTAGCGCTTCCTCGAAACTCAGGTGGATAACATTATTGTGAACAGCACTAACCAGATCATCAGCAGATAGTGCCAGTAGGTTGCGCAGAGCGAGACACTCTGTCGAAGTGCTGCAACCTCTTGCAGCTGCGCCTGTTCCAGCCCGCGGCGGATTCGGGAAGCCGTGCGGCTCCAGACGAAGAGCCCGCCGACCAGATGCAGCCCATGAATGGCCGTCAGCAGGACGAAGAAGGAGAACGCAGGACTCGACACGCCGAAATTTCCGGTCGCATAAAGTTCACGCCAGGCAAGTACCTGGCCTATCAGGAAAGCCATCGTCATGAGCCCGGCGGCATTGAAATAGCGGCGCATCCTGATACGGCCCCGGCCCGACGAGTCGAAGCCATGCGCAAGCTGGATCGCGATGCTGGCGAGAATCAGGGCAATTGTATTGACCCAGAGGATGCCCGGCTCGTCGACCGGCGCCCATCCCTGCATTTGTCCTGAAGCGATGCCCCCGTGGCTCATATCCAGGCGCATGAAATAGGCGCCGATGAAGACGAGGAATAGGCTCGTGACGACACCGAGAAAAGCCCAGAGCCCTACCTTGGGTGCTGACGATGTCAGGCCGTCCTGGCTTCCCTCGAGAATGCCATGCTGGGTCCAGGGTTTCTCCTGCAGGCGTCGAATCAGGACGTATGCGACGACCATCGATAGGCCCATCCCGATGAACAGTAGCGTAAACACTAATAGCCCCCTTAATCGCCTACGCTGGTTTCGCCGGCCTTGATCGGGTGATTCTGCGGAATGAAATCTTCATCGTCGCCAGGGACGCTGTAGTCATACGGCCAGCGGTGCACCTCGGGAAGCTTCTCACCCCAGTTGCCGTGCTTCGGTGGCGTGTCCGGTGTCTGCCACTCCAGTGAGGCCGACCGCCAGGGGTTTGGTCCTGATTCCTTGCCCTTGCGCAGGCTGTAGATGACATTGATAAAGAAAAGGATCTGGCCAGCAGCGACGAAGATCGCGGCGATCGTGATCGTCTCGTTGATGCTTCCTGCGGAGGCCGGGATGAAGTCCGTGTCGCCGTAGGAATAATAGCGCCGCGGCATGCCGAGTATGCCGAGGTAGTGCATCGGCAGATAGATCGCGTATGTGCCGAGGAAGGTCATCCAGAAATGAATCGTGCCGATCATCTTGTTCGGCATTTTGCCGGTCATCTTCGGGAACCAGTGATAGATCGCAGCGAATAACACCATCACCGGTGACACGCCCATGACCATATGGAAGTGGGCGACGACGAAATAGGTATCTGACAGCGGCAGGTCGACGGTGACGTTGCCGAGGAAAAGACCGGTCAGGCCACCATGGACAAACGTAAAAATGAAGCCCGTAGCCCATAGCATCGGTAGCGTGAAATGAATATCACCGCGCCAGAGCGTCAGCACCCAATTATAGACTTTGATCGCCGTTGGAATCGCGATCATGAGCGTCGTCGTCGCGAAGAAGAATCCAAAATAGGGATTCATACCGCTGACATACATGTGGTGTGCCCAGACAACAAACGACATCGCACCGATTGCGATGATGGCCCAGACCATCATCCGATAGCCGAATATGTTCTTTCGTGCGTGTGTGCTGAGCACGTCCGACACGAGGCCGAAAGCCGGCAGGGCGACAATGTAGACTTCAGGGTGACCAAAGAACCAGAAGAGGTGCTGGAACAGGATAGGGCTGCCACCGTCGGTGTCGAGTGCCTCGCCCATCGACAACAGCGACGGCATGAAGAAACTCGTACCGATCAGGCGATCGAGCAACATCATGACGGCCGCGACGAGCAGGGCCGGAAATGCGAGCAGGCCGACGATCGTTGCGACGAAGATGCCCCAGACCGATAGCGGCATGCGCATCAGAGTCATGCCGCGGCAGCGTGCCTGCAGGACCGTTGTCACATAGTTCAAACCGCCCATCGTGAAGGCAACGATGAACACCGCGAGCGAGAGAATCATCAGAAGAATTCCCCAATCGTTGCCGGGCGTTCCGTCGAGCACAGACTGCGGCGGGTAGAGCGTCCAGCCGGCGCCGGTCGGGCCGCCGGAACAAAAAAGCTGATCATCAATATGATCACCGAGAGTAGGAATACCCAGACGCTGAGCATATTCATGAACGGAAACACCATGTCGCGCGCGCCGCACATCAGTGGAATCAGGTAATTGCCGAAGCCGCCAAGAAAGAGGGCTGTGAGAAGATAAATGACCATGATCATGCCGTGCAGAGTCACCCACTGGTAGTACTCGTACGGGGTTGCATCAAAGGTGTCGGGGAAGCCGATCTGCATTCGCATCAGCAGCGACAAAGCCAGCCCGACGAGTCCAACCAGGATGGCCAGGCCTCCGTACTGGATCGCAATGACCTTGTGGTCCTGGCTCCAGACGTATTTCGATATGAAGGTATCCGGGTCGTGTAAATGTTGTTCGTGATCCCGGTCAGCGATTGCAACGTATGCCATGTTCTGTCAGTCCTTTCGAATTCCCGCCGCGATCGCTTAAGGCAGCGTATTGATGTATGCGACGACGTCGTCTATCGCGGTTTCGTCTTTGAGCATTCCGGCCAGCATGTACATCTGATCCCCATAGATGTCGTCAGGATGCCCGCCTCTGCGCTGCTCAGCATCGGCCTCGCGGAATTTTGTCAGCTGGCGTGCAAGGTACCAGTCGCTCATGCCGCTGAGTCGCGGCGCGTT
>Ga0255051_10001028_pt1 | contig 10177 bp, 7 predicted proteins | sample JV7_2_9_MG_FD_181719 | JGI IMG/M metagenome (GOLD analysis project Ga0255051, IMG submission 181719) | Seawater microbial communities from Jervis Inlet, British Columbia, Canada - JV7_2_9 | ecosystem: Environmental > Aquatic > Marine > Inlet | place: Canada: British Columbia | collected 2016-10-06
CCTCACTTCCAGCTCGAAGAGATTGCTGTCTCGCTACGGCTGGTCGCTGAGCTTCCGGAGGCGAAGGGCTAAGCGGATTACGAAGACATCGCCACGTTGAGTGGGCGAGCAAACAACTCCGAAGAACAAGGAGGGGAGCGAAATGGCGTTTGATGCATTCTTGAAGCTCGATGGGATCGAAGGTGACAGCACCGATGATGGCCACAAGAACTGGATCGAGATTCTCTCGTACAACCACGGCTTGAGTCAGGCCATCGGCGGGTCGCGAAGTGGAGGCGGGGCTGGGACCGCTGGTCGCTGTGACCACCAGGACTTCTCGATCGCGAAGGAGCTGGACAAGGCCACGCCGGCGCTGAACCTGCATTGCTGCAACGGAAAGCACATTCCTAAGGTCACAGTCGAGCTGTGCCGTTCGGGCGAGAACAAGAACCTCTTCATGAAGTATCTGCTGTCCGATGTTGTGATTTCCAGCATCACCCCCGGCGGATCACAGGGCGGGGACATGCCGCTCGAAGACGTGAGTCTCAACTATGGCAAGATCGAGTGGGAGTACACCGTAACCGACGCGAAGACGGGCCGGAAAGGCGGCGTGGTCAAGACCCACTGGGACACCGAGATCAACAAGGGCGGCTGATCGGTCGTCGCCGAACGCGGACTTTGCGGCCGAGGATAGCTTGGAGGCACTCGGTCCAGATTCGCTTCGGAGCCGGACGCCTCCAGCGAGTCTGGCGACAGGGACGGAATGACTGCCTTTGAGCTCTTTCAGGCCGGACGGCTGTCCGAGGCGGTTGCGGCGCAGACGCAAGAGGTAAAGGCTCATCCGACAGAGCCGGACGCGCGCTACTTCCTGTTCGTGCTGCTCTGCTTTGCGGGTGAGCTCGAGCGCGCCTCGACCGCCCTCAACGTAATCGCCCAGCAGGATTCCAAGCTCGAAAAATCGAGCTTGGTCCTCCGGAGCCTGCTTGCCGCGGAGGACGAGCGCCGACGCGTCTGGATGAAGGAGGGCCAGCCCCTCCTCCCGCCGGAAGCTTCGCCCCATCTTCTGGCGCGGATTGGTGCCCTCGAGAGTTTCCGTGCGGGGGAGGTCGAGCTCGCCGACAAGGCATTGCGCGAGGTCGAAGCAGAGGTCCCCGCACGCGGCGGCGTCCTCGATGGTGAGCCATTTGATGGAATTCGCGACTGCGATGACCTTCTCGGGCCGGTTCTCGAGGTATTTGTAGGGGGCCGGTATCTGTGGGTTCCGATCGAGCGGATTGGGAAGCTCGAGCTGTCGTCCCCTTCGACCGCGATCGACCTGCTCTGGATTCAGGCGGAGCTCGAAGACATAGACGGGGAGACCGCGTCCGTGTATGTACCCGCCCTCTACGAGGGCTCATATGCCAGCTCGAACGAGAAGATCCGCCTCGGACAGATGACGGATTGGATTGATCATGGCGGGCGGCTGTTCCGGGGCTCCGGCCAGCGGATCCTTCTAACGGGTAGGGCGGGCTCCGAGAACGAGTCTGCGATCCTGTCGGTCAACGCCATCGAGTTCCCAGAGGCGACCTGAAGCGTAGAATGGCGAGGCCTACATCACAAGACATCCTGCGCCCCTCGTTGATGGACCGCCTGATGGAAACGGGCTCAAGAGGCGCCTCCGGGGGGGTGGGGGTGGGGTATCGTGAGCTAAGAAAAGCCGTGGCCCGGGATCTCGAGTGGCTACTGAATACTCGGGTCCTTGTGCCCGACTTGTGGGAGAAGCTCGGGGAGGCGCGATCCTCAATCCTGACCTATGGCCTCCCGGACCTCTCCCCGTACTCGTGGGCTAGCCATGGCGACAAGGGGGCGATCACCGCCCGGATCGAGGAAGTGATCCGCAGCTTCGAGCCCCGGCTGGTAGCGCGCACGGTGAAGGTGGAGATCCTGCCCTCGAAGAGCGTCGACGACTTCAAGGTCCGGCTCCGCATCGACGCGCTGCTGCACGTCGAGCCCTTTTCGGAGCGCGTCTCGTTCGATACGGACGTGGACTTTGACAGTGGCTCGGTTCGAGTCTCGGACGCCAGCTGATGCGGGACCAGCTCCTCAAGTACTACAACAATGAGCTCACCTTCATTCGGAGGATGGCGGCCCAGTTCGCGGAGAAGTACCCCGAGGTTGCCGGCCGCCTCTTGCTCGAGCCGACCAAGTGCGAGGATCCCCACGTCGAGCGCATGATCGACGCCTTCGCCATGCTTGCAGCCCGTGTCCGCTTGCGGCTGGAAGACGACTTCAGTGAGGTGAGCGACGCACTCCTGAGCATCATCTATCCACACTACCTCGCGCCGATCCCATCGATGATGATCGTCCAGCTCGAGGTGGATCCGGAGATGGGCGCCTCGCCGGGGGGGACCCTCGTGGATCGGCATTCGGTTCTGCGATCGCGTCCGGTGAATCGCGTGCCGTGCAAGTTCCGCACAGCGTACCCTCTTCGGCTCTGGCCGCTCGAGGTGAGAAGCGTCGAGATCGTTCCGTCCAACGCGTTGGGCGCCGAAGTTCCCATTGATGCACGCTCCGCGGTTCGCATCGGACTTCGCGTCCCGGAAGGCGTCTCGCTCGCAGAGCTCGGTATCGATGCGCTCCGCTTCTTTCTGCCGAGCGAAGGCGGCTCTGTTCACCCGCTCTACGAGCTCTTGCTCAGGAACCCACGCGGCGTGGTGCTGAAGAGCGCGTGCGAGGACGAGAGCGGGGCCCGGAAGGAAGCCTCCATCCTTCTGGGCCCGCACCACGTACGGCCTGTGGGCTTCGAGAAAAACGAGGGTCTGCTCGAGTACCCGACTGAGTCATTCCTCGGCTATCGCCTGTTGCAGGAGTACTTTGCCTTCTCCGAGAAGTTCATGTTCGTGGAGCTCTCGGGCATCGAACAGCTGCCGATCCCCGAGGAGGCCAGCGAGCTATACATCTCCGTTCTCTTGGAGGATTCGGTGGCCGACCTCGATCTCAAGGTGGGACCGGAGAACGTGAAACTCGGCTGCACGCCCGCGGTGAACCTCTTCCCCCATACCGCCGATCCAATCCGCATCACCGGGACCCAGGTCGAGTACGAGCTCATACCAGACGTGAGGTCCCCCGGCGCGTTCGAGGTTTACTCAGTCGGACGCGTCTGGTCCGCGAAGCCCGGGTCCGCGCAGGTCAGGGAATTCCACCCGTTCTACGCGATTCGCCACGGCCAGGAGAAGGCAAAGGACGCGGCTTACTGGTCCGTGTCCCGACGCCACACACTGCGGAAGGATGACTCGGGCACGGATGTCTTCCTCACGCTGGTCGATCCCAGCTTCGATCCGTACGTCCCGGACATCGATGCCTTGAACGTCGATACCCTGTGCACGAATCGCGATCTCCCAGCGCGTCTGACGTTGGGGGACCCGCGTGGGGATTTCAGTATAGAAGGCCGGCCCGAGATTTCGGCGATCCGTTGTCTCCGGAACCCGACTGCACCTGTCCACGCACCCATCCGCGAGGGGTCGCGCTGGCGGATCATCTCGCACCTTGCTCTCAACTATCTTTCGATTTCGGGTGACGATGCTGGGCGTGCGAACGGAAGCGGGAGCATGGCCGCTGGGCGCAGCGAAGAGCGGGGTCTGGTGGCACTGCAAGAGATGCTCAAACTGTATGATTTCGCCGACTCCGCGGTCACTCGGAACCGTATCAACGGCCTTGTTGGGCTCGGATCTCGAAAAGTGGTCCGTAGGATCGGCCGCGGAGCGATGTCGGGCTTTGTCCGCGGTCTGCAGGTGGAGCTCGAGTTTGATCCACACCAATACACCGGCAGTGGGGTTTTCCTGCTCGCCTCGGTGTTAGAACGGTTCCTCGGACTCTACACTGCGGTGAACTCCTTCACCCAGACTGTTGTGCGCGTACGCGAACGCGAGGGAATACTCAAGAGATGGCCCCCCAGAGCAGGCGAGATCCAGATTCTGTGAAGCGACGCCTCCTCGAGAGGCCTCGCTCTTTTGACTTCTTTCAGGCGGTACGCCTGCTGGAGCGACTCCTCCCCAAGCGCGCCGAGGTCGGTCGCGAGAGCAATCCCGATGACGAGGTCGTCCGCTTTCGCTCCGATGTGTCGTTGGTCTTTCCCCGCGGCGATATCAGCAGCGTGCAGCTGCCGTCGCCGGTAGCGTCGGATGGCGATAAGCAGCCCCCGGCTGAGATGGTCGTGAACTTCATGGGTGTCGCCACGCAGGCGAGCTTTGGCTCTCTGCCGCAAGCGTACACCGATGCGGTCCTCGCGCAATCTCGCGACGGCCACCACGCTCTGCGCGACTTCCTGGATCTCTTCAATCACCGGCTCATCTCGCTCTACTATCGAGCCTGGAAGAAGTCCCGCCTGGCACTTCTCCACGAAAGCAGCCAGGAGAGCGGTTTCGAGCGCGCTCTCGTTGGCCTGATCGGGCTGGGCACGGAGGGCCTGGCGGACCGGCTGCCTATGGACGACCTCGCGCTGCTGGCTCGTTCGGGGCTCCTCGCGATGGCGCCGGCACCCGCTCTGGCGATCGAAGCGCTCATCCAGAGCTACTTCGGTGCGCCGGCGAAGACCATACCGTTCGCTCCGTGCTGGTACGCCGTGGAAGAGGACGAGAGAACCAGACTCGGCGCGGCGAACAGTCGTCTGGGAGAGGATCTGTTTCTGGGCGAGGAAGTTTTACTAGTGCAGGCGAAGTTCCGCATCCGGATCGGGCCGATGCGGCGCGCGCTATATGACGAACTCCTCCCTTCCCGCCCCGGGTTTCCAGCGCTCTGTCGACTGGTCCAGCTGGCGGTTGGGTCCGATCTGGACTTCGAGATCCAGCTCGTGCTCGACGCGCGAGACGTTCGGCCCCTGCGTCTCGAGACCTCGCCGGAATCGCCCGCCCTCCTCGGTTGCTCGGCATGGCTTTGCGAGGGGGAGTTCAGACGCGACGCGGATGAAGCGGTTTTTAAAAGTGGGAGCCACCTGACAGACCTTGAGCCGGTAGGAATGGACCGGAGAGCGGCCTAACCCATGGAGAAGAGCCGATGAGTCTCAACCTCAAATCTCTGATCGGTCGACTGAATGATACGTCCAGGCGTGCCCTCGAAGGGGCGGCCGGCTTATGCGTCTCCCGCACCCACTACGAGGTGGAGCTGGAGCACTGGCTGGCAAAGCTGCTGGAGGGCGCTGATTCCGACCTGCCGCGGGTGTTGCGGAAGTTCGACATCGACCCCAGCCGATTCCTCCGGGACCTCACCCGTGTGCTGGATACGTTCAAGACCGGAAACAGTCGCAGACCGGATCTGTCCGAAACGATCGAGACTCTGGCGCGGGACGCATGGGTGCTGGCCTCGATCAATTTCGGGCTCTCGAAGGTCCGTTCGGGGACTCTCTTTCTGGCGGCCCTTTCGAACATGCGACTGCGCCGCCGGCTCATTGATATTCACGGGGATATCCGGAACATCAACGTTGAGGCGCTGGAACAGGGTATGGTAGACATCGTCGGTGGCTCGGTCGAAGATCGCGAGATTTCGGCGATCTCCGCCGGTACCGAACGGGGTCTCGCCCAGCCCGGCTCGGCCGCGACGGGCACTGCCACGCCCTCACTCGATCAGTTCACCATCGATCTCACGTTGCGAGCGCGCGAAGGTAAGATTGACCCGGTTCTGGGCCGTGACCACGAGATCCGTCAAATCATCGACATCCTCACCCGAAAGCGCCAGAACAACCCGATCCTGACCGGGGAAGCAGGCGTCGGAAAGACCGCGGTCGTGGAGGGCTTCGCGCAGAAGATCGCGCTGGGCGATGTGCCCGAACCCCTCCAAGGCGTGGCGCTGCGTACACTCGACCTCGGGCTGCTCCAGGCGGGGGCGGGCGTGAAAGGCGAGTTCGAGAACCGCTTGAAGCAGGTGATCGAGGAGGTACGGGGCTCCGCCCAGCCGATCATTCTCTTCATCGATGAGGCGCACACCATGATCGGCGCGGGAGGTCAGGCGGGCCAGAACGACGCAGCCAACCTGCTCAAACCGGCGCTTGCTCGGGGCGAGCTCCGCACCGTGGCTGCTACGACCTGGGCCGAGTACAAGAAGTACTTTGAGAAGGACCCCGCGCTCTCGCGGCGCTTCCAGGTGGTCAGGGTGGAGGAGCCCGACGAGCAAGCCGCGATACAGATGATGCGCGGCATGGCCAAGAGCCTCGAAGCCCACCATCGGGTCCCGATGCTGGACGAGGCAGTGGTCGACTCTGTGCGCTTATCGCACCGCTATATCCCCGCGCGGCAGCTACCCGATAAATGCATGAGCGTGCTGGACACAGCCTGTGCGCGCGTCTCGATGGCGCAGCATGCCGTGCCAGCCTCGGTTGAGGACGTACGGCGCCGCATCCAGGATCTCTCGCGAGAACACGAAATTCTTTCACGCGAGCAGGTCACCGGTGCTGACCATGGAGCGCGCCTGCGCGAGATTGAGCAGGCGCGAAGCGAGGCTGAGGAGGAGCTGGGCGCTCTCGAAAAGCGCTGGGCCAAGGAGAAGGAGCTCGCTGGGAAGATCCACGAGGTCCGCAACAAGCTGGTCGCGACGATTTCGGCTTCGGCCGGGGAGGGGGAGACCGCTGAGGCTTCGGCGCCTTCCGAGCAGGAGATCAGTGCCGCACGTGGTGAGCTTAACGCATGCAGGGAAGAGCTACGAAAACTTCAGGGCGAGAGCCCGCTGGTGCTCCTCGACGTTGATGGGCAGGCGATCGCCGAGGTGATCTCCGGGTGGACCGGAATCCCGATTGGCAAGATGGTTGCCGATGAGATCAAGACCATCCTCACACTGGCCGACCTGCTGCGCGAGCGCGTGATCGGTCAGGACCACGCGCTGTCCGCGATCGCGCGGAGGATCCACACCTCGCGCGCGAGTCTGGACAATCCATCTCGTCCGGTAGGGGTCTTTCTGCTGGTGGGTCCGAGTGGAGTGGGAAAAACCGAATCCGCACTGGCGCTGGCCGATTCCCTCTACGGTGGAGAGCGAAACGCGATCTCGATCAACATGTCCGAGTTTCAAGAAGCACATACGGTTTCGAGCCTGAAAGGGTCGCCTCCTGGGTACGTGGGTTATGGGGAAGGGGGCGTTCTTACCGAGGCCGTGCGTAGGCGTCCTCACGCGGTTGTCCTTCTCGACGAGGTGGAGAAAGCCCATCCCGACGTTATGGAGCTCTTCTTCCAGGTCTTCGACAAAGGGGTGTTGGAGGACGGTGAGGGCCGAGAGATCGATTTCAAGAACACGGTCATCATCCTGACGTCGAACGTAGGGACTGATACCATCATGTCGCTGGCTGCCGATCCCGAGACCATGCCCGATCCGGAGGTGCTCACCGAGGCAGTACGCCCCGACCTGCTCAGGGTCTTCCCCGCTGCACTGCTCGGGCGCATGATCACGGTCCCGTTCTACCCACTCTCGGTGAAGGTGCTCCGGCAGATCATTCGGCTGCAGATCGAGCGTATCCAGAAGCGTATGGCGCAGAATCACGGTGCGGAGTTGGTCTACGGAGATGATCTCGTCGAGGCCGTAGAGGCACGCTGCAATGAAGCGGAAAGCGGCGCGCGCGCCGTAGATCGGATTCTGACGCACTCGCTGCTGCCGGAGATGGCGGCCGAGGTCCTATCGCGGATGGCTCAGGGCGAATCTTTCTCGCGGATCGAGGTTGCCCTGGAGGGGCCGGGAGCGTTTACGTTCAACATCTCCTAACTGGACGAGGGCGACGTGGCATACACGCAAACAGACCGAATTTGCTCGGTGTCGTCTGCACTGGGCCAGGACGTGCTTCTGCTCAGGAGGATGACCGCCGAGGAGGGAATCTCGCGACCGTTCCGTCTGGAGCTCGAGCTGGTTTCCGAGCAAGCCGATATCGACTTTGGCGCCATCGTGGGGAGTGCCCTCACGGTCCGTGTGAAACTGGTCGGCGGGGCCGAACGCTACTTCAACGGGGTGGTCTCGAGCTTCTCGCAGGGGGGGACCGACCAGCGCTTTGTCTACTACGAGGCGGAGGTTGTGCCCTGGCTCTGGCTCCTCACTCGCAGATCTGATTGCAGGATCTTCCAGGATCAATCGGTGCCCGACATCATCAAGAAGGTGTTCTCGGATCGTGGCTTCTCGGACTTCGACCTGGAGCTCAGTGCGGCCTACAAGCCCCGCGGGTACTGCGTGCAGTACCGCGAGACCGACTTCAACTTCGTCTCCAGGCTGATGGAGGAGGTTGGGATCTCGTATTACTTCAAACATGAGGACAAGCGCCACAAGCTCGTCCTCTTCGATTCGCCCTCGGGCAACCCGACCTGCCCGGGTCAGGCCCATGCCATCTATGCCTCAGAGTCCGAAGCAGGCAAGCATGAGGGTGAAATCCTGTCCTGGTCTTCAGAGAGAGAACTCGGCCCCGGAGCTTTTGCGCTATGCGATTACAACTTCGAGTCACCCAGTGAAAACCTTGGGGTGGATACGACTAGCTCCGATCCGATCGGGGGGAACGAGGCTCTAGAGATCTACGACTACCCGGGCGAGTACAGTGACCTGGGCCGAGGGGAGCAGCTGGTCAAGCTGCGAATGGAAGCGGAGGAAGCCGCATCCATCAGGGTCCGAGGAGAGAGCGATTGCGTCGCCTTCTGTCCGGGTTATCGCTTTCAGCTCAAGGGTCACTATCGGGCTGACTACAACAAGCCGTATCTCCTCACTGAAGCCACACACACGGTAACCGAAGGTGTGGGGCATGACTCGGGGGAGGACTCGAGCTATGAGAACAGCTTCTCCTGCATGCCTTACGAGGTACCCTTCCGCTCGCTTCAGCTCACACCCAAGCCGACGCTCCAGGGCGTCCAGACCGCGATTGTTGTCGGCCCCTCGGGTCAAGAGATCTATGTCGACAGGTATGGGCGGGTGAAGGTTCAGTTCCACTGGGACCGGGAAGGTCAGCGTGACGACACAAGCTCATGCTGGATTCGCGTCTCGCAGAACTGGGCCGGAAAGAACTGGGGTGGCGTCTTCCTCCCGCGGATCGGACAGGAGGTGATTGTCGACTTTCTCGAGGGGGACCCGGACCGACCTATCATTACCGGGCGCGTGTACAACGCCGAGCTGATGGTGCCCTACGAGCTACCCGCGAACGCCACCCAGAGCGGCATCAAATCGCGCAGCTCGAGCAAGGGCGCTCCGCCGAACTTCAATGAGATCCGCTTCGAAGACAAGAAGGGCAGCGAAGAGATCTTCATCCAGGCCGAACGTGATATGAACGTCTTGATCGAGAATAACCGCATGGAGACGGTGCGCGGAACCAGTGACATCGTCGTAAAGAAGACCCGGCGCCAGCTGATCGAGGCGGACGAGCACATCCATGTGAAGGGCGCTCGCAACGAGAAGGTGGACGGAGACCAGTCTCTGACCGTTGGCGCAGCTCAGCAGCAGAAGGTTGGTACTAATCACGCGCTCGAGGCGGGCCAGGAGATTCATCTGAAGGGTGGCATGAAGGTGGTCCTCGAAGCAGGGATGCAGCTCACCCTCAAGGGACCGGGGGGCTTTGTGGATATCGGCCCGGCCGGGGTCACCATCCAGGGAACTCTCGTGAAGATCAACAGCGGTGGCGCTGCGGGCTCGGGCAGCGGCGCGAGCCCGACCGCGCCGGACGACGCGTCCGAGGTGGAAGAGGAGTAGCTCGCCGAGGGGCCGAACTTGCAGCAGACGTCCGAGGGACTATGGTAGATCCATGCTCCCAGCCTCGTGGAGGCGGATAGTCGTCCTCTCCGCCCTGTGGCTTGCTAGCTGCGCCACGCACCCAGCTCACTCATTGCATCCGAGCCAGCAAGCGCAGAGCAAAGACGTCGCCCTGATCGGCTGCGCGGGGCTCGGTGCGTTCTCCTGCCGGGCCTTGCCGTTCGAGGAGCTCTCCACGCAGGCATGTGCTCATCTTCGAACCTGCCTGGAGGGTCGCCGGAGCGGCGATCAGGTGATCCGAAGAGTCGTGGGCTGTAGCGAGCCTGGACCCGTCGTACCGGCTCCTCAACCGGGCGTGGCCGTGGCCGCCGTGGCCGCCGAAATCGACCTGGATAGCCCACCCTTCCACGGAGCCTACCTTTTCGTGCGATACGAGCAGGGCTGGTGCTTGGTCGATCAGCTGCTCGAGCCGGTATGGGCTCATGGCGGTTACTGTGAGGCCGATTTTCGGCTCCAATGGGAGCGGGGG